>Ga0307375_10001541_pt1 | contig 25010 bp, 22 predicted proteins | sample TR1MG_FD_202531 | JGI IMG/M metagenome (GOLD analysis project Ga0307375, IMG submission 202531) | Soil microbial communities from Risofladan, Vaasa, Finland - TR-1 | ecosystem: Environmental > Terrestrial > Soil > Coastal area > Acid sulfate soil | place: Finland: Risofladan, Vaasa | collected...
TGAAGAAGGTGCGCAACGTCAAGCCCGCCTTCAAGAAGGGCCTGTGGTTCGGCATGCTCAATGCCGCGTGGGAAACCGCCACCGCCGGCCTCTCGCCATGGACGCTGAAGAACAAGGCCGACTGGTCCAGCCTGCACAAGCTCGGCGCGCAGGAGGAACCGAAACGCGACTACCTGCAGCGCACGCTGGCCCCGCGCGACCGCCTCGCCGGCGTCTACTTCGCCGCCACCGAGCACGACGAGGACCAGCCGATCCACCTGCACGTGGCCGACACCAACCTCTGCATCGACCAGTGCACCACCGAATACGGCAACCCGTGCACCCGCTTCTGCCCGGCCAACGTCTACGAGATCGTCGACGACGTGCACGCCGACGGAAGCCCGGGCAAGCGCCTGCAGATCAACGCCGCCAACTGCGTGCACTGCAAGACCTGCGACATCAAGGACCCATACGAAATCATCACCTGGGTCACCCCCGAAGGCGGCTCGGGACCGAACTACCAGAACATGTGAACCCGCATGGTCGTAGGAGCCCACTTGTGGGCGATGCTTTGCAGGGACACCGGATTGGCAGGAGCGCACCCTGTGCGCGACAGCTTTTGCAGGGATGCAGGACAAGAGCATCGCCCACAAGGTGGGCTCCTACACCGAGCTTCGGGTGGCTATTGTTGCGCGCCCTACTGGAGATCGGCCGGACACGCGCCCTCGCGGCCGCGCAGGCCGTCGCGCAGGCCGCGCAGCATGAAGCGCAGGTTGCGCAGCCGTGGCCCGACCAGCACGCCGAACAGCAACAGCTTGGTCAGCACACGCGGCAGATCCTGGGCAATCCAGACACCTGGCGTGTGCGGCATCCGGTACAGCCGCAGACGGTTGCGCATCATGTAGTACAGCCGCGCTGGCCCATGCACCACGATCTGACCCGATCCAAATGGCAGCGGATGACGGGCATCGCCCAGGCGGTGATGCATCGTCGCGGCGCACACGCCGTACAGCGCATAGCCCAGCGCCCGTGCCCGGAAGCTCCATTCCAGATCCACATTGTCGATGAACAGTCCGGCATCCATCGGGCCGACCCGATCGAGTACCGACAGGGGAATCAGCGCGCCGGAACTGATCAGAAAATCGCAGGCGATCGTCTGCTCGGCGCACTCGCACCAGAGCTTGCGATTGAGCGGAAAGCCGATGCGTACGAACGGCGCATGCCGACCCTCGCGGGTGTCGTGAAAGCGCGGCCCGACCGCGCCAACCCGGTTCGTTGCCGATAGCGCTTGCAGCACCGCCAGCAGCGCCGCCACCATGCCGTCTTCCGGCTCGCTGTCCTGATCCAGCAGCAGCACCTGTCGGTAGCCGTGTGCGCGTGCCCAGTCGATACCGATGTTTTGGGCCGCCGCCAGTCCCACGTTGACAAGCTGGCTCAACAGTGCGCCGCCACGCGCCGACATCGTCTCGCCCAGCGGTCGCTGCCAGACCCCATCGCTGGCGTTGTCGACCAGCACCACCGCACCGACCTGTGGCGTTACCGCATCGAGCAGGCTCAGCAAGGCTGCCGGTTCAGGCTGATGGCTCACGATCACCGCACAGACGGTTGTCGCGGAATGGTCAGTCATGGCGCAACAGGTCCCGCAGCATCGAGCGACCACCGGTACCAAACTGGCGATAACAGCCGGACCTGGCCTCTTGCAGGATCGGCTGCACGCGACGCCATGTCGGCAGAAGGCCGAGCGCGACCCGACGCTCGAAATGCAGGCGCTTTTGACGGACCTGGCGGGCATACTCGATGCCGCAAGGCAGGCCGCAACCGGCGAGGAACGATTCCAGCGACTGCAGGCGCCGGGCCTCGTCGGCCAGCAAGCTTCCGCGCGGGCGGCTCAAATCCTGCCACTTCATCGCCAGCGTGCGCCTGCGCATGCCGATCTGGTTGCCACCATGCTGGCGATAATCGATCAGTGGTGCGTCCACGAAGTCGACCCGCCCGGCCGCAGCGGCCACTGCGGCCAGCCATTCGTCGTGAATCCAGTCCGCCGCCACCGGCAACGCCAGCGCCACCAGTTCGCGCCGCAGCGCCGCTGTGGCGCCGGTGACGAAACTCCGGCGCAAGACCACTTGAAATGCATCGCCAGCATGGATCGCCGCCTGCTCCTGCGCGCTCAGCTGCAGTGCCCTGAACAGGCTGCAACCGATCGGCTGGCCGCCTGCATCGACCAGCCGGGCGTCGCTGTGCAGCAGCAACAGCCCGGCATCACCGGCGAAACGCGCGGCCATCAATTCCAGCTTGTCGGCCCGCCAGACATCGTCCTGGTCACACAGGAACAACACGTCGCCGGAGGCCTGTCGAAGCGCAGCGGAAAAGTTTTCGATGTAGCCAAGATTTTGCGTGTGGGGAACCAGCGTCACCGCGACACCACGCTGACGCGCGGTAATGGCGAATGCTTGCAGGATAGAGTGTGTGTCGTCACGCGATCCGTCGTCGTGAATCACCATCTCGTCGGGCAGCCGGGTCTGCGCCAGCAGACTGTCCAACTGCAGTTGCAGATAGGCGGTACCGTTGTAGGTGCACAGCACGACTGAAAGCTTCAACGGGTTCATCCTTCGCACAGTATCCAAGAAACAGCAGATGTTCCCATGATGCCTCACCCGGATCGATCGCGGGGTGTGCCGGTCGGTCGAGCGGACCAGCAGCCAGCACGTTTCATACGGCTCGCAAGACGTGTTCGCTGTCGCAGGCGAAACTCAGGCCACCGACGAGTAAAGTAAGCTGCATGCGCGCATCCGAATGTGTATTTGGGCGCTTGAGAGTTTGTAGCGGAGGGTGCGCATGTCGATGGAACAATGGCGAATGGCATCGAGCCACGGTTCGCGCTGGTCGTCAGTCATTCGGTTTTCGGCACCGTGAATGCGGGCAGTCTGTGCGACAAACCGAAGGTGAGCAGCGCATACCCTTGCGCACCGCGCAGCTGAAAAGCCACGTTCAGCTGGCCCTCAAAAATGTGCGAGGCGATGCCATCGCCACGCGGTTTCAATGATCATCTCCACATCGGTGAAACGCGGCTCCCAACCGAGTTGCTCGCGGGCGCGCGTCGCCGCGGCCACCAGCACCGCTGGATCACCCGGGCGTCTGGGTGCAGTTTCGAAGGGAATTGCCCGGCCAGTCACCTGGCGCGCAGCCTCGATGACTTGCCGTACCGAAAATCCCTGCCCACTGCCCAAATTGAAACAATGAGCGCCATCGTTCTCACTCATGAAGTCAAGCGCCATCAGATGAGCCGATGCAAGATCATTGACGTGGATATAGTCTCGTACGCAGGTACCATCGTGCGTCGCGAAGTCATCACCGAAGACCTTCAGCGTGGGGCCACTGCCCAGGGCCGCGCGTAGAACATTCGGAATCAGATGGGTTTCCGGCTCGTGCGATTCACCGATCTCGCCGGACGGATCGGCGCCGGCCGCGTTGAAATAGCGCAGCGCAACCGAACGCAAGCCATAGGCATGCGCTGCGTCGGACAGGATGCGCTCGACCATCAGCTTGCTGGCGCCGTAGGGGTTGATTGGTCGAGTCGGATGAGCCTCGTCGATCAATTCCGCCTCGGGATCGCCGAACACCGCAGCCGTGGAGGAAAACACCAGCTTCGCGACCCCTGCTGCGCGCATCGCCTGCAATAAGTTCAGGGTACCCGCAACGTTGTTCTGGTAGTAGAGGTAAGGCTCTCGCATCGACACGCCGACCAGCGACAATGCACAAAAATGCATCACAACGTCGAAATGATGGGCAGCGAACAACCGTTCCAGCGCCCCCCGGTCGAGCAGATCGCCCACGACCAATGCAGCCGCACCGACCGCCTCACGGTGGCCGGTGGACAGATTGTCGAACACGACTGCTTCATGCCCAGTCGCGTCAAGGTGTCGCACCATGTGCGAACCGATATAGCCGGCGCCGCCACAAACCAGAACCTTCATGTCCTTTCCCTGATTGCGAATGCACGAATGGTAGCTGATGTCCATCCGCGGCCGGATGGACATGGGGTTAGAATAGGGCTTTGCATTTCAACCCAAAGCGCCTTCAGGCGCCCGGCAGAAGGAATCGTTGATGAAAATTCTGGTCGGCTACAAGCGCGTCGTGGATTACAACGTGCGCATCCAGGTCAAGCCCGACGGCAGTGGCGTGGTCACCGACGGCGTCAAGCTGTCGGCCAACCCGTTCGACGACATCGCGCTGGAGGAGGCATTGCGCCTGCGCGAGAAGGGTGTCGCCACCGAAGTGATCGTGGTCGGCATCGGCCCGGCCGATCTCACCGCGCACCTGCGCAACGGCCTGGCGATGGGCGCCAACCGCGCGATCCATGTGGTCACCGGCGACGCCGTGCAGCCGCTGACCGCCGCGCGGGTGTTCCTGAAGCTGATCGAGAAGGAGCAGCCGGGCCTGGTGCTGCTGGGCAAGCAGGCCATCGACGACGACGCCAACCAGACCGGCCAGATGCTGGCCGCGCTGTGGGATCGCCCGCAGGCCACGTTCGCCGGCAAGGTCGAGATCGCGGACGGCAAGGCCACGGTGACCCGCGAAGTCGACGCCGGCCTGGAAGTGATCGAGGCCGAGCTGCCCGCCGTGATCACGGTGGATCTGCGCCTCAACGAGCCGCGCTTCATCAAGCTGCCCGACATCATGAAGGCCAAGGCCAAGCCGATCGACAGCATCGAGTTCGCCACGCTCAGCGTCGCCGCCCACGATCACCTGAAGACCACCCACTTCGCCGCGCCGGCCAAGCGCAGCAAAGGCGTGATGGTGAAGGACGCCGCCGAGCTGGTCGCCGCGCTGAAGCAGAAAGGCCTGCTGTAACCCCCTCATTACCTGTAGGAGCCCGCTCGCGGGCGATGCTCTTGTTCTGAACCTCGAAAGAAAAAGCATCGCCCGCGAGCGGACTCCTACACACAAAGCTTCGGAGACACACATGAGCAGGATCCTGGTCATCGCCGAACACCTCGGCGGCAAACTCAACACTTCCACCGCGCGCGCGGTGAGCGCCGCCATCGCGGTAAAGCCCGACGCCATCGACGTGCTGGTGCTGTCGGACGCGCCCAACGCCATCGCCGCCGAGGTGGCGAAGATCGACGGCGTCAGCCGCGTGCTCACCGTGGCCAAAGCAGAGAACGCGCATCCGCTGGCCGCCGTGCTGGCGCCACAGATCGCCAGGGCCGCCGCCGGCTACAGTCACGTGTTCGCGCCCTCCACCACCTTCGGCAAGGACCTCGCCCCGCGCGTCGCCGCCCTGCTCGGCGTGGCCCAGGTCAGCGACGTGATGAGCGTGGAAGCCAGCCACAGCTTCAAGCGCCCGATCTACGCCGGCAACGCCATCATCACCGTCGAGGCCGACGCGGCGCACACCGTGGTCGCCACCATCCGCACCGCCTCGTGGCCGGCCGCCGGCAGTGGCGCCGGCAGCGCACCGGTCGAGGCCCTGGGCATCGACGTGGCACTGCCCACGCACACCCGCTTCGTGGAACTGCAGCAGGGCAGCAGCGACCGTCCGGATCTGCAGAGCGCCAGCAAGGTCGTCTCCGGCGGCCGCGGCGTGGGTTCGAAGGAAAACTTCGACATCATCTACAAGTTCGCGGACAAGATCGGCGCCGCCGTGGGCGCCTCGCGCGCCGCGGTCGACGCCGGCTACTGCCCCAACGAGATGCAGGTCGGCCAGACCGGCAAGATCATCGCCCCAGAGCTGTACATGGCGATCGGCATCTCCGGCGCGATCCAGCATCTCACCGGCATCAAGGACGCAGGTACCATCGTGGCGATCAACAAGGACGGCGAGGCGCCGATCTTCGAGATCGCGGATTTCGGGCTGGTGGGGGATTTGTTCAAGCTTCTTCCGGAGCTGGAGGCCGCGCTGGGTTGATTTTGGTGCCCATGTCGTTTATCAACGTGAGCAGCAACCAGGGGACATCGAGATGCGCGTGCTCCTTTGGGGAACCTACGACACGGGCAAACCCCGCACGCGCATCCTGCGCGATGGAATGCGCGAGGTCGGCATCGACGTGCAGGAGATCCACGTCGATGTCTGGCGAGGGGTCGAGGACAAGTCGCAGGTAAAAGGGGCCGGTTCCCGGCTGCGTCTGCTGCTGCGTTGGGCATTTGCCTATCCAAGGCTGCTGTGGCGACTGGCCCGGGCGCCCAAAGCCGACCTGCTGCTGATCGGCTATCCGGGCATTGTTGACGCCTACCTTGCGTCCCTTGTGGGGCGCCTGCGCGGCATCCCGGTCACCTGGGACGTTTTCATCTCGCTTTACGACACCCTCGTCGAAGATCGAAAAATGCTTAGGCCAGACGGTCTCGCCGCGCGATGTCTGCGCGGTTTCGAGCGGCGTGCGTTGCGTTGCGTCGATCTTGTGTTCATGGATACCTCGGCCCATGCACGGCGCACCGAATCATTATTCGGCCTCCCGGCGCATTCGTGCGGAACGGTATGGGTCGGTACAGAAACCTCGCATTTCGGACCGACCGGCGTGCCGCCACCACGCGCCGACGACGCCCCGATGAAAGTCCTCTTTTATGGGCAGTTCATTCCCCTGCATGGCATCCCGACGATTATCGAGGCAGCGCGGCTGCTGAGCGACGCCGCGATCGAGTGGACCCTGATCGGGCGCGGCCAGGAGGCGGAAAAGATACGTGCCATGCTGGCATCCGTCCCGTTGTCGAAGGTGCGGTGGGTGGAATGGGTCGACTACGAAAAACTGCGGGACTGGATCGCGCAGGCCGATCTCTGCCTGGGCATTTTCGGCGCATCGCGAAAAGCCGCCAGCGTCATTCCCAACAAGGTGTTCCAGATTGTCGCCGCAGGTCGCCCGCTGATCACACGGGACTCTCCCGCGATCCGCGAGTTGTTGCTGCCGGCGCCGGGCTGCGTCTATCTGATACCGGACACGGATCCGGACGCACTGGCCCATGCCGTACGTGAGCATTTCGATGCGGGCAGCTGGAGACATGGCATGTGCTGTCACGCCGCGACGCTCGACGCCATCGGCCCGAAAGCCGTCGGTGCCCAATTCCTCCACCTGGTGCGACAATGCCTTTTCAGGGATGGAGCATGAGGACATGATCGAGGATGTTTTTCTCGGGCCGGCAGCGCCCGATCTGGGCTGGGTGCCGGCACCGCGCTACGTGTTGCGCCGCGCACGCATTCTTCGCCACCTCGACGCTCTGGCACCGGGGAAGCTGCTTGAGGTCGGTCCGGGTGCGGGCATGTTGCTGGTGGAAGCCGCGCGCCGCGGATTCCGCTGCGAGGCGCTGGAACTCTCCGCCGAAGCCAGGACGCTTTCCGCTACGGTCATCGCGCGTTCCGGGCAGCACATTCCGGTTCACGCCGACGCCGGTGCGGGTTGGGAAAAGTCCTTCGACGCACTGTTCGCCTTCGACGTACTGGAACACATCGAGCACGATCGCGAAGCGCTCATGCAGTGGCATGACTGGCTGGCGCCAGACGGAACCTTGCTGCTCTCGGTTCCCGCCCACGCGCGGATGTGGACCGCCGGCGACGAATGGGCCGGCCACTTTCGCCGATACGAGCGCGAGCCGTTGCTGCAACTCTTGCGTGAAACCGGTTTCGAGCCCGAATGCGTTGAATGCTACGGCTTCCCGCTGACCAATCTCAGCGAACGCCTGAGCGCACGAATCTACGCGAGACGGATCCATCACCATGGCGCTGCACAAGACAACAGGCAGCGCAACAACGACCGCAGCGGCACCGACCGCGGCCCGCATCTGAAACTCTACCCGCTGCTTTCCTCCGCGCCCGGCAAGCTTGCGCTTCGCGCATTCTGCGGCATCCAGCAATGGTTCGTGAACACCGACCTGGGCAGTGGCTATCTCGTGAAAGCGCGACGGGCATGAGCCGCTGGATCAGGCATCTTGGTCTGTTGCTGGGCTTGGTCGCGACTGCCGCATTCGTGGTCTACGCCGCACGCACGCTGCACGGACAGGATCTCTCGCGATACGTCTCCCTGCGGGCGATCAGCGGGATCGTGGTCGCCGCGGTCTGCTACTCGCTGATCATCCCGATCAGCGCGCTGGCCTGGCGACTCCTATTGAAGGACATGGGGGTCAGCAGACGCTGGAACGAATTGGGCACCATCATGGGCATCACCCAGCTTGCCAAATACATCCCAGGCAACGTGGGCCAGCACATCGGACGGGCGGCGATGTCGCTCGGTCGCGGCATCCCGTTGCGGCCCTACAGCATCAGCGTCGTCAGTGAAGCGGTTCTCGCCGTGATCGCGGCCACCCTTGTCGGGACAGTCGGCTGCGGCATGTCCGGTCCGGGCATGCGCCTGTTGTTGAGGCATCACGGTACGCTGGCGTTGCCGGTCCTGCTCGTTTCGGCATGCGCGCTTGCACTGGGGATCATGCTGGCCCGACGCATACTGCCCTCCCTGCTGCATCGATTCGCCTCGAAACAGCACGACAGCGACGCACGCGGCACGCTGCCAGGCAACCGGGTACTCGCCTCTGCCCTGATCACCTATGTCCTGAATTACCTGGTGTTCGGCACCGGCATCACGGTCATGACGCTGCTGCTGCTTCCCGGCCAGCCATCGCAATGGCTGTTGCTGACCGGAGGCTTTGCGCTGGCATGGGTGATCGGCTTCTTTGCCCCGGGCGCGCCGGCGGGACTGGGTGTCCGCGAGGGACTCATGCTGGCGCTGCTCCAGTTCAGTTACAGCCCGCCCGATGCGCTGTTGATCGTCATCGCCATGCGGCTGGCGACGACGGCTGGCGATATTCTCTGTTTCCTTGCGGGCTCCGCAGCGCTGTTTCTGTCCGGCAGGACGATCGGCGTGCGCGCTGCCACGCGGCTCACTGGCGACCACCATGAAACTTGAACCCACCGGGGAACGCATGATCGTGGAGCACTACAAGTCCTCCATCGAGGACTATGTGATCTATCTCATGCACATCGCCACCTACCGCTTCGCCGAGCCATTCGTGCAGAACAAGCGCGTGCTGGACTACGGCTGCGGCAGCGGTTACGGATCGGCCCGGATGGCGGAACTGGCCGCCAGCGTGGACGCCGTTGACGTTGCCGATGGCGCCATCGCGCACGCGCGCGAGCAATATCCCCGGGCGAATCTTCGCTTCCTCGCCATCGACCCGACCGCATCGCTTCCGTACGCCGACGGCTCTTTCGACGCCGTGCTCTCGTTCCAGGTGTTCGAGCACGTTGTCGACACCGACCATTATCTCGGCGAGATTCGCCGCGTCCTGGCACCGGGTGGAACACTCCTCCTGGTCACACCCGATCGGAGCACGCGGCTGCTGCCACTGCAGCGTCCCTGGAACCGCTGGCACATGAGGGAATACAGTGCCGACTCGCTGAAGACGACGATGCAACGCAGGTTCGAGGACGTGCAGATGCAATCGATGAGCGGACGACGCGACGTGATCGACGTCGAACTGCGTCGCTGCAGCAAGCTCAAATGGGCGACGCTGCCTTTCACGCTTCCGATATTTCCGGATGCGTTGCGGGTCCGTCTGCTCAACCTGATCCATTCACTGCGCGGCCGCCCCGAGGCTGAATCCGCCGCACGCAAGTTCGACTTCGACGAGTCAGTCATCCAGATAGGGCCAAATCTGCGGCCTTCGATCAATCTGGTTGCGATCGCCCGCCGTTGAGTCGGCCCGCGCATGGAATATCCAGCCAGCGGATTCGGGACAAGATGCGCTCCAGCGCTCATCATCGACCGACGACCGACACGACTTCTACTTGAGACCGCATGACCGATTCTCCGCCCAAGGAAAACCATGAAGCTCATCATCCAGATTCCTTGCCTCAATGAATCCCAGACCCTGGCCATCGCCCTGGCGGAACTGCCGCGCGAGGTCGAAGGTTTCGATATCGTCGAGTGGCTGATCATCGACGACGGCTCGACCGACGATACGGCGGAAGTGGCCCGCCGCAATGGTGTCCACCACGTCATACGCCATCCGGTGAACCGCGGTCTGGCCGTCGGCTTCATGTCCGGCCTGGACGCCTGCCTGCGGCTCGGCGCGGATATCATCGTCAACACCGATGCCGACAATCAGTATTGCGGCGCCGACATCCCCAGACTCACCGCACCGGTGCTCGCGCACGAGGCGGATATCGTGATCGGTGCGCGGCCGATCAACGAGACCGAACACTTTTCCTGGGTCAAGAAGAGACTGCAACGGCTGGGTAGCTGGGCAGTGCGCGTGGCCAGCAAGACCGACATCGCCGACGCCCCCAGCGGCTTTCGCGCGATATCTCGCGAGGCGGCCATGCGCCTGAACGTTTTCAGCGCCTACACCTACACCCTTGAGACCATCATCCAGGCTGGTCAAAGCAACCTGCGCATCGTATCGGTGCCCATACGCACCAACGCGGATCTGCGCCCTTCGCGCCTGGTCAAGAGCCTCTCCAGCTACGTCCAGCGTTCGCTGGTCACCATATTGCGCGTATTCGTGATCTACCGCCCGCTGGCGCTATTTTCGCTGGCCGGGACTTTTTTCATGGCTATTGGCTTGTTCAGCGGATTCCGGTTTCTTTTTTATTTCCTGAGAAACAATGGTGGAGGCCACATTCAGTCCGTCATATTTTCTTCGCTATGCATAACTTTGTCGCTGATTTTTTATATGATGGGATTGCTCGCCGATCTTATTGCCACCAACAGAAAACTTCTGGAACGCATTCATTTACGCGTCATGGCCAGAGATCTAGGTCCGGCATCAGCCGGGGAAACCCCCAAAGGTCAAGAACACCTCAAGGGAACGTCTGAATAAGTCTCTTGCCGTCATTCCCGCGAAAGCGGGAATGACGACTTGTCCGGATGTTTCCAAGCGGGCCAGCATGGTTCCCATTCACGAAACCAAGGAATTGCAAACTGACCATGAGCGCACGTCACCTCGTATCACTTCGCCATTCCAAGGCGATAAACATGCTGCAAACCGCATGTGCGATAACCGCCGGCGCCCTGATGCTCTGCTGGCCAGCGTTCCGCAACGGCTTTCCCATCGTCTTTTCCGATACCGGCACTTACATCGATTCCTACCTTGGCACAGTAGAATCGCTGTTCCTTCCGCATTTCGACCGGCCCGACTGGTACGGTGGCGTGATCGCCCTGTTTTCGGTTCAGCATCAATTGTGGGGTGTAGTGCTGGCCCAAGCATGGATCGGCGCGTGGCTTATCCGGGAGCTCGTCCGCGGCGTTTCCGTGCGCAGGCCCCTGATCACGACATCGATCATCTGCGCACTCTGCGCAATCGCCACGCCCTTGCCTCTGCTGGTCAGCACTCTCATGCCGGATGCGTGGCTGTCATTCGGTTTCCTGGCAGCAGCCGCCCTTTGCGTCCCCGGACGAACATCCGTGCTGAGGAGCCTCCTTCTGGCAACAGTGGTGCTCGCCGCCGGCATGACCGGATCCTCGCATGCGGTCATCCTGATCGGGAGCCTGACTGCTGTCGTGCTATCACGTTTGTGGATGCGCTTTGATGTGCGCCGGCCATTGTCGGTCATCGCCATCTGTGTTGCCGCGCTGCTGGTACTCAGCGCAGGCAACTGGAGTGCATTCAATCATTTCAGACCGGTTGAGGGGGCACAGATATTCCTGTTCGCCCGTCTGGTTCAAGATGGAAGCATGGACAAGGTTTTGCCGCAGTACTGCGCGCAACGCAGCGATCATCCGGTCTGCCGAAACGAAAAGGAAATACTTGCTTCGCACTTGGGCAAAGTCATCGTATGGTCGCCATTGGCGCAAGCCATCGACGGTTGGCAGGATAAAAACGGCGATCTTGCAAACTTGAATCGTTTGGTCGTCCACAAGGAACTGCCTTCGCTTTTCGCCAAGTCGGCGCGCAACTCTTTAAGACTTTTTTTCGAGCAGTCCGCTTCGAGTATGCAGGATTTCTATCGCGGGCCGTATGACGAAGAGTCAGCACAGTATGCAGTCATCCGCCGCACCTATCCGTTGGAAGCCAGGCCCTATCTGAAGGCATTGCAGCAATCGGATGAACTCGACACACCTCTTACGTCAACCTGGCTAGGCCTCTGCTGGATCAGCGCCTTCGGCTCGATGGCCTATGCCCTGGTCGTATTGGTACGCGGTTGGTTGCTCAAACACGAACCTTCATCCGCCGCGATACTGGCTGTTCTGGCACTTGGCGGGAGCATGGTAAACGCCATCGTCAGCGCAAGCCTGTCTGGGGTCGTGCTCCGCTACGAAGCTCGGACAAGCGCCATTGTGCTGCCGATAATGTTAGCCTGCCTCGCGATGCAACTGAATAATAGACGAAAGCAGGATGCATCAGTTGTAACTAACCTGGTTTTGTCTGAACCTGAAATAAGGATTTTTCTCGCATATGAACATTCATGATAGATGGCAAGCGGGTGTGCAGAGTGAGGTCGATTTCTGGCGCTCGGTATGCGCGGGCGTCGATTTTCCAGAGTTCACCCAGGAACTCATGCAACGCATCGACCCGCATGCTCCCGTAGCGAACCATCTGTTGCCCTATTTGCCCACGGAAATTCCAGTAGCTGACACAAAGATACTTGATGTGGCCGCCGGCCCGGTATCGTGCATTGGATGGCAGATTGATGGACAACGTCCGCAGGTAACACCCATCGACGCGCTAGCGAGGCGCTACCGTACGATACTGGATGAGTTCAACCTTGTGCCGCCCGTCTATACGCAGCAATGCGATGGCGAAGATATTTGCGACCTCTTCAAACCGGATTTCTTTGATCTTGTTCATATACGCAATGCGCTGGATCATTGTTACGATGCGCTGGCGGTGATGCGTAATATGCTAGCCGTACTGAAACCTGGCGGTGCGCTCATTGTATGTGGATATACCGATGAAGCCGTCTTCGAGAAATACGCCGGTCTCCATCAGTGGAATATTCGGGCGGATAACGGAGCGATGATCATCTGGCGACCGAACGAACATTACGATGTCAACAAGACTTTTTCATCGCAATTGGGCGCAGTAGAAACATCGCAGGACGACTCCAGGCGCTGGACCAGCGTGGTGCTTCGAAAAAAAACATGCGCCGACGGATAGCCTCGCGCACCACGCCTGGGGAGGTCGCCGAAGGCGGTACCCCGTGCTCTACAGATCCCGGGCTATTCGAGATTCCCTCAAGCGCTATTACATGGGCGTTCCTTTCCTGAAGACCAGGAAATGGCAGCCGAGAAACATCAAGGTGGAATAACACAGGACGCCCAGAAGCTGCACCGCATATGAGCCGACATGCGCGTACCGGGTTCCGGCAAGCACCACTGCCAGATTGGCCACGTAGGCCAGTGCAACGACGGCAAGATAGCCCGGAAGCAGACGCCCCATGGGAGCGCGGCTTTCGAAGGTCCACAGCCGGTTGAGCAGAAAGCTCACCCCGAGCCCCAGGCCATAGCCGATGAAGTTGGCGGTCGCCACGCCGGCGCCCACGAAGTACATCATCGCGTAGATCGCCAGCAGGCCGATGGACGTGTTGACCAGTCCCACCAGAGCGAACCGCAGGCCACGACGTAGCACTCGTTTCATGTCGGCTGGCGCGCGAGCAGGCGATATTGGGCTCCGAGTCCGCACCACCCGAGATGACGCTCCAGCGGCCTGAGCTTGGCCAGGGGGGCGGGAAAGAACAGGCGGTAGCTGGCCCGGGGCTCGAGCCAGCCTCCCGACCTGGCAAGCTGGCCCATCTGCCTGGCGTGGATGAGGTGTGCATTGACGTCCAGTGGGCACGTGTCCACGGCGCGGCGGGTCAGCGGATTGAGCGGGTTGTGCTCATAGATCGCAAGCAACCCGCCTTTACGTGTGACGCGGCGAAGCTCGGTCAGCCAGTGCACGCGTTCGGACAGCGTAATGTGGTGGAAGACGCACGCGGAAAACACCACGTCCTGGCTGCCGCTCTCGACAGGGAGCCTGCCGTTTTCGATCAGCAGGTAATCCTCGTTGCCGGGGAATCGTGCGCGCGCGATCTCCATGCTGCGGGGCGAAACGTCCGCGCATGACAGGCGGCTTTCAGCGAAATGCCTGCGGAAGTAGGGGATCGAATTGCCGATGCCGCTACCAAAATCGAGCACCCTGGATACAGGCAAGCCGATGCCTTTGACATGGCCCGCCAGGTCACGCACCTTGTACTCGGAAAAAAACTCCGGTGACTCGCCGGTGATGGCAATGTTTGCCTTGTGCTGCTCGTAATAGTCATCGGCAAGCTTGTCGAATTCGGCCCGCATGCTTTCCTGGGAGGCATCCGACAAAGGCTTGGGCGACGCAGCATGAGGTCCACTCATCTCACACCCTCCTTTCGATCACGAACCGGGGGCGACGCTTGGTTTCCAGATAAATCTTGGAGATGTACTCGCCGATGATGCCGAGGCTGAGCAATTGGATGCCGCCGAGAAAATATACCGGAATGACCGTGGACGCCCAGCCCGGAACGGTCCGCCCCGACAGGCTCGCCGCCAACGCCCAGGTACCGACCAAAAAGCTGAAGAGCGACACGATCGAGCCAAACAAGGTTATCCACCGAAGCGGTTTGGGGGAGAACGAGGTCAGCCCTTCCCAGGCAAGGGCAAGCATTTTCCCCACCGGATACTTGGACTCACCCGCCCTCCGCTCGGCGCGGTCGTAATAGACCTTGTCGGTCTTGAATCCCAGTTGCGGCACGATACCGCGCAGAAACAGGTTGACTTCGCCGAAGCCTCGGAGAGCTTCGATCGCCGCCCGGCTCATAAGACGGTAGTCAGCATGATTGAACACGACGTCCACGCCGAGTTTTCGCAGAAGCCGGTAGTAGCCTTCTGCGGTGGCCTTCTTCAGCAGGCGATCCGCTTTGCGCCCGTCCCGGACCCCGTAGACGATCTCGGCACCCTGCTGGTGCTTCACCAGCATGTCCCTGATGGCACCGAGATCGTCCTGGAGATCCGCGTCCAGGCTGACGACCGCGTCACCGTCCACCGTAAGCAGCCCCGCCAGCAGCGCATTCTGATGGCCTCGGTTGCGCGACAGCTTGATGCCTGCGACACACGCGATTCGCCGCGACGCCTGTTCGATCAGCGGCCATGTCCCGTCACCGGAGCCATCGTCGATGAAGGTCACCGTGCTGTCTGGAGCGATCAGCGACTCGTCTGCCAGCTTCCCGAGCAAGCCGGTGACCTGCTCCACCGTCGTCGGGAGCACCTGCTCTTCGTTGTAGCAGGGGATGATGATGGCTAGTTTGATTTTCATGGTTTATCGATCCGGGTTCTGGGGCAGCCGGCAGCCAGGTTCACACCTCGCGGCTCTTCTGTGGCGGAGCGCAGCTTGCACACGCGGAGCGACCGGCAGGAGCCTGTCGGACCGTTGGTGGTCGAGGCGGGAATTCGGCTGCGCGAGGACAGATTTTTCGACACTTCTTGGCCCATGGTGGTTCATGAGCCAAGAAGCGGTGGATAGCGGGCCGCACAGAGGATTCGCCGCCCGGCCAACCAACGGTCCGACAGGCTCCTAGGGGCTGGAAGCGCCCGGCCGAAAATAGACCACCATCTGACCCTGATAGTCGAACATGAGGTCGTCGATTCGGTGGGTTTGCACGTAGGCTTTGACATGATTGCACAGCCCGGGCTCACAAGCGCGCGAAGGTATGCCATAAATCTTGAGCAGCGCCATCTGTATTTGCCTCTTCGGACTGTTCCACAGCGGGTGCAATGGCGGCACGCTCCTCACGTCGCCGACAAGCACCACCGACCGGTCACCCCGGATTTGGGACAAGTCCTTGCCGAGGGCGTAAATGTAGTCACCTGCTGGCTTTCTGGTCCGGTAGACGCCATTCCACGAGATCACCCCTACGGCCAGCATCCAGACGAGCCCAAGGTAGCCCAGGTTGGCTATCACCTTCTGGTTGGAATCCGTCAGGAACAGCATGGGAAGCATCAACGTTATCCATACCCAGCCCATCGCCCGAAAGGGAGTACCCAGGCCATCGAGTACCGAAATGCCCGTGTCCATGGAAAACGCCAGCACGGATGCAGCAACGACACAGATGAGCCGCCAACGCCATGGTGAACGCAAAAGCACCGCGATCGCAACGAGCCAGATCAGCACCAGCCCCCAGAGAAATCGCATGGATGCCCCGAAGACGGCGAGCTGGAGCAGCAAGTTCGACCACAGGTCATGGAGGTTCTGAGGCGCATGCGGGCGGCGCCAGTTTTCGATGACCAAGCCGAAGTGGTCATGGTAAAAGTAATTCAGGCTGGCGATGGCAAGTATTGCCAGGGCATAGGAAGCAAGGTAGATCGCCAGGCTGGCGCCAAGCTGCCGCGGCCTCTCTACCTTGCCGAGGTAGATATGCGCCAGCAGGATCAATGGCGCCGCCCCGGAATAGGACATGATGGCCAGGAAAGTAAAGACGGCCAGCGCGATATTTCTGGCGAGCGCGCGCTCACTCAGAAAGCACGAGGTCGCCAGCGCCAACACCAGGGCGGATGCCGTCAGGACCGCCGGCCAAGTCGAAAGTTGGGCAAACGCCGGCGAGAAGAAGACGACAAGAATCACCAGCAACTTTTTCCAGGGCTGCTCGATGGCGAAACCGAACAGACACGCGAAAAAAATCAAAAGACCCAGGTAGGCACGCGCCGCCGCTTGCGCCGACCAGTGCATCCCAACACCCAGGTACCACAGATAATTGATCCAGCGCCCTTCGCTCAGTGTCTTCTGCCAAGGCGTGGCGTACCCGTGCCCCCAGCCCGGCGGCAGCAGGAAATCCCAGTCGTCGTGCTCGATATAGGGCGACCTAAGCTCGCCCCAGTACGCGAGGCACAGGAGGATCAGCCCCGCTCCCACGAGATAAGGCAGGTACCGCTGGAGACGCAACCTCATGCCAGGGTCCGCTGCTGCGTGTCGCGCAGGCGCATGAAAGGCTGCTCGACAAAGAAGTAAGTCAGGGTTGCAAAGGCATAGAAGGTCAGCCCGTAGACGGCATAGACGGCCATGCTCTGCCACGGTCCTTTTATCGCGATGCCGAGCTTGTCCAGGACGCTATCAACCAGGGTCAACATCGCGATGTGCCCCAGATAGAGCGAGTAGGACACCACGCTGGTGTAGGTAACAAACCGGTCGAGCCGCGACCACCCCAGGCTCCGTATGCTTTCGATCCACGGAAGGCCCATGGCGACCATCAGCGACAGCACCGGAAAGAAAAGCACCATCGCCCAGTAATGTGCGACCAGCCCGGGCAGTCCCTTCGCGAGATAAATCGCCGTTCCCAGCAAAAACAGGACGCACGGTATCCCCATCCAGCGAAGACACGCGTACCAGTTCGGCCGCTCGGTCTTGATCAGGGCCAACAGCACGCCAAAGAAGATCGAATCCAGGCGGCACAGCACCACCGAGCGGATCTGGAAATTGAAGCCGTCATAGTCGCTGACGTGTCTTGCCACCACCATTCGGACGAGCAGCGGCAGCAATATGAAAACCGCACAGGTAGCCAGCATCGGCTTGCGATAGGCGCGCTCGTCCCGTGCCATCCAGAGGAACACCAGAGGGAAAAGAAAATAAAACCATTCCTCGATGGTCAAGCTCCAGGAATGCTGGAAGAACGGTATCAACGGCCATGCGAAGTTCTGCATGAAGAACAGGAACGGATACAGCTTGAAAAGGTCGCCCACACCCAGGTAGTCGAAGCGCAGATAGACCAGCACGAAGAAGAAGTACAGCGGCAACGTGCGCGCCCAGCGTCGGGACCAGAACTCCCAGACCGCACCGCGTGTATGCAGGCGCCCCTGGCGTGCCAGCCGGATCAGGATCGAGCCGATCAAAAAGCCGCTCAATACGTAGAACAGCTCCACGCCCAGGGTTCCCTGCGCACCCCAGAACCAGCGAAACCACGAAGGCGGCTCGCAGTGCTCCGCACTGTGCCCGACCAGCACCAGGAGAATGGCTACTGCGCGCAGAAGGTCCAGACCGAAAACGCGCCCTCCGGCATGCCCTTCCGTCATGGCTGGTCGTTCCAGCTCAGCGCGATGTTGCAGTACCAGTTGTTCTCGGCTCCCGCCGCCAGGTTGATCGAGACAAGCAGCGGGCCGCCCCCAGCCTTGTCCGCCTCGACAGACAGCGGAGCCGATGCCCCATGCGCGGCCAGCTCCCCGCGGAAGATGGGGTCGTGCTGCGCCGGCTGGAAGACTTCTACCGCCACGGCCGACGCGCACCGAGGGTTGGACATGGCCAGCAACAGCCGACGATGGCCGGCAGCCGGCAGGCTCAGGGTAGTCTGCAAAGCCGTCGAAGGAGGCAACGGCACTGCCATCATGCTGCCATCAGGATGCGTCTCGAACACGCTGTAGCCGAGCTTGAGTGCCTGCAGCGCGCTGGCATTCGGATAGACGAGGGCGCTGTTGCTCTCCGGCATCGCGCCATCACCGGCAATCCGGGATGAAGGAGCAAGCGCTCCAGCGGCAGGCGTGACCACACCGATGACGTTACATCGCCTTATCTGTAAAAGCGTATACCCCGCCGCGCACAGCAGGGCAATCAGCACAAGGATCTTGGACAGGCTGCGCATTGGACCGATTCCTTCACTAGTCGGACAGTGCGCACGACGGTTCCGCCGGCAGCGCCAACCCTTGCCTATAAGGCCCCCGGAGCGCCCAGCGCATCAGCGCACTCCGAGAACGAGACCTACATCGCTCAGGCAGGTCGGCGCAAAGTGGTGATCCAGTCACCAAACCGGCGCACCGCAAACGCGTTGCCCGGGCCGAAATCCTGCTGCTGTCGAACCACCTCAAGCCCCGCCTGCTGGGCCAGACTTGCAAATCGCTCCCTGGACATCGCCGATCGCCAGCCGTCGGTGGTGGTCCACTCACCGACCGAAAACCAATTGTAAAGGCGCAGCGCAAGCGGTCCGAACTGGCGCATGCCGTCGATCACCAGCATGCGATGGTTGCGGCCCGCGTGATGAATCACCGCCTCGGCACCAGGCTTGAGCACGCGATGCATGTCGCGCAGGTAACCGGCAGTATCCTCGGGCCCGATGTGCACGAAACAGTCGTACGACCACAGGAAGTCGACTTCGGCGTCGGGTACCTGCTGCAACGAATGCCCGTCCGTGGGAATGTACGCCATGCCCTCGTCGCCAAACAGACCACGACAATGCTCAAGGCAGGTGGGGCTGAGGTCCGCCAGATAGAATCTTCGGCACTGCCCGGCGATGAACCGGGACCAGCGCCCGTGACCGGGCCCGATCTCCAACAGCGTGGCGTTCGAATGCAAACGGGGTGCCAGGAACTCCTCCACCAGGGCCGTTTTCCACACGTCGTAGGGCTTTCCGCAAAATGCCGCCTGACCATTCCATTCGTCGCCATCGTCGGGCCACCGATAGTCCTGGTCCCATATGCGTCGATTGTTTTCGATGCTGTTCTTTCCGTTCATGCGACTCGACTGACGCTCTGGATGGGGACCGACAGCTTATCAGCCACGGGCCCGCTGTTCACCGTTCACGACCGGCCGGCGTCAACGGAGCGTGCGAAGCGCATCATGATTTGGCTATCCTGCGAAGGATCACCGCTGTCGTGCCCACACTGCGCGAGCGTAGCCATGGCCTGCGCCTCCAGACCGTGTCGATGGGCAAGTTCCTGATAGAACGACAACGGGCGCGAAGCCACCGGAAAACCCTGCCATTGCCCGGGCGGGCCGTCACCGACGATCACGTTGGCAAAAAACACGCCTTTCTCCTCGATGTGGCGCGCAACCATTGCCATGCAGCCCTCGAGCACTGGATCGGACAGATGAAACAGCACCGAAAAGGCCCACAGGACATCGAAGCGTCGCCCCAGGTCCAGCACGGTCATGTCGGGGGCCAAAACCAATTCAGCACGCCTGCCTTGAAGCTTCTCGCGCCGTAGTTCCTCGCGCGCCTCGGCCAGCACACTTTCACGCACGTCGATGCCGCAGTACCCTGCGGGGTCGAGATAGGCGATCAGGGCCGCGCCACCACGCAGGCTTCCGCAGCCGATATCGAGCAGGCGGTCACTGGTGCGCAGGCCCTGCCGACGCAGGAAGTCGATCTGAAATGCCCGCTTCATCGGCCACAGATCGGGGCGACCGACCAGTGCATGTCGCAACTCGGAGCGCTTTGGGCCCCGCCATGACTGAAACATCCGTGTGAGCGTGTCGATCATGGTAGTTCCCTGCGTTGCGATCGCACGGCGGCGGCTACGCCCACCTCGCCTGCGTAAGGCGCGCAATCGTAACCGAAAACTTCGGCGACACCGGCGCACAGCGTGGCCACGGCGCGCCAGTCGGCCTCCTCCAGGCCCTGCCTGCGGGCGGTACGGACGGACGAAGCCAGCAGGGGTTGCGCCGGCGCTCCCGCGGCGGCAGCCAACGGCCCCAGCAGTTGCTGCATGCCCTCAGCGGGATCTGACACCAGATCCTCGTAGCGAACGATCTGGATGCGGTCGCCCCAACGAAGAATTTCCGCGGCCAGCAATCGCCACCAGGCCGCGCGACGCATCGCCGGCTCGGTCAGGCGGGCGATATCCTGCAATCCATCCCGCATGCGGGACGGCAGAAACGGGTCGGCCAGGCCACCCACCGGCAACGCCGACGGATCACCTTCGGCAAGGTGCGAGAATGTACCCTTCCAGGACGCCATGGTATCCAGCGGGTGGCGCACACAGGCCACGACCCGGGCGTGCGGCATCAGGCGCAGGATTCCTTCCAGTCGCGCCATGTAGGCCAGGGTATTTTTCGTGGCAAGCACCCATTGCCCATCGCGCAGGCTGGGGCGATAGCCGGCCAGCGTCTCCTGCACGGCGGTGTCTTCGGTCAGCTCACCGCGCGCATCCAGCTTGTTCTGCACGCACTCACCCGCATCGATGCGGGCGCGCAGATCAGCGTGCAACACCGGCACCGTCCATGGGTCAGCCGAGTAACGCAGGCCATCGAACAGCAATGCCGGCTCGTTCACCACGGCCACATTGTCAAAACTGTCCAGTATCTTGCAAACATAACTGGTTCCACTGCGCGGAATCCCGGTGATGATCAAGTCATGACGGGACGACGGGCTCGGTGACAACATCGCCGCTGCCGCGCTGCGCGAACCGACGCCAAACCAGCGCCGACGCGGCGGGTTCGGTCGCGGCTGACCCGTCGGTGATCCGCGCTCGATGGCACGCAGCACCGGCGACCACGCCGGATCGGCGCGCACCACCGCGGCCACCAGCGGCTCGCTTGCCAACACGCTGCCAACCAGTCTGACCAACGCCGGCTCACGAGCCACCACGGCCGGCTGGTGATAGTGAACCAGATAAGGCTCGCCAAGCAGGGGCTTCATATGGGCCGGATAGTTCCAGTCCTCACCGAGGCTGCGCGTGACCAGGCCCAGCCGATTGGCGGCCAGCGGCAAGCCGATCTGGTCCAGCCAGGGCCGACGCGGATTGACATCCTCCATGACATCAATGGCACGGCACAGTTCAGCCCATACCGGCGCCAGTGTTGCCGCCGACGTGGTAGCCACCATGCCGGCGTTGAAGTACGGGTGCATCAGTTGCTGGCTCACCGTGGCCGCTACCCGGCCAACGGGCTGGGTCAGTCCGAAGCGATCGTACAGCCGCTGCCACAAGGCATCGCTACCAAAGGTGGCCAGGTCCGCCGGCTTGGCCGCCAGTGGGTGGGAATGCAGCGTGGCCCACGGCCAGGGCCGCAGACACAGCATGTCCGAGTCAAGAAACACTCGCAGGCCATTGGCATCGCCGGCCTCCAGCGCGGCGATCTTGTTGCCGATGGGGTAATCCGCCGCCACAGGGTTGTTGATGGGCGACCGGATCACGCCCAGCGCATCCAGGGCGCGCACCGTCGCTGACGGCAGCGCTCGCGGCACCGCGGCCACCAGCATCACCTCGGGATCGACCCGGCGCAGGGACGCGGCCAGCAGCATCGCTTGCGCCTCCAGCCGTCCGGGCTCGCAGACAAAGCAGACGCTCGCGCCGGCACAAGCGCCATGCACGCGAATATCAACGGCGCCGTCGGGCGTAGCGGTCGAAGACCCTTGGGGCACGGGTATTCCTGGCATTGGGTGAAATATCGCCTATGGTAACCGCTGTGGTTCACCGGACGAGTCCGATGCGGTTTGCTTGCTGCGCTTTACGGCGTGGCGGACGGGGCCTGCGTGTTGAACAGCGAAGCATCCAGCGGGCCGTAGTTCACCGTGCTGCCTGCACCCTGCGTGCCGCCGAAGAACAGACCGTTGCCCAGCGTACCGCTGGCGTAGGCCTGGGTCAGCAGGTCGGTGCCGAAGTTCACCAGGACGTTGGCATTGGTGACGATGTCGCCGCCAATGCCCATCGGAGACTGCGTGATGAAGTGGAGGCCACTGGCGCCGGCGATGTTACCCGGCAGCGCGTTGTTGAAGTCACCACCGGTGGTGATCGTGCCCGTACCCAGCGTACCGGGCAGCGCCGCACCCGTGGTGGCGTCAGCCGATACGTTGCCCAGGTACACGTAACCCGGCCAGTAGAAGTTGCCAACCGTGGCGATGTTGCCGCTGGACTGCAGCACCAGGTGGGTGTTCGGCGTGTTGACGACGCCGGTCGCCGCCGAACCGCCCGCGGTCACCGGTGCCGTAGTGAAGCCCTGCGTCAGGTTCACATCGCTGTTCACCAGCAGGTTCACCGCGCTCAGGCCATTGGTCGTGCCGTTGGTCTGGTAGTCCACCGGGTTCAGCGTCAGACTCAGCGGGCTGCCGTCGGTCACGACCGGCAGGCCGTTGAAGCGGAAGTTGGTCGGCGCGTTGTTGTACGGCACGGTCTTCACGATACCGGTGAAGTCGAAGGTGAGGCTCGGGTCGGCGCTGATGTTGAACAGCGACAGGCTGCCGGCCGGGCCGGTGAACACGTTGCTGACCGGAACCAAGTTACCGAACACAATATCCTGCGCGGCCAGCGTGCCGTTGAGGATCACGTTCGGGTTGTCACCGGCCGTATCGCCATTCACCGTGATGGTATTGGCCGTCACGGTCTTGCCGCTGGCCACGCGCACCGCATAGCCGCTGGCCTGCTGTGCGCAGGCAACAATGTCAATCACGCCGACAGGCGCACCCGTCGCGTCAACCGCGCTGAGGTTGCTCAGCAGGTTGACCTGGTTGCCAAAGATACTGGCCCCACCACTGGTCGTGATGTCGGTCGACACCGTCGCCACGCCCGTGGCATGCAGCCTGGTGGAGTCGTAATCACCGGCGAGGATGTTCAGCGCAGAGAGCGGATTGACGGCCGACAGCGCCGCGTACCTGGTGCCATTGTAGGCCTGCACCGTGCCGGCCAGGTTCACATCGTTGTAGGCCTGGAGCTGAAGGTAACCACCCGGACCTACCTGCAACACGCCGATGCTGCCATTCATGACGCTGCCGGTGGAGGTGTTGTTCGTGCCGTTGCGGTCCCTAAAGTTGTCGCTGTTCGCACTCAGAATCAGGTTACCCGAGACGTTGATCGTGCCGGTATTGGTGACCGAGTAGTTCGCGCCCGCGGTGTAGCCCGCGACCGTGCTATCGGACGCCGTTCTCAGGGACTCATGCACGTTGCTCAGCAAGCCACTGTTGGCGATGCTGCCATTGAGCACATACACTCCATCGAACACCCCACCGAGATCCATGGTGCCGGTGTTGGTGAAATTGCCGCCCTCATTGATATTGACGCGACCGAGGATGGTTATCTGACCGTTGTTGGTGACGCTGCCGCCACCGTAGGTGTCGAGACCGCCACCATTGCCACCGAACTGGCCGTTGTTGACGAAGTCGCCGCCGGTGAGCTGCACGTGACCCATGTTGGTCATCGCGGCGTTGTTGCTCAGCCCGCCGTTGGTGGTTGTCAAATTGAAGTCGCTGCCAGCATAGGCGCCGGCGTTGGTGAGACTACCCACGGAAATGTCTGCCGACTGCGTCATGGTCTTGCTGTTGACCACCGCGCCAGCGATGTTGACACCCAAGCCCAGATTCATCGTGCCGGTATTGGTCAGCACGCCGTCCACCCTGACATTGCCGCCCACCAGGTTCAGCGTGCCGCTGCTGGAGGCGTTACCGGCCGAGGCGAAGCCGACCACCACGGCACCGCCCAGGGCGCCGGATGCGGTCAGCATGGCACCGGTATTGTCCTTCAACAGGGTGCTGACAGAGTTCTTTACGCCCGCACTGAGCGCAAGCGCGCCGCCGGCGCCGGTAAATGCACTCAGGTCGACGTTGACCACGCCGCCGCCGGAAACCAGCACGCTGGTGCCCCTGATGTTGGCGCCCGTAGCGACGGTGACGTCGCCGCCCGCGCCCGCATACTCGATCGAGGCAGCACCGGCCGTGCCGTCAAACGCCACCGTGCTCCGGGTGTTCGCGATCAAGCCCACTTCAAGGGGGCCAGAGATCACTGCAGTCGCGCCGACGACGATGCCGTTGCTGTTGGCCACATACAGGTTGCCGCCGCCGACGTTCATGGCCAACGCGCCGAAAATCTGCGACGCATTGCCGCTGACATCGATGTTCAGCACGGACGAACCCGCCGACGCGCTATCCGTGAACCCCAGGGATGCAACGGAACCGATATTGAAACCGCCCGGCTGGCTGGTGGCGTTGATGGTCGCACCCGAGGCAACACCCCAATTGATCACCGTGTTGGCGGTGAAGGTGATGGTCTCGCCGCTAGTGATGGTGCCACCCGTAGCTGCGCCAAGCACAACCGCGCCGGCGCCCGGCAGCTGCGCGGCCGTCGGAGCGGCGGCCATGGCCGCGGTGCTGGCCATGGACAGTGCGATGGACGCGGCCAGCGCGGCCACTGTAAACCTGTTGTGCTTGCTCATCGGCGCAATGATTCCCCTGGCGGTTGGTCCTGACACACAACGGATAATTTTTTTCACGCGCAAACAACGCCACGAGGGAAGGGGGCTTGCGCCCCCTTCCCTGGTCTTGCACCGGACGCGTCCGGCGATGGATTGTTACTGCAACTTACGGTGTGGCAGACGGCGGCTGCGTGTTGAACAGCGACGGATCCAGCGCGCCA
>Ga0307375_10001542_pt1 | contig 25002 bp, 21 predicted proteins | sample TR1MG_FD_202531 | JGI IMG/M metagenome (GOLD analysis project Ga0307375, IMG submission 202531) | Soil microbial communities from Risofladan, Vaasa, Finland - TR-1 | ecosystem: Environmental > Terrestrial > Soil > Coastal area > Acid sulfate soil | place: Finland: Risofladan, Vaasa | collected...
GAGAGTGCTGCAAGTGCTCGCTTTCGGATGCCGATCGAGGGCATGTGCGGGATAGGGTCCTTGAGGCCATCTCCGCCGGCGATCCCGACCGCGCCGAATCGATCGCTCGTGCGGGCCTGGCTCAATACGTGATCTGGGTTCGCCAGCACACGGCCGCCGCGATCCACATGGGCCGAAAGTTTTACGAGAGCATCGTCGATGTCGATGCGCTGGCTCTCGAGTCCCGGATCGATACGATTCTCCATGCCCTGGAATTCGGTCAGAAAACGGACTTGATTCTGCCCCAGCTCCAGCGCCTGCGGGGCGCGATCGGCGTGCCCCGGCTGGCGACGCGGATCGGAGCCATCACCGCCCGATGGTTGTTCCGGTCCGGACATCAGGAGGAGGCAGTTCTCGAGCTCGATCGTCTGGGTCCTCCGAATCAGTTGTCCGATACCCTTGCGATCTGGCTCGTGGTTCGCAACTATGATCTTTCCGAGAAGCAACGAGAGAGCCTGCTTTCGCGGGCCATCGAAGTCGCGGCCTCTGACGAAGAGAAACATCTGGCGCAACTGGAGCTGGCTTCCTCTTACCTGGCCAACCGGAAATCCCGGCAGGCATTGGCGGCAGTCCAGGCAATCGTGGACGAAACCTCTTCGGGGAAGGCTTCCGATGAGCGATCCCGCGCAACGGTTTTGAAGTGGGCGATCACGGAAGATGAGAATGAATTCCCGCTGGCGTTGGCGGAGATGAAGGCGCAGACCGAGGAGTCCGACCGGATCCGGAATGGGATTTTTCTCATCTATCGCGGAAAGTATCGGGACGCCGAAGAGATACTCGGTGAAGTTGCCGCTGGCGGAAACATCAAGGCAGTCTTGTTGCTCGTAGACGCCCGGCTGCGTTCGATGAGAAGCGATGCCGCTCGCGAAATGTTCATTTCGATTGCAAGAGAGCAAGTTCCGGAATCCTGGGAGTACCCCTATGCGCATGCGCTCGCCCTGCTGGTTTGCGCGGGCGGGCATGCGGACCTCAAGGACGATGCGATCACGCTCTTGTCGAAAATCCCTCCCGCTGGAGGAGAGCAGGACAAGCAGGTGCGGGCGATGCTCGAAATCCTGAAGGATGTGAAAAAAGGAACGTAGCGATCTACTTGGAGCGACTTCCTCCCCTGAGGAACGTGGTCCCGCAGCTTAAACGCCGGTCGTCATAATCCAATGCCGACTGCCCGCACTAAACATCATCCCTGGCGGAATTCCAGGGCGGATGATGGATCGAAGGCGAATGATCTGGCCAGCTTTGAGTGCTCTATTCCCTCCTGAGACGAGAAATTCGGCGCACGTGTGGCACACGTAGCCGCTGCTCAGGGTTGGTTTTACGGGTGGTTGAAGTAAAGGGAGACTGACGGGAGTTCAGCACCTGCTGCTTCCTCGGAGGCTCGCGGCTTGCCCGCAGTCGGACACACAACCGGCGCGCAGGGCGCGAGAGAGCAGAGGTTTTATAGCGATTAGAGAAGTAGGTTACTGGCCATGGGAATTCAGAGTCTGTCGCCATGGCCCCTCGCGGGAGCCACCAACAGCTCCTGCATCCAATTCGCCACTTGGAATGTATAGATTTGAATCCCGATCAACTTGCACCAGGCGACAATTTGATCAAAAGGATGTCGTGTCCACAATCATTTGCCGCCGTTTTGAACGACGTTCGCGCACGCGACTGCGACAGGGAAGCGCGTAAATCATTGAAAGATAGAGGGGAAATCAATCCTGTGATTGGCTGAGAGCTCCTGAAGGGACCAGATTAGAATTATGATTCAATAGCACTTGAGTTCATCGGAGCCCGGCCGTCAATCCGAGAAGACTGCAGTTCCCCACCGTTGTGCGAAGAGATCTGAATGAACAAGAAGGACCTCAGCGAGCGCGACATCTGCTCCAAATTCATCAGCCCGGCCGTCGCGCAAGCCGGCTGGGATCCGATGCTGCAGATTCGCGAAGAGGTCTCCTTCACCAACGGTAGGATCATTGTTCGGGGCAAGCTTGTCACGCGCGGCAAGGCCAAGCGGGCTGATTATGTCCTCTATTACAAGCCAAATATCCCGATTGCAATCATTGAGGCCAAGGACAACAACCACAGCATCGGAAACGGTATCCAGCAAGCTCTCGGCTATGCCACGTCGTTGAACATCCCTTTTGTGTTTTCCTCCAATGGGGACGGCTTTCTCTTTCACGATCGCACTGGCGCTGGCGCCGAGAAGGAATCCAATCTCACGCTTGACCAGTTTCCACCGCCCGCCGAGTTGTGGGCCAGATACTGTGCGTGGAAGGGCCTGACGCCAGACGAGGAGAAGATTGTTCTCCAGGATTACTTCGACGACGGCAGCGGCAAAGCCCCACGCTATTACCAGTGCAATGCTGTCAATGCCGCCATTGAGGCGATTGCCAAGGGTCAGGACCGCATCCTGCTGGTCATGGCCACGGGCACAGGCAAGACCTACACAGCCTTTCAGATCATCTGGCGGTTGTGGAAGGCTGGGCGTAAGAAGCGCATTCTCTTCCTCGCGGACCGCAACATCCTGGTCGACCAGACCATGGTCAACGATTTCCGCCCTTTTGGTGCCGCCATGGCCAAGCTCAGCACCAGCGCAAAGACGATCGAACGCGAAGACGGTTCGCGCGTTGAACTCACGCAGGCCCTCGATAAGAAGCGTCGCATCGACACCGCATACGAGGTATACCTGGGCCTGTACCAGGCCATCACCGGACCAGAGGAGCGGCAGAAGCTCTACCGGGAGTTCTCGCCCGGCTTTTTCGACCTAATCGTTATCGATGAGTGCCATCGCGGCAGCGCCGCCGAGGACTCCGCCTGGCGTGAGATTCTCAACCACTTCTCAGGTGCTACCCAGATCGGCCTGACGGCCACGCCCAAGGAAACAGAGTACGTCTCGAATATCCACTACTTTGGCAAGCCGGTCTACTCCTACTCGCTCAAGCAGGGCATCCAGGATGGCTTCCTCGCACCGTATAAAGTGATCAAGGTCCACATCGATGTCGATGTGGAGGGGTATCGCCCCGAGCCGGGTAAAACCGACCGCGACGGCGAGGAGGTGGAAGACCGCCTCTACAACACCAAGGACTTCGATCGCACTCTGGTCATCGACGACCGGACCAAGCTGGTGGCAGCCAAGGTGACTGAGTTCCTGAAAGAGAGTGGCGACCGCTTCCAAAAGACCATCGTCTTCTGCGTCGATGAGGAGCATGCCGCCCGCATGCGTAGCGCACTGGTCAACGAGAACAAAGACCTGTGCGACGAAAACCACCGTTATGTCATGCGCATCACCGGCAGCGACGCGGAGGGCCAGGCGGAGCTTGGCAACTTCATCGATCCAGAATCAAAATACCCGGTTCTCGTGACCACCTCTCGGCTTCTCTCCACCGGCGTTGACGTCCAGACCTGCCGCCTCATCGTGCTTGACCGGGCGGTCGGCTCCATGACGGAGTTCAAGCAGATCGTCGGCCGCGGCACCCGCGTTCATGAGGACACCCGGAAGTTCTTCTTCACGCTGATCGACTTTCGCGGCGCCACCAGCTATTTTGCCGATCCCGAGTTCGACGGCGAGCCGGTCCAGATCTATGAACCCGGCCCACACGATCCAATAATGCCGCCGCCCAGCGTTCCGCCCACCGGCAGTGACGAGGATGACCCTCCTCTGCCGCCCGAACCCGGCAGCGACGAAATCATCGTCGATGGCGACCCACCAAACATCAATATCGATACCGGCACCACTCCGCGTCGCAAGGTCTACGTCGATGGAGTCGACGTCACCATCATGGCCGAGCGTGTCGAGTATCTGGATGAAAACGGCAAGCTCGTCACCGAAACCCTCCGCGACTACACCAAAAAGGCCCTCAAGAAGCGCTTCGCAAGCCTGGATGATTTCCTGCGCAGCTGGACGTCCGCCGAGCGCAAGCAGGCCATCGTTGAAGAACTCGAATCCGAGGGACTCTCGCTCGCGCCTCTCGCAGACGAAGTCGGTAAGGACCTCGATCCCTTCGACCTCATCTGCCATGTCGCCTTCGACCAGCCGGCCCTCACCCGCCGCGAGCGCGTGGAGAACGTGCGCAAGCGCGACGTCTTCACCAGGTACGGCCCCCAGGCGCGCGCTGTCTTGGAAGCTCTCCTCGTCAAATATCAGGACCAGGGCATCCTCGACCTCGGCGATCCACGTATTCTTCAGGTACCGCCCCTCAATGCTATGGGCACGCCCATCGAACTCATCCGTCCATTCGGCACGCGCGCGGATTTCGTCCTCGCCGTCCACGAACTTCAATCCGCTCTCTATCAGAAGGTCGCTTAAGCTATGTCGGTTCGCAACACAGTCAAGTCCATCCAGGACATCATGCGCAAGGACTCCGGCGTCGATGGCGACGCACAGCGCATCTCCCAGCTCTGCTGGATGTTTTTTCTCAAGATCATCGACGACCAGGATCAGCAACTCGAGCTGATGCACGAGAACTACCGCTCGCCCATCCCAGCCAAACTCCGCTGGAGCGCCTGGGCGGCGGACCCCGAAGGCATCACCGGCGACGAGTTGCTCGGCTTCATCAACGACCAGCTTTTTCCCGGGCTCAAAGAACTCCCAGTTGCCGGCCAGAAGGGCGACCGCCGCCGTGTCGTTCGCGGCGTCTTCGAGGACGCCTACAACTACATGAAGTCCGGCCAGCTCCTGCGCCAGGTCGTCAACAAGATCAATGAGGTCGATTTCAACAACCTGGCCGAGCGCCAGCACTTTGGCGACATCTACGAGCAGATCCTCAACGACCTCCAGAGCGCCGGCAACGCGGGCGAGTACTACACGCCGCGCGCGGTCACGGCCTTTATGGTTGACCGCATCGATCCCCATCCGGGCGAAAGTTTGCTCGATCCCGCCTGCGGGACAGGAGGGTTTCTTACCTGCGCCATCCGCCACATGCGCCAGCATTATGTGAAGCGCGTTGAAGACGAGCTGGCCATGCAGCAGGCTCTTCATGGCGTCGAAAAGAAGCAGCTTCCCCACATGCTCTGCGTCACCAACATGCTGCTCCACGGCATTGAGGACCCCGGCTTCGTCCGCCGCGACAACACCCTCGCCCGGCCTTACATCAGCTACACGCAGTCGGACCGCGTCGACGTCGTGCTCACCAATCCGCCCTTCGGCGGCAAGGAGGAAGATGGCATCGAGAGCAACTTCCCCCGGCACTTCCAGACGCGCGAAACCGCCGACCTCTTTCTTGCGCTCATCGTGCGCATCCTCAAGGCCAATGGGCGCGCGGCCGTTGTGCTGCCCGACGGCTCGCTCTTTGGCGAGGGCGTCAAGACGCGCCTAAAAGAACACCTGATGGAAGAGTGCAACCTGCACACCATCGTGCGGCTGCCCAATAGCGTCTTCCGGCCCTACGCCAGCATCGGCACCAACCTGCTTTTCTTTGAGAAGGGCGAGCCGACCAAAGACATCTGGTTCTACGAGCACCGTGTGCCAGAGGGCCAAAAGGCCTATTCCATGACGCGGCCCATTCGCGTAGAGCACCTTGATCCGTGTGTTGCCTGGTGGGGCGGTGCCAAGCGCAAAGGGCGCGTCGAGAATGAGGTTGCCTGGAAGGTGACGGCCGAAGAGGTAAAGGCGCGCGGCTACAACCTCGACTTCAAGAACCCCAACACAGTTGCCGATGAGCATGACGATCCGGCGGAACTGCTCAAGAAGCTCGACGAGGCCGAGGGCCAGGCCGCAGCGCTCCGCGACCAGCTCAAGACCATCCTGGCCGAGGCGCTGCTGCGATGAACGCCGAGTTGCTGCTTGCTCACTTCGACCGCATCGGCGACGCACCGGACGCAGTGCCGCGTCTGCGCCAGTTTGTTCTTGAATTGGCCGTGAGAGGGAAGCTCTTGGGGCGCGACTCCGATGACGAGCCTGCATCGGCTTCGCTGAAGCGGATTCAAGCAGATATTGCCAAACGCGTCAAAGCTGGCGAGATCAAAGCGCGTTGCCCCTCGCAACATGTCGATTCTGGAGAAGTCCAGTTCGATATCCCAAGAGAATGGTGCTGGACAAGGCTTGGAGCATTAGCAGAGATCGTCATGGGCCAGAGCCCTCCAGGGTCTAGCTACAACAAATCGGGAGAGGGCATCCCCCTCATCAATGGGCCGGTCGAGTTTTCGGAAGGCCCTTTTGGAACCACGAGCGTCAACCAGTACACAACTGAGCCCACCAATCTTTGTGAGCAGGGCGACCTACTTCTTTGTGTCAGAGGATCCACAACCGGCCGCACAAACATCGCCGGGCAGCGCGCCTGTATTGGTCGTGGCGTTGCGGCGATCCGTTCCCTGTTTGCTGACGGATTTGTAAGGCTTTATATATGGCGTCATCGCGCTTCAATTATTGCGATGGGGCGTGGAATAGCTTTTCCCAGCATCAGCCGTCAGCAGATTGAAAATCTGCCAATGCCATTTCCTTCGCTCGCAGAGCAGCACCGCATTGTCGCCATGGTCGATGAGTTGATGGCGCTGTGTGATCGGCTGGAGGCGGCGCAGCGGGAACGGGAGAACCGCCGGGACCGGCTCGCGGCGTCAACCCATCATCACCTGAACAACGGAGCGGATGCAGAAGCCCTTCGCAGCCACGCCAAGTTCTTCATCGGCCATCTCTCGCGCATCACCACCAGTCCCAGCCAGATCAAGCAACTCCGCCAAACCATCCTCAACCTCGCCGTTCGCGGGCAACTAGTTCCACAGAGTTCGAACACGGAGAGCGCATTAGATCTTTTGCGTCAGATTCGTAAGGAAAAGCAAGATTTGTTGGACCGCAGCATTCTAAGGAAGGTAGAACCTTCAGATTTACTCAGTGCGAGCACAATCCCGTTTGCAATTCCCGCCTCCTGGGCCGCCACTACCTTGAGGACTGTTTGTCTCTCAGTAACAGATGGCGATCATCTGCCTCCGCCAAAGGCGGGCACAGGCGTGCCATTTCTCGTTATAGGGAACGTACGCGACAAGACAATTCGATTTGAAAACTCCCGCCATGTGACAGAGGAATACTATGCGTCGTTAGACTCAATCCGGCGACCGCAGAGTGGAGACATCCTTTACACCCTTGTTGGGTCTTACGGCATTCCGGTGCATGTTGTCGATGACAGACGGTTCTGCGTCCAGAGGCACATCGGAATCTTGCGGCCTTGCAAACACGTTGACCGCAGGTTTCTTGGCCGCATCTTAGAGACAAGTTTTGTTTTCGAGCAGGCGACAAATTGTGCTACCGGCATTGCACAGAAGACAGTTCCGTTAGCGGGTCTGCGAAAGATGAGAATTCCCCTTCCACCCCTCGCCGAGCAACAGCGCATCGTCGCCAAGGTCGATGAGCTGATGGCCTTGTGCGACCAGTTGGAATCCCGCCTCACCACCGCGCAGACCGAGGGCGCCCGCCTGCTGGAGTCGGTGCTGCATCACTCGCTTCAGACACCCGCTCAGATTAAGCACGATCCGGTAACTCCCGCGGCGGAAGGAAGGGAACCATGCTGCTAAGCGATGTGGTCGGCAAGGACGGAAGAATCTGGGTGAAGTCGGAATGGGGCCCTGCATCTGAGGACTGGCCCGCGGTCTCCTTCTCCAAACAAACAGTCGGCGATTTCCTCCGTCAGGAGTTCCGACCAGGGCGCGATGCAATCGTCTACATCGGAACAAGCAATCCGGCAACCACGGAAAAGCCGGAACATCGGCAGCGACTGCTTTCGGCTGTCAGTATCGAACCTATGCAGGTGCTTGAAACACGAGATTGCGTGCCGGCAGCGAGTTGGGAAGAAGCACAGAAGCAGTTCAGAGGCCGATGGCACTGGTCCATGCCCGCTTTGAACATTTGGGACTTCGACGGCTTCCCGCTCGCACATGATATTTCGCCCGCCACGTACCGGCAACTCGGTCTCATCGTCAATCGTGGAAGGGTTGTCGAACTAGTTCCAGAAGAACGGGACGCAATCCTCGCATTGCCGGTGCACCCAGTTGCTTTTGAGCCGCCTCGGAAGGCCGTTGGGTTTGGCACGACCAGAGCGTTTCTCAATCTGAGTGACGAGATTCGCCGCGAGATCGGCAGGATGGTAGCCGGCATTCTGGGCCGCGTCGCTGCCAGCGGCACGGAAAGAACCTCTGTAAACCCGACCAGAATGATGACCGAGCCGGACATTCACATCATGCTCGGGACAAAGTGGCAGGAGCAAAAGGGCCGTTGCTTTCTGTGCCAGGGATTACTGTTGCCGGGTACCCGGAACTACCTTTTACAAGCCTCCCCGGACCGTACCGACAGCCAGGATGCAGCGTATAGCAAGGAAAATACCCGCATCACGCACCTCGGCTGCAACCTCGCGAAGAACAAGGTCACTTTGGCGGAATTCGAGGACTGGTTGTCGGTGGTGAGGGGAGAATTGCTCGATGAAGAAACCGATGGCACCTCGGTTGAGTAATTCCGTACTCTACATTTACATGAAGCAGTGGTCAGCTACGCGCGTATAGCGACGACATATTCTGCATTTACTTCAGCATTCCGCCAGTCAGGAGACGTGATGAATACCGTGCTCGACTTTGCCGCATTGATCAGTCATTTCGGCCCCAAAGCTCTATCCCAATTGTGTTATGAAGTGGCGATAGACAACCTGGGGCTCGATGCAATGAACCGGCACAGCTCCGGTAGGGACTATCCCAGGAGCCTAATCTGCGCGGGACTCTGAAATTCCTAATTCGAAGGCGTCAAGATTCGAGATCCCAGGTTCCACAGTTCTGACCTCTGGTAATTGAATCTTCCCGGAGGCCAGAATCGCCCCGCATTCACCCAGGTATTGCTTCCTGTATCCTTTTCGGGTACGACTGACTCCAGAATGGGTACAGTCAGCGCACTTTCGAGCACGCTGTTTGGGCGCACGCGCGGTGCGGTGCTGGCCGTTCTGTTTGGGCATATTGGCGAGTCCTACTACCTAAGACAACTTGCCCGGATGACGGGGATTACACTGGGGCCCGTGCAGCGGGAGTTGCGCCAGTTGGTCGACGCCGGTCTGGTGACCAAAAAGACTCTGGGAACCCAGACCCTCTTCAGCGCCAACGAGGCCAGCCCCATCTTTGCCGAGATGCGGGCCATTGTCGCGAAGACGGTCGGAATGCGCGACATTCTCCTGGCTGCGCTCAGCCCTCTCCAAGCCAAGATCGACCTTGCGTTTGTCTATGGCTCGGTGGCGCGTTCCCGTGAGGGCCGGCAAAGCGATGTCGATTTGATGATTGTCGGTGGGGTCGACTTCGCGGATGTGGTCGACCGAATCGCAAACGCACAGAAGACGCTGAACCGCGAGATCAACCCTACGGTTTATACAGCGAATGAGTTCAGAGGCAAGCTGCGCGGCAACTTCCTGAAGACGGTGCTCGGCGAGAACAAGCTCTTTCTGATCGGAGACGAGGATGTCCTTAGAAAACTGGGCCAGGAATCGGTGGCTTGAGAAACTCGGGTCCGATCGGGAGGAGATCGAGCGCCTGCTCGCGAATGCGGACGGACATCTCGACGACGATCGAAAGGCGGTCGCAAGCGAAATGTCTTCCGATGCGCAACTGAGCCTGGCCTGGGACTCGATCCGTGCTTCCGCGACAGCCGCCTTACCCGCGGCCGGGTACCGGGTTGTCCGCGGCGGAGGCGAGCACTACCGCACGATCGAAACTCTGGAGTTCTCGATTGATCCGGAGAGAAAGCTCATCCCCAGGCTCGATGCCTTGCGCCGAAAGCGAAATACCGGCGCCTACGACGACTATGGGCTTGTGGCTCAGGGCGAAGCTGATCTCGCGGGCAAACTCGCGGCCGAAGCCCGCAGAGACGTCGAGGCTGGATCCGCAGCAAGCACGCCGGCAAGATTACATAAGCGCCGATTGCCGCCGGGGCGCCTCCGCGACAAGATGGGATCTGCGATTGGCCGTCGAGGATTGAGCCCAATTGGAGACTATCGACGTAGGTGAAGACCTTGGCATGGCGAGGCGCTGTTGCCTGCACATCCTGAATACACAATGGCGTCAAGTTGCAGGAGTGCCGGCGCCGGAACGGCGACTGGAATCTTGTGCACTCCCGCTGGGCTGGGGGCCGGGGAAGCTCCCGAAGCCTACGGCGTTTACCGAGACCGATGCTGCTAGACCGCGGACTTCTTCCTACCAATTGGAGTGCGCGGTATCCCCGGTCCCTCCTCCGCAGCGGACGAGGGGCCGAGGGCACCCTCGTCTTGATTGGGAAGGATCACCGACACCGGGGCCAGCCGCCTGTTAGACTTTATTCTTGGCTGCAAGACCCGAACCGAGTAACAATGCCCCCTGAAGGAACATCGAGCGACGGCGTGTCCTCGAACCGCCTGCGCCGGAGGTTCGCGGTTGTGATCAATGAGGCTTCGGGCTTACAGACCGGCGTGACGGAATCGGTCCGGGCGGCCTTCACCCTTCACGGGCTGATCCCGGTCTTCATTCCAGCCTCCGTCGGCGATCTGCCGGCGCGGATGGTCCGGGCCAGCGACAGCGGCACCGAAGGCGTGGTGGTGGTGGGCGGCGATGGCACCGTGGCGTGCGCCGCACAGTTGCTTGCGGGCACCGGCATACCTCTGGGCATTCTGCCGACGGGGACAATGAACCTGGTGGCCCGAGATCTGGGGATCCCGATCGGGGACATGGCAGCCGCCGTTGGAGTGCTGACCCATACCGAGGCCTGCAGCATCGATGTCGGCGAGGTCAACGGACACATCTTCGTGTGCGCGTCCTCGATCGGGCTGCTGGCGCGTGTCGCGCATTTTCGCGAGGCAGGCCGTGGCAGGCCGACCCTGCGGATGTGGGTGAGGATTTTCAGCGGGCTGCTGCGGATGCTGTCGAGGTTTCGTCCGCACCGGCTTACCCTGCTGATTGATGGCAAATCGCGTACGGTGCGCACGCCCTCCCTGACCATCTCGGTAAATCTGCTCAGCGACGGCACGGGACGGCCGCTCGGCCGGGCGCAATTGGATGGCGGCGTTCTGGGTGTCTATGTGTTCACTCGCCTGCGCCTGGCCGATGCGTTTCGAGTGGGACTTACCGCGCTGCTGGGGCGCTGGCACGAAGACGCGGCGATCGAGGAACTCAGCGTGACTGAAGTGACGGTTTCGTCCAGGAAAGCGGCGATGCCGGTGATGAATGACGGGGAGGTGGCGCTGTTCGAGACGCCGTTGCGCTACCGTATCCGAGGTAAGGCGTTGGCACTGCTCACACCCCGTGCTGCCCAGATCCAGCCGTCATGACGAAGATCGCCCATCTCACCGACCTGCATTTTGGCTCCGAAGACCCTGTCATTGTGAACACGCTGGTGGCGGAACTGAACGCCGAACCGCCCGACCTGGTGGCAATCAGCGGCGATCTGACGCTAGGCGGACGGCATTCGGAGTTCCGCGCCGCGCGGGCCTTTATCAACCGGCTGACAGCACCCACGCTGGCAGTACCGGGCAATCACGATATCACTCCTTACAACTTGCCGGAACGTTTCACCAATCCCTATATCCGCTGGCGTACCGAGATCGACCCGGAGACCGAGCCGTTCTGGTCCGACGGTACGGTCGCGGTCATTGGGCTCAATACGGCGCGCCGTTTCTCTCTGCAATGGGACTGGTCGCGCGGCCGGGTGACGAGGAAGCGCTTGCTCCGGCTGATCGCGCGATTGGACGCCGTACCGGATGGCGTGGTCCGCATCGTTGTTGCGCATCATCCGCTGCTGCCGCCCGAGACGGGGCCGGAGACACCTGTGGCAATGGGCGCCGCGCGTGCCTTGGCTGCCTTCACTCAGCACCATGTGGCGCTGGTGCTGGCGGGTCATTTGCATCGCGGTTACGCCCGACTGGCTACTGTCGGCGACGATCCGCCACTGGTGCTGCAAGGCGGTACCGCAACGTCGGTGCGGTTGCGGGGAGAGCCGAACAGCTACAATCGCGTGGCGGTGCATGCGGACGGCGGCGTTTTCGTCGAGGTCCGCGCCTGGGATGGCCAAGGCTGGGGCACCCGTGCCGTCGGCGAGGCGGACGCGCGCGCGCTTGCGCGAATGACCAACGGCCGAGCCGGCGACGTGGCTGCGATGACGCTGGGACTCCACGAGACGGCGCAGATACCGCCGAGCATTGGTGTCAAGGCGGGGTCCCAATGATGCGTCTTCGGTCCGCCGTCGCGGCGTTGGCTGTCGGCATTCGGCAGCGGTGCCCCGGCGCAATGTTCGAGTTTCGCTGTCTCGCTGTCCTGTTGCTCGCGGTGGCCGCGTTGCTGGGCTTTGCCGGACTGGCCGACGCGGTGATGGAGGGTGAGACCAACGGCTTCGATCGGCGCGTGATTTCGGCGCTACGCAGCCCGGCGAATCCTGCCCAGCCGATCGGCCCCCCCTGGCTGGCGCAGGCCGCACATGACATCACCGGGCTTGGCGGCGCAACTGTGCTGACATTGATGACCGTCATGATTGTTGGATACCTTTTGCTGGTCCGGCGCCGCGCCGCCGCCCTTCTGACAGCGGTATCGATCGGCGCCGGCTCTTTGCTGTCGACATCGCTCAAGATCGCTTTTGACCGGCCGCGCCCGGAGCTCCTCGCGCATGCGGTCGACGTCGCCTCGCCCAGCTTTCCAAGCGGGCACGCAATGCTCTCGGCGGTGGCGTATCTTACGGTGGGAGGACTGCTGATGCGCACGCAGACACGCGCGGCGGCCAAGATCTACGTGCTGGCGTGGGCCGTGCTGCTGGCCGTGCTGATCGGTATGAGCAGGGTTTTTCTGGGGGTGCACTGGCCCACGGACGTGCTGGCAGGTTGGTGTGTGGGAGCAACCTGGGCGCTGCTGTTCTGGGTGGTGGCGCTTTGGTTGGAAACCCGGGGATACCCGGCGACAGACGGGAAGTCAAGTGGGGCCATTGGTCAGTAACGGAATGTCGGCAAGCATTCCGAGATCCTCCGGGAGATTCTGGGCTGGCTAGTATCTGAGAAATTCATGTTTTCAGAAGCCAACAATGGCGTCACCGGGATCATCTACCCACGCTGGCGGGTCGACTTACCTCCTGAAGAAGCGGCACATGGTTGGCACACTTGGCCGCTTCTTCCGGTTGGTTTTTATTGGTGAATCAGGAAAGGGACACTGACGGGGGTTCAGCACCTGCTGTTTCCTTGAAGGCCCGCGGGTTGGCCGAGGGGTGCTATTGATCCCGCGACTCAACGACCTGTAATCCCGATTTCATGCTCCCTCCATTGGAACCACCTGTCCGAACGGCGCCTGCCGATTCTCCGTCGAAGCCCAGATCACCGGATACGGTGGCGCTTCACTGGGAAACGTTCCACACAGGTCCGTGAGGAACACCAGCGCCTGCGGAACCACTCCATGCTCCTTGAGCCAGCCAAAGCAGGGCCGAAAATCCGTTCCTCCACCGCCTACTGGAGAAAGTGAAATTGGCTGTCCGGCCTGATACGTGTCGACCTTATGAACCTCGGCGTCGAAGTAGAGGACATGGACCAGTCGTGGCCTTTGTCCAGCTAATATGGACCGAATCTCCGCCTCGAAGAGCCCGAGTTGCCGGGCGCCAACCGAGCCTGAACAATCGACCGCGATCGCGATTTCGCCGACGCCTTCCGATGTGATGCCAGGCAGATACAGCCCCGCCCAGACATGCCGGCGATTGGGAGGCATCCAGCTGTAATCGGCCGGAATGGTCTCGGACCACGCCCGCCGCAGCAGCTCGCGCCAGTCGACCCGGGCCGCCTGCGCCGACTCAAGCGTCCGGACGGCACCGGCAGGCATCTTGCCCGCCAACTTCGCGACGCTCTCGGCCTGCTCGACGGCAATCTGCCATTCCCGTGCCTGCTCGGCCACGGTCTTCCCTTCACCGCCTTCGGGCTCCGGCGCATCGAGCACCTGCCCTACGCCTCCAGGAGTCGACGGAGCGGTCGGATCGTCATCCGCACCGGGGTCCTCGGAGTTCTGAGGCTCCTCGTCGGGCGGCGCGCCGCCTGATGGCTCGTTCTGATTTTGGGGATTCCCGTTGGAGGAATCCTGATTCTCCTCCTCCTCGATGAGGGTGTAGATGCGCTCGGCGCTCATGCCCGCAAAGCGCCGGTCGAGCAGAACCTCCTTGGGCAGCACGAGTCCGGCATCGACGAGCATGGGGTTGATGGCATAGTCGCAGGCCATATTCCACCGCTTCGGGTCGCGCTTGCCGCGGCGGGTATGGTGCTGAAGCGCCGGGTGCATGACCTCATGCGCGAGAACACCGGCCAGCTCCGCCGCGTTCAGGGTCTCAACAAAGCCCGGATTGTAGAAGAGGGACACGCCATCGGTCGCCATGGTCGCAATCGAGTTGCGTGGACGGGCTCCCAGGCGAAACAACAGCGTGCCAAAGAAGGGGTGATCGAGTAGAAGCGCAGTCCGGGCCTTCTGGATCCGGACCACGCTCGAAACTTGATGGCTCATGCCGCAGGTACCTCCATGTAGGCCGACATGCGTGTGAAAATGTCCTCGGCATTGGGCGCTGCGTCAGGAACTTGGCTGATTGAGCTTTGTTCGCGATCGCGCAATACCGCATCCATCTTGGTCAGGATCTCGGCGGCATCGCTCGCGGTTGCCACGCGCAGGATCTCGTTCTTTTTGAGATCATGAGCGGTAAAGCTGCAAAGCCGGTCCTTGATCTCCGCGGCGAAACGGTTCAACTCCTCATCCTGATTGACATTCATGCGCGGCAACAGGTCGACCAGGTCGAAGACGTTCGTCACGAGGGTTGCGTGGAACCGCGACTCCGGCTCATTCAACCGGTCGACCATGTGCGTGACCACCGATTTCAGTCGAATCCAGAGGTCTTCGGTCCCCCGCTGGAGCGACTGGCGCACGCTCTCGTCGATTTCCCGCGCAACCCGCGCCTGCTCTTCCTCAGACAAAGTCACACGGAAGTCCTCTCCACTGGGGATGGGCAGGACTTCGAGCTTGACCCCGAACTTGTTGCGGAGCTTCTCGGCCGAAGGATAGTCCTCCTCCCGGAACAGGCCATTCAACTCCGGCCTCACCTGCTCGATGTAGCTCGGATAGATGGCCAGGAACTCCTCCACCTGCTCGGCGAACGCTTGTTCGAACTCCCGCATTTTGGTGGTCAGCTCGAAGTAGAAGTGCGCTGGCAGCAGACGATAGCCTTCATCGGACCAGGGCAGAGTGATCTTGTAGAAGTACTGGCGGATCTGCCCGGAGAGAACCCGTAGCGCTTCGAGCTTCTCCGCATCGCGAAGCAGTTGTTTGTTGTAGCGGCCGGCACTTTCATGGGCTCCGTGCTGACGGGCCACATCGCGGCTGACGCCTTTGTCGTGTTTGACTGCGGTCCAGATGCTGATGTGGATCGCGGCCAGCATGGCGCGTTCGGTAATCATTGCAAAACCTCCGCATGTTCTACGCCGAAGCGCACAAACTCCGGCGTGTGGGTAATGGCGCGCGTCCGCGCGGCGGCATCGCGGATGGCGAGCACGCGCATCTCGATCGGCATGCGATCGAGATACCGCATGCCATGGGCCATGGAATGGTCGGTCAACGCCCTGCCCAGCGCCGTGGCGATTGCAATCTGCGCCGAAGGCTCATCCGGCAGAGGAGCGACTTCGGGATTGAGGAGAATTTCGTCAATCGATGGAAGTTGCCGGAACAGGCGCAGAAACGCAACGAACTCCGTTGTGGCCGCCTGCCCGATCGTTCCTTCGAGCAGTTGCGCTTCGATCTCGGTCGTCCCTGCAAAAAAGCCGCTCTTCTGCCGCCGCGCAAAGCCTGACAGTACGTTCGAGGCCATCTCCCAGGAGCGAGGCGTCGGCCATGCATTCACATCGGATGCCGCGTCGGCGTCATGGAGAAGCGCAGGCTTGAAGCGCAGGAAGGCCACAATCTCGGGACGAACCCCTGCCTGAACGGCCCATTTGCACCAGTCCATGAAGTCGGGCTCAAGTTCGAGATGGACGAAACGATTGCGCAGCGGCCGCGGCATCGAAAAGTGGACGCCACGCTCCGAGGCTGGATTGCCGGCAGCCACCACCACCCATCCATCGGGCAATTGGTACTCGCCCAGCTTGCGATCAAGCACCAGCTGATAGCAGCCGGCCTGCGTCATTTGCGGCGCGGAGGTCAACTCGTCCAGGAAGAGAATGCCTTCGCCGCTGACAGGCAGGAACTTCGGCGGAACCCACTCGGCTCGGTCCGCGGAAATGCGTGGCAGGCCTCTGAGGTCGACAGGATCAAGCTGGACAGCCCGGATATCGAGAAACTGCCAGTCGAGGTCGGCGGCAACCTGGGCAACGATCTGCGACTTGCCGACGCCGCACGCACCCCAGATGTGCAACGGTACACGTTCAGTGATCAGCGCATGGAGCGCCTCGAAGAGTTCAGAGGGTTTCATGGAATTGAATCCTTTCCAGATGTCAGGGAGATTTATGCAGGGAGGAGATTGTGCGCAGACCGAACGGGAATCCGGCCGTTTGAACAACGGCTGTCCAGCTGAAGTGCGTCCGTTTGCTGGCAGTGACCAGCGCCGCGCCCACGGGAAATGGCTGATCGCCATTGCGCTGGAATGCAGGCTTTTTACATCCGTTGGGCGATCGACGGTTCAATGGGCGTTATGGGGAGTAACCCAAGGAGTTGCGCGTAACCGCCTCAATACGCGGCATGGCTGTCCTCACGAATTTAAGCAATACACCAAGATCCTGCGACAATCTGCGGAGCGAATTACGCTTCCTTGATCTGTTCTAATCCACGTGTATTCCCCATTATCCCGAGTTTCCCCCAGGGTGCTGAGCGGAATTCAATATCCACTTCAACCATTCCACTGCTTCGGGGAATCGCTCGCAATCAAGAACAAACTCCTGCCCGCGTGAAACAGCTGACAGGAGAATTCCACCATCGATCTTCTTCCAGCGGGATGGATTGCTATGGTAGCTGAGGCAGGAGCCACGCTCATCGGGACAGAACCATTCTGGTAGCAGCCACTGGCTGGGACGGGAGGAATTCGGTGCGGTCAGACGAAGATTCTCAGAGTCCAAGGAAAAGCCCCGGCGCCTGAAAATCCGGGGATCTCACATTGGGGCAATACAAGCTGATCGGTTGATAAATAGAGGACATTGCTCGGCTGCGGTTCTCGGGAGAAGTGCGGGTGATAGAGTGCCCAACATTGGGAAGCAGGCCACTCTGAGACAGGCACTCTGTGTGCGATTTGAAGCCAACCGAACAAGATGTGAATGGGCTTGCTGCCCCGAACAAAATGCAAACGTGAACCGGTCTGTTCGACCGGACGAAAAAGCCCGAAGTACAGGAAGATGTCTCCTGCTCCGACGTGTTGTCGCCGAAGATGTCCCTCTGATGCGCCAACCTGCCCAAATATCGGACGCCAGTCCTTCTGCCGTGGAATGCTGCCTGGGAATAGGTCGGGATCGAGATGGGCACGATGTGTCGGAGGGATTCCTGCCAATTGCGAGACGACCTCTCCGATGCTTGCCCATTGGTTACCAGCGATCTCGCCATAAGTGATTTGAGACTTCTTGTCGGGGATCGGTAGCGACATCAGGCTGCCGTCCGGAAATATCGGACTAGGGCACCCTCCCGATCCGGAGTCGAATCCCTTTCGGCTCAAGATAATCTTCATTTCATCCGTCTTGGCTTGCGCCCGCAGCCCGTCATCCAAGACTCATCGTCTTTAGGCCAATGTGCTGGAGCGCCATGGACGCCAAGAGTTGCAGTTTCGGTGAATCGCATGAAGTCAAGCTTCACTTCCTCAGGAAATCGGCAGCGATGTCCACGAGCGACCATTATGGACTGCAGTTCTAGGGGTAGGGGCAATGCATTGGAACCGAAGTATGCGAAAGTCTCCGAAATTAGCACGCGTCTTCCGCTGAGGTCGTGCGCCTTTTTCTCTTCGTTTTCTGCTTCTTTATTTGAGTGCATAGACCATCGTTGACGATAGCCACCAGAAGCCAACGGCTCGTAGATGTTATCGCCGCACTTGCCTCGAACTCCGTCTGTATTGGTGGGTCTCTTCGTTCCAAATCGTGGATTCGACCAGTAGTCAGTATAGGACTCCATCACGTCATCGACACGCATGAAATAAACGATCCGGTTTCCCGTAGCTTTCGGCGTCAGTCCGACTATCCAATCGCCCTCTTGTGCCGTCCGGCGAATCGCTGGCTTGCAGCAAGCTAACGTGCAATACCCGAAGAATGGGTTCGGCGCAAAACCAGTTTCGTGCGCTACTACATAGGAATAGAGCTTCATCGCGTGCAAGGCCTCCTTGTTTGTGCTATCGGCTGCTCGTTTTCAGTAGTAGGCTCAACACTCACTCGGTGCAACTACGCTTACCAACACAGCGCCCAAAGTCAGCCTCACAGCAATTCTCTAAATCCGAACTGCACGAAGTTCCATCGTCACATCGCGGACATTGTGAGCGGTCCAGATCTCATCACGTAGTAAAAATCGATGGCTGTTGGTTCGCTCGACAAATGACGCGTGCGCAATGACTACCGTATGCGGAATGAGGGCGGCACGCATGACACTATAGTCTTCGTTGAACAATATGCCTGCAAGAAAATCAAAATGCGCATTGCTCAGCTCACGAATCGCCGACAACTGGCGCGAGCTATTGAAATGGGTGATACGGCGCCCCTTTATCTGATAGCGGGTTCCATCTGGACCAACGGCGTCGATATTGGCCTGTGAGTTGCTTGATTGATGCCATTCAAATGCTTTGCAGAAGAGGTGCTCCGCCAGATCACCGGTAGGATTGTTCGCGCTACGTATGATGCCGCGCCTGCGAAGCTCGTCACCTACTTTGGAATGTAGTGCGAGCAGTTCAGGCGGTGTAAGCTCAGTCAGATTCATATCCGCAAACCCCGGTAAACAAAAAGAGCGTTCGCCAACTCCACTGGAATGTATTCCCTGACCTTTAGTGAGCAGCCGTCATGACGCTGGGAGAATTTCTCTGTAGGCAGCTATCACTGAGTCTTCCTACTTGGAAGATTACTCCCGAAAAGTCTTAGTGCTGTATGTATGGTCCGTCGCCTGATTGCAAGCAAAATCTTTGATGGCAGAAGCGGTCTGCTTCTATGTATTCGGCTTCTGGATGAAGCGATGAATCTGCTTCGAGCCATGATGGAATCCGCGCCCTCCCTCTCCTAATTATCTGGGTGGTCTCATCTGCAGACCGTACAGCACTTAAGGTTTAAGGTGGGCCGGTTGGACCTGTTCAGCCATCAGCGAATCTGCGTGCAAACCTGGAGATAACTCGTAGTAGCCGTCGTCGTGAGGGAAAGTGGGAATCGCCGCGCGATTTCCATCTTTTCCTCACGGGCAGGCTGTCGCACGATAATCCTGGCCTCGGGTCAGTACCGCCCAGGCGATTCGTGCGAGCTTGTTGGCCATGGCAACGACGACTGCATTCCGTGGGGATCTTGCTTCGAGTTGATTAAGCCAATTTCCGAACGTATGATTTTCGCGTTTCGCGCGTGCGACGACGGCTCTGCCCCCGTGGATGAAAAGCCGTCGAAGATAGGGATTGCCACGCTTGCTAATGCCGAGAAGTCTTGATTTGCCGCCTGTTGAGTGCTGGCGCGGAACCAGGCCAAGCCACGCCGCCAAGTCGCGGCTTTTGTGGAATGCCGTAGCATTCCCGATCGCTGCGGTGAGCGCAGTCGCTGTGAGTGGTCCGATTCCGGGGATTGTGAGCAAACGACGGCAGTTCTCTTCTTTCTTAACCGCTTGAGAAAACTCCCGGTCGATTTCTTCGATCTGCATCTCCAACTTCTCCCACTCGTCTCGAAGCTCGACCAGAAGCGCTCGCATACGTGGCGAAAGCAGATTGTCAGCGTCTTCGAGAATGGAAGGAATCTGTCGCTTGAGATGTGCTGGCCCTACAGCAATGGTAATACCGTGTTCCAGTAAGAATGCCCGGATCTGGTTGATTACGGCGGTCCGTCGCCCCATCCAGCGATCGCGCACACGGTGCAAGGCCTGAAGATCAAGCTGAGCTTCGCTCTTGATAGGGACAAATCGCATCGTGGGCCGTTGCACCGCTTCTGCGATAGCTTCCGCGTCAATGTAGTCGTTCTTGTTCGATTTGACGAACGGCCTAACGTACTCGGCGGGCATGAGCTTCACTTCGTGCCCTTGTGCCCTGAGAACACGTGCCAGGTAGTGGGCGCCGGGACAAGCCTCCATGCCAATCAAACAGGCAGGCATGTTTACTGTATGGACGATGAGCTGCTTCCGGGTGAAGCGCCTCTTGGCGACAATTTTGCCTTCCTTGCTCAGCCCGATTAAATGAAAGACGGTCTTGCCGATATCGATGCCGCAAACATGTGATGTCATTGGGACGATCCTCCTTTTCTGGCTTCTAGCCTGCCACAACTAGCTTTGGAAGGCGACGGACCATTCCATTATCTGGAGTGCCCCGCGACGCAAGAGTGCGCATTTGCGTGATCTCCGAGGGGCGCTTCTGATACAGCGACTTGAAGGAAGCCGCCCTCATGGAAGCCTATGTACTTTGAATGGGTCTGAACGGGTGCGGAGGGATCAGGCACAGACTGAGTTGGGCAGCGTCCGATGACGGAAAGGCCGGATGGAGCAGTACGGTGGCTCGGCGAGGGCTGATGTGGAGGCTGGAGAGACTGGCATGCGAGTGGTTCTGGCCGGATGAGACAAGGAATCCGCAGGCGCGCCGAAGCGCGGGCAAAGGCCGCGGATTTAGATAAAGCTTCATGCAGCGCACTGGTCTGGTTGAGGTGGAGAGCGAAGCAGGAGTTGGGCGGCAGAGAGCCGTTCGACGACGCGCATGGTTCCGCCACAGACGGGGCAATTCCAGAGCGAGTGGGTCCGATCGGTGGACGGTGATGCTGCCGAAGCAGTCATCTTGTCTGAGCCGCTGAGTAGTTGGAAGCAGAGCGGCAGGAGTGTGGCTCGGTTGCGGTTGGCGAGGAATCCGAAGTTGCGGATGCGCACGAAACCGGGCGGCAGCAGATGGAGCAGGAAGCGTCGCAGGAACTCATCTTGAGCCAGAGTCATGAGCCGCTTCTTGTTGCCATGTGCGGAATCACGCCAGCGGAAAGTGACGTTGCCATCGGCGAGGGCGACCAGTCTGGAGTTGGAGATGGCGACGCGATGGGTGTAGGCGCCGAGATATCGCAGCACATGTTCAGGTCCGCCGAAGGGCTGCTTGGAATAGACGACCCAGTCGTGGCGGAACAGAACCCGCAACCATGCAGCGAATGTGCGTGGATGAGCTAGCGGCAAAAGCTCGCCGCGAAACTGGAGCTCGCCACGATGGAAGGCGCTGCGGAGTCGAGCGACGAACTTGCCGCGAAAGACACGGCTCAGTACGCCGATGGGAAGAAAGAAGGAACGCCGAGCGGAGATCCAGCGGGAATGATCCGGAGCGAGACCGCCGGCGGAAAGTACGCAGTGGATATGCGGATGAAACTGCAATCGCTGGTTCCAGCTGTGAAGCACACTGAAGAAACCGATCTCGGCACCGAGATGCCTTGGATCACGAGCGACTTCAAGCAGGGTCTCAGCGCTGGAGTGAAAGAGCAGGTTGTAGATGAGCCGCTTGTTCTGCAATGCGAGCGGGGCCAGTTCCCGTGGCAGAGTAAAGACAGCATGGACGTAGCGAGTGGGCAAAAGCTCCCGTTCGCGCGCCTGGAGCCAGCATCGGCGCGCGTTGCCCTGGCATCTTGGGCAATGCCTGTTTCGGCATGAGTTGTAGGAGATCCTGGTCGTGTGTCCGCAGCCGGTGCAGCGGTCGCGATGGCCGCCGAGCGCGGCGGTGCGGCAGCGCACGATGGCCAGCAGCACCTTCCGGTGTTGCCAGTTGATCCACCTGCGGCTATGTTCAATAAATGCCTGTCCCGCACAGCGAACAATGTCGGCCATCTCCATGAGAGGCTGGTTGTTCAACTGTGCTGCTGTCCTCCCTGGGAAGAGAGGGTGAGGGCATCGAGCGGGCTGGCGGTCGCGCTGAGATGCCGCTGGGACAGATGCAGGTAGACGGTGGTGACCTCGAGATCGCGATGGCCGAGCAGGATCTGAATGGTGCGCAGGTCAGCGCCGGCTTCGAGAAGGTGTGTGGCAAAACAATGCCTCAAGGTGTGGGGATGGATGCGCCTGTTGTCGAGACCAGCGCGTTCAGCAGCGATCTGGCAGGCAGACCACAGGACCTTGGTGGTCACAGGTTGGCTGGATGTGTGCCAGCGGTTGCCGGGAAACAGCCACTCCTTCGGCTTGCGCCGGAGGCCGCGCCAGTAGGCGCGCAGTTCTTCGAGCAGCCTGGGGCTGAGCATGACATCGCGGTCCTTGCCGCCCTTGCCCTCGCGGATATGAACCACCATCCGCTTGCTGTCGATGTCGCTGACCTTGAGATGGGCCGCTTCTGCGCGGCGTGCGCCGGTGGCATACATAGTCATCAGCAGGACGCGATGAAAGGGTGTGTCCGCGGCATCGATCAGCCGCGCAACCTCTTCCTGACTGAGCACCCCTGGAAGGTGACGCAGCTTCTTCGGATAGGGGGTCTCGGCGATGCTCCAGTTGCGCTTCAACACGTGAATGTAGAAGAACCGCAGAGACGCCAGGCGCAGGATGACGGTGTTCGGACTGAACTTCAACTTGGTGAACAGCATCGCCTGATACTTGCGAATGTCTTCAGGGCCAAGCTGATCGGGCGGACGGCGAAAGTACCGGCTGAAGTGCTCAACACCGTGCAGGTACGTGCGGATGGTAGTAGCGGCGAAGTTGCGGCGATGCAACTCCTCAAGCATAAGCTGACGTAGTTGGTTCACAGAGAATCCTCCTTCTCTGCGAACCAAACTACCCCGGCAGCCGCAAAAGCTGGCTCAGCCGCACGCGGAAGCGTCCGCCGCCGCAGCGGCTTCGTTCAAGTCGGCAAGTGTCCGGCGATCTGATGATCGGGCACGGGCTGAGGAATGACAGACCCTGCGGCGTTTTATGGTTACCTATGTTGCGTGGTTCCACTCCGACCATCACTTTTCATTGGCCTATTGATTGACGAAGGGATTGGACGCACGTCGTTGCCGTCGCCACTGCTCGAAACAACAAAGAAATGCTGACGCGGCGTGCGGATTCAGGACCGCAACTCGGCGAAATACTTCAGGAGATTGTTCATCCCTCCATCTCAACCGCTATCGCCCTCCACTCATATAGCAATTAAGATGCGTCGGCCCTGGCGCCGCCGCTGGCTCAATCGACGAGATCATGCTTATCAGTCTATTCTGTAAAATAGTCAGTGCATAGCTCCTGCGATGGCAATGATTAAGGCTGTGCAGGATCGAGTCGATTCGAGCGTCCAACCAGGGACTTGTTCTCTGTCTCACGTCTCGCCTGATCGTGCGTTGGGTGATACCTGGCCCTCAGAGCGGCTGAACCATCAACGAGCGTCCACCTAGGAGGAAACGTGGGAGTACAAGAGATTCTGGCGACAATCGATCATGAGATTACCCAGTTGCAGCGGGCACGGGCACTGCTGAGTGGTGGTGCTGCACCGTCGGCGAAGAAGACGGGAGGCAGACCCAAGAAGGCAACAGCGGCTGTGGCACCCCTGGCTAAGCCCGCCAGGAAGAAGAGGAAACTCACTCCTGAAGGGCGGAAACGCATCGCCGAGGCTGTCAAGAAGCGCTGGGCTGCACAGAAGGCTGCTGCAGCAAAGTAGCCTCGCCACCCGGTGAGGACTTGAACTGGCGGGAATCCTAGCCCACGATATCTTCAGTCATCCGACTTGGCCTCGTCCGGCCAGAGCGGTGGCTGAATGGCGAGAGTTCTTTCATGCCTGATGTCGGCAACCACCCGGGACCAGTAAAGGATGCTTCGCTCGGTCCGTGCCAGTCTCTGTTGTGCATCCTTGAGCTTGCGTTCTGCGTAGCGCATTCGACGGCGGCGGACTTGATCGATTTGTGGATCTGTGGGCATACAGGGTCTCAAATCTGCAGATCCAGGATATTACGGGCAGGCGCACTTCCTCACCGGCTTATCTCCTTCAGGCTGCTCAGGAGCCCCGAGTATCTCTTGCGCGACTGGTCGTTCCGGACCGCGAGACCCAGAGCTTTCCTTTGACCCACCACCACCAGGAGCCGCTTGGCGCGGGTGATCGCGGTGTAGATGAGATTACGCTGAAGCAGCATGTAATGCTGCATCGCCATCGGAATCACCACCGCCGGAAACTCCGAGCCCTGCGACTTGTGGATGGTCACCGCGTAGGCCAGCGACACCTCGTCCAACTCCCCGAAGTCATACGTCACCAGCCTGTCGTCGAACCGGATGGCGAGTTCCTGCTCCACGGGATCGATCTTCTCGATGGTGCCGATGTCGCCGTTGAACACTTCCTTCTTGTAGTCGTTCTCCGTCTGGATGACCTTGTCCCGGACCTGGAACCGCCATCCAAAGCGCTCTACGGCGGGCTCGCCCGGACGAACAGGGTTCAGGGCACTCTGCAGTGCCGTGTTCAACTCGCGGACCCCGATTGAACCCCGGTTCATCGGACACAGGACCTGAATGTCACGGATCGGGTCCAGCCCATGTCCCTTCGGGATTCTGTCCTGAACCAGCCTCAACAGAGTGGCAGCGATTTCCTCAGGAGTATCGCGCTCGATGAAATAGAAGTCGGAGCCGGACTCCGCCGACCGCAGCTCCGGCATCCTCCCCTGGCGGATCAAGTGAGCGTTGGTGATGATCTTGCTGCTGGCTGCCTGGCGGAAGACTTCAGTCAGGCGAACGACGGGGACCACGCCACTCTCGATCAGGTCGCGCAAGGCATTACCGGGTCCAACCGAAGGAAGCTGATCCACGTCGCCGACCAGGATCAGCGCGGAGGTTTTCGGCAGGGCGCGTAAGAGAGCGTACATAAGGAGCACGTCCACCATCGAGGTCTCATCGACAATGAGTAGATCGCAGTCCAGCGGCTTGTCTTCATTGCGGGAGAACCTGCCTGTCGCCGGATCGACT
>Ga0307375_10001543_pt1 | contig 24993 bp, 13 predicted proteins | sample TR1MG_FD_202531 | JGI IMG/M metagenome (GOLD analysis project Ga0307375, IMG submission 202531) | Soil microbial communities from Risofladan, Vaasa, Finland - TR-1 | ecosystem: Environmental > Terrestrial > Soil > Coastal area > Acid sulfate soil | place: Finland: Risofladan, Vaasa | collected...
AATCAGGCTCAGGCCGCGCTGGAACTGGATTTGATTCTTGGCTGCCATGTGACTTCCTCCTACTCATCAGGAGGTTGCAGCGTCTACCCACGACGTATCATGGGATGCGACAGGTGGGGAATCAGGACTCTGCTTGAAGAATGCAATCGGCAAACCGCGCTCAAGTCGCTCGACGATGCGTTGGGCCTCACGGTGACGAACGCTTTGACAAAGAAGGTCGGCGACATCGCCAACGACTATATGGTCGGTGGTTACCTTGAGCGTTTCAACGCAGAGTTATCGGGCCTAGGCGGCAGCGAGCTGCGCGTGAAGCTGATCGCCAAGCCCGAAGGCAAGGGGCGCTTCAGTTTCGTCCTCGAACTCCAGGGAGCGAAGACCAAGGCTGCCCCGCGACTGGTGTTGAGCGAGGGTGAGCAGCGGGCCGTAGCGCTTGCGTCGTTCCTAGCAGATGTCACCGGTACCGTTCGATCGGCACCGATCATCTTCGATGATCCGATTTCTTCTTTAGATCAGGATTTTGAGGAGAAGGTCGCCGATCGACTGGTTGAGTTGAGCATGACTCGGCAGATCGTTGTCTTCACCCACCGCCTTTCGATGATGACACTACTTCAGGATGCCGCGAAGAAACTGGTTGAATTCGGCAAGCCTGTCACGGTGGCTGTCCAAGTTATCGCTCGGATGCCGGACGGTACGGGTGTGCCATCGGAGATCGATATCTTTTCCCAAAAGCCGAAAGCTGGACTCAACAGCCTAATCCAAGGGATTGATGGGCTAGGCAAGGTGCCCGCAAACGTCGAGCCTTTTGCGCGTGCAGGCATGTGCAGCACGTTCCGGCTCTTCCTTGAAAAGATCGTTGAATACCATCTGTGCGCAGACGTCATTGCCAGATATCGCAGGGATGTCCAGACGAAAAACAAGATCGCCAAGTTGGCCTTTGTGACGTCTGAGGATTGCCAACTGATTGACGACATGATGTCCAAGTATTCCGGGTTCGTGCACTCCCAAGCCCAGGATGCCCCGGCAAAGGCTCCGAGCGCTCAGGCGCTCCACGAGGACGTAACGCGAGTAAAGACTTGGCTTGATGGCTTTGACCAGCGGGTTAAGGACGCATTTCCGGCCAAGTAGCCCTGCGGGAATGAAAAGGTACCCCGATCATTGGCTCCACCAGACACTAATGTCGGCAGATACCAAAACACCGCTGCCGGCTCGATGTCCCCCTGATTTTGAGTAGCACGGAGATTTGGCCCGGTTATTGGGGTAGGGCAGGGGTGGCTCTCGATAGGACCTAGGGATGCGCAGAGAAAGCTTGGGCGATCGCGGTAGCAGGGAACCAGTCTTTCGGTCAATCCTTCGGGTGTGCACTTCTCACGACAACTGCTTTATGCTCTGTCGGAATAGGGGAAAGAGATGGCAAATCTTGTGCGATTGGTGGCTTGCGCGGCAATCCTTATTGGCCTACTCGGTGAGTTTTCCTTGGGACTTTTGCTGCCGTCCCGGGTCAAGATTCAGTATGCGTCGGCGCAAATGTCTCACTTGGTGCAGGTCGATTTGCCACCCGTTGATCAGGCGGCTTCGTGGTGTAGTCAGGTTCAGATCCTGTACTGCGATTTATTGCCGAGTCGCTAGAACAGCGACATCTGGCGTCGGCCTATTTCCGGCTGCTCCCACGCTGACATCTGCATTACGTGGCGCAGAACGTGTTCCGCGATCCATCCTCGTCTGAGTGTTTCATCGCGTCGAAAAATGACCAGCCTTGCGAGCCCAGAACAGACCGATGGCACTAGCCTCGAAGTTCATCGAATTGCGATACCTGCGGACATCGGACAAAGGCCGGCGGGATGCTGCCTTGGGTTACCTTCATTCATACACTAGACTTTGCCCATGGCGCATTTCGTCCACGCTGCGGACATTCACCTGGATCGAAGCTTGCCAGCGCTACTGGATGGCCGGGCGACGCATCCGTTTGTGCTCGCACCGCGCCTGGCATTTATCCGCCTGATCGACTACGTCATCGAGTCGGATGCGGCGTTCCTGGTCCTGGCCGGCGATGTTTACGACGGCGCGTGGAAGGACGTGAGCACGGGCCTGTTCTTCCATCAACAGGTCGGTCGCTTGAGGTCACGCGGGGTGCCGGTATACCTGTTGCATGGGAACCACGACGCGGAGTCGGCCATGCCCAAAACGTTGGTGCCGCCAGACAACGTACGGCTCTTTTCGGCGCGCTCCCCGCAGTCGTTCGAGTTTGAGCCGCTGCACATCCACCTGCATGGCCAGAGTTTCGCGCAGGTCGACACTCGTGAGAACTTGGCAAGCGCGTACCCACGCCCGGTAACCGGGTGTGTGAACATCGGGGTGTTGCATACCGCGCTAGCCGGCTCACCGCCGCATTCGCCCTACGCGCCGTGCACGGTGGAGCAGTTGCGGGGGCATGGCTACGACTATTGGGCGCTGGGGCATGTACATCAGCACAAGGTGCTCGCGACCGAGCCGTACATCGTGTTCCCCGGCAACCTGCAAGCCCTGCACATTAAGGAACTGGGCGCACGCGGCGCAGTGTCGGTGCCGATTGACGATGGGCACTTGGGTACGCCCGAATTCGTGCCCATGGATGTCCTGCGGTTCCACCTGCTCGACCTGGATGTGCCAGCGGCTGTCCAGACGCCAGCGGCCTTGGTGGGGGAAGTGCGAAACGCCATTGAATCGGCGTGCGACGGGGCTGATGGGCGGCACTTGGCCATGCGTGTGGTTTTGCGGCTGGACGCGATGGTCCATCCGTCGCTTTGCCGGTCCAAGACAATGCTACGGGATGAGATGGAAGGCTTGTTCGCCCAGTTCGAGGATCAGATCACGCTGGAAGACACTGAGTTCCAGCTGCGGGCGCCGGCGGCGGCTGCACCTGGGGGAGATGCCCACGACGCGGTCGCTTCGCTGGACGCCTACTTTGAGCAGGCAGCCGGGGATCCGGCGTTCATGGGGACACTCCGGAATAGCCTGCAAGCGGTGCTGAGCAAGCGCAAGCCTTCGGAGACGGCCACAGGAACGCTGCTTGAGCAACTCGCTAACGATGAGCTGGACCCGGCGATCAGCGATGCGGCCGAACAGCTACGCACCCGGCTGCGGACGATCGACTGATGCACTTCCAGACATTCGAGGCCAATGCCTACGGCAAGTTCGACTCGCAGAAGCTTGTGTTCCCCGCGGCACCCTCCCTGTTGCTGGTCTACGGTCCAAATGAAGCAGGGAAGTCGTCGATGCGTCAGGCAATCGTCGATTTTCTGTTCGGCGTCCCACTGCAAACCAGCCAGGCCTACCAGCACCCACGGCCAGGCATCATCCTCGCCGCCGACGTGTTGGTCGCTGATCAATCATTGCGAGTGACACGCAACACGAAGCGCCGCGACTCTCTGTCGGTGGAGGGCCATGGCGTGCTCGACGAGGCGACGTGGCTTGCGCGCCTCGGTGGGTTGGATCGCACTACTTTCGAGCGCCTGTTTGCACTTGGCAGGGATGAACTTGTCGCGGGTGCGCGCGAAATGCTCGAGCCTGACGCGAATGCGAGCAGGACGTTGTTTGAGGCCGCGGCGGGCCTGACGACCTATTCGGAAATGTCCCGTCGCTTGAACGACGAAGCGGCCGAGGCCTATTCGTCGCGCCGGCAGAACACAGCGTTTGCTCGGGCGAAGGAGCGGTTTGACCTAGCGTCGACTTCGTTGCGTCAGCATGAGCACAAAGAGGCAGCCTATCGTGTGTTGCAAAAGGCGCGGAGTGAGGCGCAGCGGCAGCTGGAGGAGATCGATAGCGATCGACGTACGAAACGCGCTTATTTGATCGGCCGGACACGGATAGCCAGGACCCTGCCGCAATTGCGCGACTACGACGAGCTGGAATCGCGGCTGGCTGGCCCGGAGCCGATGGTTGTAGGCAATGAACTACGGACGGAGGTCACGAAGCGATACAGCGCGAGGCAGACGTTGAGCGAACGCCTTGCTGGGTTGGTCAGGGCGCAGGAGGCCGACGAACGCATTCGAGACAAGATAAGCGTTCGACCGGAGGTGGTCGCCGCTGCGCCTGACGTCAAGGAACTTGAACTGCACCGCAGTCAAGCGCTCAAGATGCTGGAGGACATTCCGAAGAGGATCGCGCAGCGCGAGCAGCTGCGACCAGAGATCGAGCAGGAACTATCGGTGCTGGGCATGGCCGGAGAATCGCTCGATGGCTTGTACACGCGACTACCCACGCTCGCGCAGATCAGTGCCATTGCAGTGGCGGCCACGGCGATGACCGAGCTGGAAACACGGCGCCGGGACCTGAGGTCCGGTCATGAAGCGGCGATAGAAGCGCAGGCGGCTTTGCTGGCCGACATCGCCGAACTTAGCGCTGAGGACCCTGAGCCGCTGCGTCGTTGCTTGTATGCCCTGGAAACGACAGCGAATCTCGGGGAGCTGCGTGCCCGGCGCGATCAGCTGGCTGTTGAAGCAGGCAGCCTGACGGAACGTCGGGTGATACTGGAACTGCCCCCCGAGGCCCTCGACGCCGAGTTTGATCCGCCGAAAGAAGCCGTGGCCAAGGATATCGTGCGCGAGCAGCGGAGACTGGCGGAGAGCGTTGTCACGCAGGGGCATCTCGTCGAAGAGTGCGAGGATACCCGCGTCGACCTGGAAGCGCGGCTGGCAGAGATGGAGCAGTCGGATATTCCAAGTCTCGATGCGCTAATGAAACTGCGGCGTGAGCGAGATTCTGCCTTGGAGGAGCTCATATCTAATGGACCGCCGGACGCCGTTGCCGTGTCTAAGTATCAGCCACTGGTAGCCGAAGCAGATGCGTTGAGCGATCGGCGTTTCGACAAGGCGAGTGCGGCCCACGAGCTAGATAGTCTGCGTGCAAACCATGTGGCGTGTATGGCACGGGCGAAGGCTGCGCAGGCGGCGGTAGAGTCGGCGAAAGGTAAGCAGCTGGAGGTAGTGGGTGGTTGGGAAAGCTTGTGTCAGGCGGCCGGGCTACCAGCCGTGGATATGGAGAATTATGGCTCGTGGTTGAGCGAGTATCGAGCGGTGCGCGCTTCCGATACTGCGCATCGGTCGCGCGCCGAGAATCACCGAACAGCGCTTGACGCCCTTGTGCCACTCGCCATGGATATTCTCGGGCACTTGGCGCTGCCACAACAGCCGTGGGGCGACGACCCGCTGGTGCCTATTGATGCCGTGTTGACCGAAGGTAAGCGCGTCTTGGGTGAACGTGAGAAACAGCAAAGTGCAGCGACCAGCCTGAAACGGCGCGGAGACGAAGGTGCGCGTCTCCTTGAAGAGTCGGCTAAACGTATAGCCGCGCTGGAGGCAGAGGCCAGCAAGCACACGAAGACGTTGCGTGAGGTCTTGGGTATGGCCGGTCTCGCCGAGACGCTGTCAGCTGATTGGGCTCGCGACGCGGGGCGACGCATCGAGGCGTTACGGACCAAGGCCCGTGAGTTCCATGAGCGCGACGAAGCTCGCATCAATCCCATGCGCCGTGATTTGGAGAAATATGAGAACAAGGTGCGAGAGCTGGCGGCACGGATAGGGGAGCCGACAGTAGGCTCTTGGCAAGCGATGCTGGAGTCGCTGGTGACGTTGAGCGAGTCACATGTCGCTCTGGCGCGCAAACACGAGACCATCGGGGAGCGAATGGGTGAGCGTCAACTCGAATTGAATGACGTCTCTGGCCAGTTGAATGAGATGGACGATCAACTGCAGGGCCACTATGCGCAACTTGGGGTAGCTGATTTTGACGAATTCAGTGAACTTGCCAACGCTCGGGACGAGTGGGATCGTGCGATAGCAGCGCGTGATGAGAAGCGACGCACGTTAATGCAGGCCGAAGATGGGCGTTCGATCGAAACGCTTCGTTCGGAAGCCGAGGGGGTGGACGCCGACGACCTGATGGTTGAGATTGAGGCGCTAAACCAGGAGGTTGAGGGAATCGAGACACGCTACGGGGAGGCAGTGGCGGCACTGCGCTTCGCAGAGAAGGCCGTAGACGGCGTGACACCATCGGACGCTGCCGTGCTTGCGATGAGTGAGCGTGCCAGTGCGACCCTCGCGTGGAATCGGGCGCTGGACGAACATGTTCGATGCTTGATCCAGCAGCAGTTGCTCGATTGGGCCATCGGACGATTCAGGGAGGACCACCAATCGCCTCTGGTGGCAGCGGCCGAGCGTTACCTGCAGATCGTGACCTGTGGGGCGCACACGCGACTGCTGGTTGATGACTCGAACCCCCGGAACCCTCAGCTCCTCGTGTTGGGAAGAGATTCACAGATGCCGCGAACCATGGCGGCTTTGAGCGAAGGGACGCGCGACCAACTGTATCTGGCACTGCGCTTGGCGGGGTTGGAACTGCACTTGGACGAAGGGCGCACGCCGCTCCCCTTCGTGGCTGACGATCTCTTTGTGAATTTCGATGACACCCGCGCGGCGGCAGGTTTCACCGCGTTGGGCGAACTGGCACGCCGCACGCAGGTCATTTACTTCACCCATCACCAGCATCTCACGGATATCGCACAGGCCACTTTGGGCGATGCTGTAACGGTGGCCCGCCTGTCCTGATGGACCATATCGGTCGTATCTGCATTACGACTCGAACCCCTCGCGAATGAAGCGCGACACCTTTCTTGAGGGTCCGGTTTGGGTCGCGGGTTCAGCCGATCGACGCAACACATTGCCGCGAGCGTTCGGCCAGTCGACTTCGTTGCTCAGCGCTGCTGGCGAGCCTGGTCTGGTCCACTGAAGATGGTTCTCAGGCTCGATGCCGGGAATGGGCAACTCGTTGGCGACGTTGGGCAGTTTGGCTGGCGGCCACAATTAGTTTCGCGGGCGAAGCTGGTCAATTGCTGTAGCGAAGGTGGTGGGTGGCAGGTGGCCGGCGTATCGCAATGAACCTGCAGCTCGCAAATTCGAAACTTCTGCCGATCCGGCCTATGATCAGGCTCTTGGGGTTGTGTCGGAAGGTCAGGGGCTATGGGGATCTCTATCGAGGGGTTTGTCAGCACCAAACTGGGGCTGGCGTCGCACCAGAATGCTGTGCCGCTGCTGCGGCAACTGACCATCGCAAATGACGGCGCGGAGGGTCTTGACGACCTGATCCTTGAGCTCGAACCGAGCCTGCCTTTTGCCGCTGCAAAGACATGGCGCATCGACCGTCTGGGCCCTGCCTCATCGATGGCGATTCCGGATCGCGATATCGAGCTGAAGGAAGGGTACCTGGCTGACCTGACCGAAAGTATGCAGGCGTCGGTGCACCTTCGCTTGCGGTCGAGCACCGGCGTCGTCGCTGAGCAGCGGTTCCCGATCAAGCTGCTGGCACGCAACCAGTGGGGCGGCGTAGGCAGCATGCCGGAGCTTTTGGCTGCGTTTTGCATGCCCAATGATCCCGCGATCGACAAGGTACTCAAGAGCACGTCCGACGTGCTGCGTCGAGCCGGGCGGCCTGACGGTATCGATGGCTATAGGGCGGGCTCCCGTCAGCGAGTCTGGGAGTTGGCCTCGGCTGTCTGGTCCGCAGTTTGCGGGTATCAGATCAGCTATGTACTGCCTCCGGCGAGCTTCGAGCAGGAGGGGCAAAAGATCCGACCTCCTTCACAGGTCCTCGATGGCAGTGTTGGCACCTGTCTGGATACAGCGCTTTTGTTTGCTGCCGCCTTGGAGCAGGGCGGCCTCAATCCCATTCTTCTGCTGACCAAAGATCATGCGTTCACGGGTGTCTGGCTGCAGCCGCAGGAGTTCTCACAGGTACTCAACGAAGACGCCTCATCGGTGCGCAAGCGCATCGAGCTTCAGGAACTGCTGGTCCTTGAGACTACGTTGGCCACGCAATCGCCCGCGCCGGGCTTCAGCCACGCGGTAGATATCGCCAAGCGCCAGCTGAGCGACGAAGACTTCGTGATGGCAGTCGACGTGCGCCGAGCTCGTATGCAGAAGCTGCGCCCGCTCACGGTCGCCGCTAAGACGTTTGGAGAGTCATGTGACGACCAAGCACCAAGGGTCAGCGAGGCCCTGGAATCAGCCCCGGAACTGCCAGCCTTTGATGTCGAAGTCGAGGAAGATCCTTCCACTGCAGCCGACAAGCTGGAGCTATGGCAACGCAAACTACTCGATCTGACCACGCGGAATCGTCTGCTTCACCTGCCTGAAAGCGCCAAGGTGATTCGCCTGACATGTCCGGATCCTGCGGGCCTCGAGGACATACTCGCGGCTAACAAGAGCGTGCGTATCGTCCACATGCCCGACCTGGAAGTGGGTGGCCGGGATAGCGAAATCTACAAGAAGCGCAATCGTGAAGATCTCGAGGAAGAAGCAGCGCGTCAAGCCATGGCGCGCAATGAGGTGCTCTCCCGGATGGAGAAGGGGAAGCTCGAAGCCGCACTGGTCGACCTTTACCGCAAGGCCCGCTCGGACCTAGAAGAGGGTGGCTCCAATACGCTCTTTCTCGCCATCGGTTTCTTGCGCTGGAAGAAGGCCGAAGACGACCCCAAGAGCTACTGCGCACCCCTGATCCTGCTACCGGTAAAGCTGGAGCGGCGCAGCGTTCTATCCGGGGTGAAGATGTCCATGCTGGATGATGAGCCGCGGTTCAATCTGACGCTTCTGGAACTGCTGCGTCACGACTTTCAGCTCAATATTCCCAGCTTGAGTGGCGACCTGCCGACGGACGAGAGCGGCATTAACGTTGAACAGATCTGGAATATTGTGCGCCGTGCTGTGCGCGACATGCCGGGCTTCGAGGTCACGACCGACGTCGCACTGGGCACGTTTTCGTTCTCAAAATACCTGATGTGGCGTGATCTGATCGACCGTTCAGCGCAGCTGATGCAGAACGATGTGGTGCGACATTTGCTACAACACAAACTCGGCGGGTCGTCACTGGAGTCGGCGGGTGAGTTCCCCGAGCCCAAGAAACTAGATGCTACTGTCGAGCCCGGCGAGCTGTTTACGCCGCTTTCCGCCGATTCCTCGCAATTGGCAGCCGTCGTTGCTTCCGCTATCGGTCACAGTTTTGTGTTGGACGGGCCGCCGGGCACGGGCAAATCGCAGACAATCGCCAACATGATCGCGCACAACCTCGCGTTAGGACGACGCGTATTGTTCGTGGCGGAAAAGATGGCAGCACTGGATGTCGTGAAGCGCCGCCTGGAAGACAGAGGCATCGGCCAGTTCTGCCTGGAACTGCATTCAAGCAAGTCCTCAAAGATGCATGTGCTTCAGCAGTTGGACCGTGCATGGACATCTCGCGACACGCTGACGGAGGCTGAATGGAGTGCGCAGGCTGAGAAGGTGCACTCGCTCCGAGACCTGCTCAACGAGGTGGTGCAGGCGCTCCACAAGCGCTGGCCCAACGGCTGGTCGGTACACGAGGCCATTGGTCGCGTCGTGAAGGATGCGACGCCGATGACGCCTCGGCTTTCCTGGCCTGAGGGAACGGAGCATGACGCTGCCCAGATGGAACAGCTTCGGGGTATTGCCCGGCGCTTGGATCTGAATCGAGCTGCGGCCGAGGGTGTGCGTGCACGGATGACGCTTGTGATCCGGACCGAATGGTCCAACGCCTGGCAGGAATCCGTGGTGGGTGCGGCCCGTCAGGTACTTGCTGCGCTCAAGGCATGTGACAACGCCTGCGCACAGGTCGTACAGAACACCGGGCTGTCGATAGGCGCGGGGGCGCCTGTTGCCGCCAAATTGCTCGCGTTTGTCCGGCTCCTGCCGGACGCCCACGGTGTGGATCTGCGTTTCGCCTTCTCGCCAGAGCTGAATACGATTCGCGCCGCGGCCCAACAGGCGGCATCCGCACTGAAGGACTATGAGGGGCTGGAGTTTCGCTTGTCTCAGAGCTATGCGTCAGAGGCCGTCCGTCGCATCAACGTCGACACACTGAGAAGTGAGTGGACCGAGGCTTCCGGGAAGCTCTGGTTCCTTGCCACGCTCGCCAAGAAAAGGGTAGCCAAGGCTCTCGCCGGAACTGCAGGAACGTCCGCTCCTCCCAATCTAGAGGCTGACCTTCCACTGCTTGCAGCCATGAAAGACCTCGTGGCCAAGATCGACGCCCTGGACCGCGACCTTCGAGATGTCCCGGGGTGGTCCGCTCTGAGCACCAATGTGGCGCGCATGGCTTTCGCGACCAAGTTTGCCGAAAGCCTTCGTACGCACCTCATTCCACTGGCCAGCTCACCTGAGCAACTGGTGACGCTGCGCCATGAAGCGCAAAAACTGGTGGTCGACGGTAATGACCTCTTAGCGCCGAACGGTCCCATCGCCGAAGCCATCGGCGAGCTGACGAGACGGTACAAGGCGCTATTCGATGCCACCGAGCTGTTCGGCAAGACTGCAGGCAGTGAGGTCGACCTCAACAAGCAGGTGCCGGAGCTCTTCGCTAATGCCCAGGCGGTCCTCGAGAGCGAAACGGCCTTGAACGCCTGGTGCAGTTGGCGGCGCGTACGCCAAGAGGCCATTGCTTGCGGACTGCAACCTCTCGTTGAGGCGGTGGAGCAGGGGACCCTGCCTGACGGCTCGGTCGCTCACACCTTCGAGGCGGCGTATGCCCGCTGGTTTGCTTCCAAGGCTATCGATGCGGAGCCGCTTCTGTGTCATTTCGTGCCTGCGGAGCATCAGAGCGACATCGACGCGTACACCAAGGCAGTGGACGCACTGGGCGAGCTCACGTCGGCCTACATTCGCGCAAAGCTCTCGGGCAACATCCCGGACAAGAACGGTGTTACCAAGCGAAGCGGTTTCGGCATCCTCAAGCATGAGCTGCAGAAACAACGCCGTCACAAGCCAGTACGCCAGTTGGCCCAGGAAATGGGCCAGGATTTCACGGTCTTGGCGCCTTGCATGCTGATGAGCCCCTTGTCGATCGCTCAATACCTGCCCGCCGATCATGAGCTGTTCGATCTGGTCATTTTTGATGAAGCCTCGCAGATAGCACCGTGGGACGCTGTGGGTTCCATCGCCCGCGGCAAACAAGTGATCATCGCGGGTGATCCGCGGCAAATGCCACCCACCAGCTTCTTCAATCGAGGTGCGAGCGCTGGTGAGGACGATACCGACGAGGACCTTGAGAGCGTCCTTGACGAATGCATCGGTGCAGGCGTGCCTCAGCACAGTCTGACCTGGCATTACCGCAGTCGGCACGAAAGCCTCATCACCTTCTCTAATTACCGCTACTACGGTGGCAGCCTGATTACTTTCCCGGCGGCCGACACGCGCCCGAGCGCCGTTTCCTGGCGCAAGGTTGACGGCATCTATGCCCAAGGCAAGGGCGGGCGCCGGAATCAGATAGAAGCCAAGGCCATCGTGGCGGAGGTGGTCAAACGGCTTACGGACCCGGAATTCATCGCATCCGGCCAGTCCATCGGCATCATCACCCTCAATGCCGAGCAGCAACAGTTGGTGGACGATCTGCTCGATCAGGCGCGGCGCGAACATCGAGAGATCGAACCATTCTTCAAGGACGATCTGGCCGAACCCGTCGTGGTCAAAAATCTGGAGACCATGCAGGGTGACGAGCGTGATTTGATCATCCTAGGTATCGGTTTCGGGCCAACCGTGCCGGATGCAAACGTGATGTCCATGAATTTTGGACCCCTCAATCGAGAGGGAGGTTGGCGCCGCTTGAACGTCGCCGTGACACGATCACGCCGCGAAATGATGGTCTTCACGTCTTTTGATCCATCGATGATCGACCTCAACCGCACCTCGGCGCGGGCTGTGCAAGATCTGCGTCATTTCATCGAGTTTGCCCACCTGGGACCGAAGGCTATTACCGCCGCTGTGCGCGGTTCCGTAGGTGATTACGACTCGCCATTCGAGCAGTTTGTTGCCGAGGGGTTGCGGGCAAAGGGCTGGGAAACCCATCCGCAGATTGGCGTGTCGCGCTTCCGTATCGATCTGGGCGTCGTGCACCCGGATCGACCAGGCGACTATCTTGTCGGTGTCGAGTGCGATGGCGCGACTTATCACAGTGCTGCAACGGCGCGGGATCGCGACAAGGTTCGAAGCGAAATCCTGCGTAGCCTCGGCTGGCGGCTGGTGCGGGTCTGGTCAACCGCGTGGTGGGTTGATCGCGACGGCGCCCTGGAACGACTGCATGAAGCGATCAGCGTCGAGCTCGTGGAACAGCGTGCCAGGGCAGCCGAATTGAAGCGAGCCCGGGAGGTCGAAGCCGCAGCTGCGGCCAAAGCGATGGAAGCCGAAGGCACAGCCATTGTGGAAAGGGACTCGGAGCAGGACGACGAGACAGGGGAGGTGCCAGCCTCTGATCCAGTAGTCGTGAAGACGGTGGATAGTCCGCTGCCCGAACCGATGCGCTTGGTCGCCCGCGGTCCAAGCGATGACAGGGCAGCTCCTATACAGCGAACCTACCGCATGGCTGACCTGTCCCACCTGGAATCGTTACTTAAGCCGGACAACTTCCACGACGCGTCGTACGACGCCACCCTCGAGACGTGCATCCGCGAAGTGCTTGAGCAAGAGGCGCCAATCCTCGACAAGGTCCTCGTGGAACGGATCGCCCGAGCACACGGATTCAAGCGGTCCGGTCGTCTCATTCGTGAACGTGTACTCGAGCTCGCGGAGCGCCATTACCACTTCGAGCCCGACCGGGAGCCGGACCATGGGCATTTCGTGTGGCTGGCCGCGGATGATCCTGATCGTTGGAATATCTATCGCGTCCCGCAGGGGGAGGATGACATCCGCTTCATCGAGGAACTTGCTCCCGAGGAAATTGTTGCCATGGCTAGGACAATCCAGAGCGATGACCCGGTAGTTGATATCGCGAGAGCCTTTGGAATCCGACGGCTCTCAGCGTCGGCCAAAAGCCGGCTCGTCAGCGTGCTCGGAGTCGATGCAGCGCGTTAGCCAAAGTCGAGGAGCCGCGTGACGCTTCGTGATTAGGCCAAGTTATCGGGGGTAACCCCGAGCAAGTTCCTTCACACGACATAATTAAACAAAGCCACCGCCTAATGGCCTTTTGTGCGCGCATTAGGCCCACACGGACACACGTCTGAAGATTGCCGCGGCGGGCAGGGCGTTGTCGTCAATGGTCCCGGCGAGTTCCTCGGAACGGGGAGCCCACAGGTTGGCATGCAGGCGCATGGGTAGGTGCGGCAGCGGCGTAGGGTCCCATCCCACCCGTTTATGAACCACGTTGCCGTCCACCGACCACGCAATGTAGCCCGGTCGCCAGTCGATCGTGTAGCGATGAACTTCCAACGTCGCATCGAACCCAAGCTCAATGCGACACGGTGCGCCACGATAGCCAAAGGCCATGGTTGTCCCATCGTCGCCAGGATTGAAGTACACATTGACCAGCATGCCTGTAGGGTCGCCGCCCATGAGTTCGATATCGATCTCTTGGCGGGGTTGGCTTCGATGCAAGAAGAATCCGGTGACTAGACCAGGGCCCGAAGCTGCCTTTATCTCGGCCTCGAAGCGCCCGTGCTCAAAGGCCTCCACGGAGGCGAACGCACCGGAGCGGTAAGGTCTTCCACCCCCGGCGTTGCCCTTGCTCACGGTAAGGCGCAGCCCTTCCTCCTCGTGTACGACGCCTTCCATCTCGAACGAGGCCCGATTCCCCGGGAAAGTTTCGACGAGCGCCCGAAACGGAGAGCTGCCCCTCGCCGTGGTTGTGTCCGCCAGACATTGTCCACCAGTCGCTGCCATCTCAGCGCCGTGAGGGGACGGTCGCCAGTTGCTTCGCGGTGGTAAGACCCAAGGCGAAGGATCCAGTCGATACGCGTTCCGTCGGAATGAGACGGCAAGGGCCCGCCGCGCAGCGTCAGGACGGTCATCCCTGAAGACGCGTAAGCCGCGTGCTGCGCCCACGGGGAATGCCTCGGCAGGCCGGTCGAGCCCAAGGAAGGCGCACATGCACAGCCACCGGTCACCGCTTGGCCTATGCTGCGAAAGGATCAGCGTCTGTGCGTGCGGCAGACGCCCGAGCCCGCTCGCCAATGGCGGCGCCAACTCCAGCAGAAACTTGGCCTCGGTGTTTGCGATGATGCTAGACAGCGCGCCCGGGGCGAGCGGCGGATCGACGATTGCGTCGAAGGTTCCAAACAAGACGGGGAGGTCGTTCGCTTGGATCTCTTCCTCATCACCGTCATACACTCGCACGCGCAGTCCAAGCATCGACAGCGCCATGGCGAGACCCTCGTGCGAGCCGCCGGCCGTCCAGGCAAGAACGGACCCCGAACTCTCTCGATGAGGTGACGCCAGAGCCGGGCCGGCATCGATGGTTCCGGCCCGCGCCAGATACGGCAGGATGGAATAGGCGTTGTCGGAGCCAGCATCCTGTCGCTGCAATATGACGGGAGAACACAAGGCAAGCGCGCCTAACGCTTCGAAGCGAAAATTCATCCAAAGATCGACCGGACCGATCACGGGCATGGCTCGCAATAAGGTCGCAGCGCCTTCTCGAGAAAGAACGTAGCCAGAAAGAAACCATAAACCTCGCAGCGGTCGGAACACGACGTCATCCAGATTGATTCGCTCCGCGGTGCCATCGGCATCGGCGTAGGAGAAATAGATGAATTTAGGACCTTCGATGGCCCCGCAGTGCCGGAGGGCGGCGCTCCAGCCCCGATCGATCATTGTGGCGGCGCCGCGCCTGAACCAGATATCGTCTTCGAGTACGAGCACGTATTCGTCAGCGCCAGCCACAATGGCCTTCCACACCTCCACGTGGGATCTCGCAACGGCCACCTCCTGACGCGTCATTCCGACCGGTTCGTCTACGCCGAAGCAGGCCAACAGCCGAGGGTCGGGTTGGACGTGAAGCTGGTCACCGATGCGATAAATCGTGTCGACATCGGCGGTCGCCGCGACAGCTCGGCCGTCACGCGCATCCACGGCGGCCAACCGTCGTGTGATTGAAAGAAGCGGGGCGCCGTCGACCGTTCGGAAACGAGCCAGCTCGCGACGTACGCGTCGCCATCGCCGAGGCTGGCGGTCTAGATTGATCACCATAATGGCCCCGATCCTCGTCTCGCCCATGCCGAAGGCGAGAATGCGTCCTCCTGGAAGGAGCCTCACCAGCGTTCGCGAGAGGATGAAGATCAGCCTGCTAAACGCGCCCGACACGTCCCTGATGTTCATTTTAGCTTCCTATCAGTGTTGGGAATCGAGGGCGTCCATGTTGCGCCAGTTGCGAGCATCCCCCCGGTAACTCAGGTCCCACCGCGTCTCGGCAATGGCGTCCCAGTCTTTCAGCAATACAAAGTCCAAAGGTTCGTCGGCGAGCACGAGCTCGCGCGCATGCGCCGCCAAGGCGGCCGTCAGGTTTCCGGGGCCGGTGGTCGACTGGATCTCCGGACGCGGATCGTCGCCGAGGAGCTTGTCGGTAGCGCGCTCAAGCGCGCGTTGCAGCACGGGGTGTCCAGCGGGTGCCGCGAGGGGATCATTGTTGACATAGAAGATCCGGTCCGTGGTCGATAGATCGCCTTGCCATATCTTGGACGCCGGGATCATGGCGGCGGAGGCGATGTCGTAACAAAGCGGCTGTAACTTCAGCGCGTCATCGGCGAAGAGTGTTTTCCAGCCATCGCCTAGCAGAACATCGTCTGCGTCGACGTAGAGACCACCTTCGGCAAAGACAAAGCACAGTCTCAGATAATCGCAACGCATCGCCGGGTGCCGGCAACGGACGAAGGCTTTCAGGTGACGTGGGCCGTATCGCTCGCCGATGTAAGTGGCGGCCGACGCGTCGCTGAACATCCGGAACTGACAGCCCTCGCTACGCAGGCGGTCCCAGCTGGTTAGGCAGGCCGCGACGTCATCGGGGACTTCGTGGGGATCGTGCCAGTAACGGATCAACGTTCGAGGCACACTTACGGCACTCTTCGATCCGTCAACCTTTGCGGTCGCAGGGTGATTCAGTACATGGAGCGTCAGCTCGCGCATAAAAGCCGAGCGCAGGCGACCATCCTCTTCGAATCCGGGCGGGTAATCCTCGATTCTGATCATGAAAGGCTGCAATCTAGGTCGATTGCCCGCAGGCTCGGTCCGCGACATGCCTCCTGCCACGGTCGTGGCATGCGGTGAATCACCGCGCCGCGCTCCGGCTCAGGGCCGCTCTCATGTATTCCTGATAATGGTTGGAAGACTTCTTCAAGTAGACGCGACTTTCGACCACGAAACCGTCCAAATTGTGCTCGCACGTATACGCGTCGAGATCGCGAAGGTTGTTGATGAAACCCCGCCCATTGAAGTTCAGGGACGTGTTGCACAAAACGCCGTAGCCCGTGCGCGACCGAAACGCACAGAGCAGGTCATGCATCGGCCCGTTCGTTGCGGCGGTCACCGTCTGGATCCGGGCGGTGCCATTGACGTGAGTGACGGCGGCAAGCGCCTCGGTCGTGGCCCGGTAAGTGAACAGCATGTAGGGACTAGCCCGTTTGCTGCCGAACCACTTCTTAGCCTCGTCGTGTAGACAGACCGGTGCGATCGGGCGGAATGGCTCGCGCTGCTTGATCGCGTTCAGCCGCATCCGCGTGGTGTCACTGAATGGCGCGGCGATGATGGATCGGTTGCCCAGCGCGCGGGGACCGATCTCGTATCGTCCGTTGACCCACCCGAGGATGAGATCGTTCGCCAAGAGTTCGGCGATCTCGTCGGGCGTGGCGTCGTGAATCTCGTACCGTTCGGTGTCGACGGGCCCGTCCACGCGAAACGGGAGCCCACCGTAGACGTCCCATTCGATCTTTGGATTCCCCGTAAAGTGAAACTGCGCATCGATCGCGGTGCCTATAGCGGAGCCGGAATCGTTGGCGACGGGCGGCACGAAGACGTCGGAGAAGAAGCCTGTCTCCCTCCACTGACTGTTCCAGTCGCAGTTGAGACCACAGCCACCGGCGATCACTAATGGGCGGCCCTTGGTCAGATGGTTCTGCGCAAACCGATAGAAGGTGTTGAAGATGGCGTCGCTGTAGATGCCTACGAAGTTTCGAAATTCAGGGTCATCCAGTCCAACATCGCGATGCGGGGCATCGGATAGTTCTTCGTACGCGCTCAGTGGCTGGAAAGGTTGGTCCAACAGAAAACTGAGCAATCTCCTCTCATCGCTGGACGGTTCACTCCGGGTCGAGAAAGATGCCAGCGCCATGAGTTTTCCGGCGTCGGATAGGCGAGGGTAGGGTCGGTCCTTGGCAAAGGTCGGATCGGCTAGCCCGTAGAGGAGCCCGTATCGATTACCCGGCTGGCTCAACACGTCACCAATGAGCGAGATATTGAGCGCAGCATCGATCTCGTAGAAGGCCCCGATACCACCTTCCCATACCAAGGCATAGCACGGTGTGCCTTTAGGTAGCGTGGACATACCAAAAGCGCAGAGTATGTGGGATCGCTCGTGCGACGACGAGAAGTACCTCACTGATCGTTTCATGAAACGAGTTTGCGCCACGATCACATCATTTGCGGCGACGCCCCTGTACCCGGCATTTCGGTTCGATCCATGAAGGAATTCATGATGATCGCGCGGCCACCATCCCCCGACACACATTACGTCCGGAGCATCGTCCATTTCGCCGATAACGTTGAGGATGTTCGCACCAGATAGCGGAGAGTATCGATAATTTGAATCCTTCTCTTCTTCGACGGACAACACCAATTGGGCATTTTGAAGGATGGCGACAGCGCCATCGTGGCCTGGGTTGTACGAGAAGATTCGCATGCTTCATCCTTAAGGAAACTCTGATTTTGAATAGCGGTCGGAGCGAAACTCCGGGGTGTAGCCCGATTCCCAACAGAGTGTAGAGGATGCCCGAGCAGTTGACCTTGGCTACCGAGGCCGATGATGGATGTGAACCCCAACGAGAATAAGACCAGCGTGCGATCATTCCGCACGCGATGAAGACAAACAACCTAGCAGGCCGCCAAACCCTACGCCGCACAACGCCGCGGCGATATCTGGCCGGCGAAGGCCAGCGCGCATCGCAAGCTGGGGAGCTTGCGCGATCACCGGCGGGAAGTAGACGTCCTGATCGCAAGGTTATCGCCAAGCAGCGGCGCGGAAGAACGTGAGCCCAAACGCAATTAGCTCGAGCCAATGATTAGCCGCTGTTATCGGGGGTAGGGCGGGCTCCTCTCAAGCGCGGAAGCTACTGGGTCAGGGCGCTGGCGAGCTGAATGTACATCTGGATCATCAGAATTTTGTGGTCGCAGACTCGTATGTTTCGCATCCTTTCATCACTCACTGAACTGAAGAAACGTCTCTGCAATCGCACGGCCGTAGGTGTTGGCACAGCGAGACGCTTCGGAAGGCAGGACTTCTATCGCCGAGGCGTAATCATCGAGTTCAATCTCAGAACACTGCGGTGATAGACGTTGAATCTTGTCCGCACCGATGAGCAGGGATGCTTGTCCTTGGGCATTGAGTGACTGGAAATGGATGGCAGCTTTGATGACGTTGGTCCATGAAAAAAAGCCACCCTTCACCACATGATCGTCAGTGACGATGAAGGGAGAGTCGCCGCAGGAAATGCTCAATATACGAACTTGGCTCCGGTCAACATCGAAACTGCTTAGCGCATCCGTGAGGCCGACCATGATCGGATTGTTTGCCCAAAGTCCGCCATCGAGATGGCGATAGCCGCCACTGTCCAGGGGCTGAAAATAGGTTGGTGCAGCCGAAGTAGATAGCGCAACTTTGGCCATGAGTTCATCCCCATCCTTCTTGAAGTCCGGGTGGTGAGGGGTCTTAAACACATAGACATCACCGTACCGACCATCGCAGGAAGGGATGCAGAGCGGCACCTTTGCATCCCGGAGAAGGTGCTCGCCGAGTACATCCTCCAAGACACGTTGGAGCCCATCGCGTTCGTAGCGATAGTGGAAGAAGTGTCGAAGCTTTCGCCGCAGGAGCGCGAGTCGGGATGTCGGAGGCGCTGGAAAGATGTCTAGACCGCGTTCTGTATAAAGGCGCGCCATCTCGCGTGCGGGAAGCCCTAAGGAAAGCCCAAGAGCAATTATGCCGCCAGTGGAAGTGCCTGCAATGAGGTCGAAGCATTCGTAGACGCGGTGACCGGGAGGCAAAAATCGTTCTTCAAGTTCGGCGAGTAGCGTTGCTGTGAAAATGCCGCGTATACCTCCTCCGTCAAGGCTGAGAATGCGAAATTCTCGATCCGTGGGCCAAGGCCCTGGTATTCGCCGTTGGCGTAAAGCTCCTGCCGAGCGAGGCTCCACTTTTCGTTGTTCGCTAGTCGGCCTTGGCATGATTGTTCCGGTGTGATGAACCGATGATCCCTGCCACCCCCTGACCATTTGCCCGTGGCTTGCCACAGGTCATAGCAAGCGAGCCAGTCGATGGCCCATGGAATGATGGTATCGGCTACGCCAGACCCGTCATGCCAATTCGAAAGCTCCGGGTCATCTAGGCAAAGGTATGACAACTCCGGATGCTTGGGATCAGGATAGACGTGAATCAGCTTGTCATGTCCAGGGCAATCATTCTCAAAGCTCAGTTTTGGCTCGATGAGTTGAATGGTGGGAAGCCGGGGTGCGCTGATGTAAAAGTCCTTGAACCACTGCGCGAGCTGATAGCAAATTCGGACTCTGTATCGCTGCCCGCCAAGAGGATAAAGATCACCCTCCCAGCAAGCGAGCCAACTATGGCTCCACATGAGCTTGAAGCCGGGGTACTTCCGGCGCATCTCCCAGACCTGGTCGCGCAGGCTCATGTCTACATGTCCTTGATGTCGCCCCCGTAGAAGCGATGAGCAGGGGTAGGGGCAGCAGAGAGTGCGGCGCTCGTGGTGGCGATTATTCCGCTAGCCCTTGCCTGGACACTGCCCCTCTTGTGGTCATGGTAAGCATTGCCACCAGAAATCGTCCTGCCGTAGCGGTCGTTAACCTTGTTCAACGCATCCAAGGTCGGAATTTCGCCGAACAGGTCCACGCAAATTCCTTTGGCTTGGCTCGCGCTACAAGTGGACAACTTTTCGAGCTTGGCAACCAAATCCCTCAAGTCATCAATGAAAACGCGTTGCGCCTGCAAGTTTTCCGGCCAGCGATCGGAGAATGCGTCGCTTTGGCACACAGGATTCTCGACGTAGACGTGTCGGCCACTAAGCTGCGCGGCCTCAAAGAAAACCATGATCTGCTTGGCTTGATGCAACAGCTCTTGGTAGAGCGAACTCGTGCGGTTTGCGTTATCCGCCACCAGCTTGGCCAGCAATACCGATGGAGGCATGCGACCGGCGCGACTGTCATACCGAATGTTGCGCCAGCGCTTAAGGAGTTGCAGCGCGATGAGGGCACGGGACTTTTTGTAAGCCTCAGTAGGGACTGGAACAGGCTCAGCATCAAGGGCTTCACGAGCGACGATGAAGTCTTGCTCGCGGCTTAGCTGCTCAAATTCAATGGCGAAGGTGGCATCAGCCGGCGTTGCGGCTTTGAACCACTCAGCGAAGCCGTGGGGGTTAGCGATGATCCGCCGATCTTCTGTGACCGGCTTGTCGGTGTTGGCGTGGAAAATGAATCCTTCGCGCTCAGGTCGAAACGGAAGAAGAATGGTAGGCGTAATATCGACGTGCATGTCATCGCGATACTGCACTTGCACGCAACGGGAGCAGCGCTCGGTCATCCCGTAATAGCGACTTCCAGGCTCTCCCCGAACAGCCTCGTACAACATATCCAAAACCGCCCTAGGGGGAGTATCGGGCGAAAGGGCGAGTTCGGCCAAAGCGTCGATGTCGAACTCATCGTTCTGCCGACAGGAAGCGATGGTGGCGCCTATCGCCATTGATCCTTGGGCATACATCCGAGGAACCAAGCCTTCGAGCGGACTGCCGTGCCTGTCGATCCAGTCGGATAACACATGATAGCGCTCTTCCGCGACGGCATGGCGACCTGGCGGCAGTTGCACTCTGACCGCGATCTCAACCAGCAAAAGGCTCGGGAAATCAAAATATTGCGCCGGATTTTGGACGGAAGACATGTGGATTACCTCGCTGCAACGATCACCGCCCCCTCTTTGGGGAAAAAGGTACCACATTTTGTGGTCGATTGCGCTAAAACCATCTATATGTTGTGCTGCGGCTTTATTGAGCTTTGCTTTTCTACTTCCACATGATGGAGGTCACGAGTGTCAAAGGTTGAGACTCCCGGGTCGAGATTCTGGTTTCACAGTTGGCCTGTTTGCGCAGTGGGTTAGCTCTGGTTGGAGAGTTGGGGGGGGCAGGGCAGGGGCGGCCCGATTCTTCAGAGCTTTTGGGGTTGTTTCTCTTTCGACTCCCTACGAATCGCTTGGAGTGTTGCGCCTGACCACCTAGTTTGGGTCTTGGATCAGCAGCGGTGCGTATAGGGCGACGCACTGTGGCCTGGCCGCGGCCAAGGGCAGGGACAGCGGCAGGAATAGGCCTATCAGGTCCGCTTGCCTAGACGACGATGACGGTATGACCTGCCGCCCGCAAGCCTGCGTGGACTTAGGACTTGCTGCGAACATCTCGGCCTAACGTATGTTGACACCCACGTTCAGCTACCATTCCCTTAGAACAACAGGGCGGCCACCATGCTCCACGCACAACCATCGTCACTCGCACGGAAAGTCCACGGTCAGTACTACACAAAGGCGGTCGTCGGGGAGCTGTTGGTGGCCTCATTGCGACAGAACGTCATTGCGACAGCCTTGGAACTGGGGGCGGGAGAAGGTGCACTTATTGCCGCCGCGCAGGGGCGATGGCCAGATGCGCATTTTGTGTCAGTCGACATTGACCCCCGGAACGCGCCGATACGGACGATACAATCACGCTCGCACTTCGTAGTCGATGCTCTGCGGCATGACTTACCCAGGCGCATCGGCGTGGCTGAAGCGAGTGCCGACCTAGCCTTGTGCAACCCCCCCTTTGCGCTGCCGCAGTGGCAGCGCCGCTACCAGCGAATTCTCGAGCGCGCAGGACTTCCAGTCGCTGGCGCCGCGACGTTTGGCGCAGACGCTTTCTTCATTGCGCAGAACCTCTGGTTGCTCAAGGAAGGCGGCGAACTAGGGGTAATCGTGCCTGCCGGACTCGTGGCAGGAAGCCGCAGTCAGGCAATCCGAGAAGCGTTGCTGGAGCAACACGATGTCCATCAGGTTGTTGAGTTGCCGGCTGGTGCATTTAGCAATACGGAGGTTCGCACATACTTGCTGTGCCTTCAGAAAGGAAGCGGGTCAGGCTCTGCAGTCGTTCTGCGGTACCTAGGAGCCGATGGGACCGAGAGGCCGCCGATCGCCATCCAAGCAAAGCAGGCCGCACAGCGGATGGACTATTCGCATTACATGGCGGAACGGCAGACGTCCAGCGCCCCGCTACAAGACCACTCATTTCAGGTGCACCGGGGCACTATCGAGGTCGGCCGGGCCCGTGACCTTGGTGCCAACGTACTCCACACAACCGACATCCAGCGCGGCGACGTGCGCTGGGCCGGGCAATGCAACGAGGCACTGCCGACCACAGCGATCCGGGCACAGCGCGGAGATCTGCTCTTAGCGAGGGTCGGACGTAGATTCTTTGCCAAAATCGGCATATTCGACGGCGAAGACGCGCCAATCAGCGACTGCGTGTTTGCGATCCGCTCATCCGTTTATCAGCCGTCAGAGCTTTTCCAAGCGTTCACAAGCGAGGCCGGACAGCGCTGGCTGGAGGGGCACGCCAGAGGCGCTTGTGCACGCTACATTACCAAGGATGATCTTCAGATGTTCCCGATTACGGAGTTAGTGCGGTGAAGTTCTCGGCCGCTGCTGCAGATGTATCCTTTGTTGAGCGAGCGGACGAGCTCGATGAAGAATCGCTCGTTCGCAAGACGGTAGATAACCAGTTCTATTTGGATATTCGTCGACGCCTCCTCTCGCAAGGTGCAAAGCTGCTGGTTGGTCCGCGCGGAACAGGCAAGACTCATCAAATGCGCTTTGTTTACCAGGAATGCGTCAGAGATAGCTCCAAGCCTGCGGCAATTTTCTCTAGCTTCTCCCGCTATGTGCGTCTAGAGCCGCTTCTGAAGACATCGCGCTCTGCATCGACAGTGTTTCAAGCATGGGTGGTAGCCAAAATTGCGTTGGCAGGGTTCTCACTTTTGCGTGACATCGAGCTACCCGCTGATCAGGTCGAACGCTCCTTCACGCAGTGTTTTGATTTGGCCAGCGATGAAAGCGAGCGATTTGTTTCCTTGATTGAAAGCCGAGGCGGAAAAGAGGTTGCACCGCCAGAAGGTTTAACCCTCGGTGCGCTTCACCTTTGGTTTGATCAATTGCTCCAGTTGTCGGGGCGCACTCGGCTAGTCGTCTTGCTCGACGATGCGGCGTTGTCGATGACTCCCGAATATTTGGTGGAGTTCTTCAATATATTCCAGGATCTCAAATCGCCGACAGTTTCGCCAAAGGCATCAGTCTATCCGGGAACATCACAGTATGGGCCGCGATTGCATCTGCGCCATGACGTGCAGCCCATCAATGCGTGGCTGAGCATAGAAGACCCGGCCTACGATGAGACGATGAGCAAACTTGTCGAAGCGTGGTCGGTGCGATTGGCTGAGCTGCCCGAGGGCGTGGTCGATCTATTCAAGTACGCGTCTTTTGGTGTGCCGCGGGTACTCATGTCTTTGTTGCGCACTTTTATTGAAGGATCGTGGGGGACTGTCCAACAAGGCGTGAATGCAGTCATCGAGCAGCAGGTGGAGTTGATGCTCGCCGAGTATGAATCGTTGGCGCAGAAGGTCCCTCAGTTTGGAACCGTGATCAATGCCGGCGCGATCCTATTCAATTCGATAGCCGACCAAGTCGCCGACGCCAACCGCCAACAGGAAGATTCCCGGCAGGTTGTTATCGGGATTGCAGCCAAAGATATCCATACGCTTGAAACGCGCATGTTGCGATTTCTTGTCGAAGTGGGCTTCCTGTATCCAATGTCGTCAGTAAAGCACGGGGACGATCGCGCGTACTTGCGCTTCATCCCCCATCTGGCCCCGTTGATTCACCGCCGCGCCTTCCAGCATTCAAGCGGCTTTTCTGCGAAGAAGCAGGTTGCGTTTTTGCGGACCGAGCACAAGCGGCAGCCGCTGCGTTTTTCTCTCTCCAAGTTGCTTCCGAATGTCCGCCTGCATCTAGATCTTTCTCGTTGCACGCGCTGCGATACACCCAGGCTCTCTGAAACCCAGAAGTTTTGCCACAACTGCGGCGCAGAACTGATCAACCAGTCCGCGTATGAAGCATGCATGGCGCTGTCCATTGATGTCTTGCCGATCACCGAGCGGCAGAAGGAGGCGCTTCGCGAGCAGTTCTCTACGATTGGGGACATTATCGCAGCTCAGGATCCGGCAACCGAGTTGCGCAGCTTCGGGCTCATCGGTCAGCGTCGTGCAGCGAATATTGCCGAGAAAGCGCAAAAGTACGTGGATGAGTACTTCTCATGAGCGCGGCAGATTCCGCTGGCAAGAAAAGTCGGTCGTCCGAGTGGGTTCTGCAGGCAACCATCACTCAGCCGATGGCGCCATTTTGCAGCGAGGAGGCCATCGACCCAGACCTAGAAGTCGATCACCGCTCAGCCATTGATCAGTTCGTTGCTACCATTGAGGCGCTGAACGTCGTTCTTTCAAGACACTCGCGACGTGAAGCCGCGGTAGCAGCCAAGTCATCATCCGTACCCGAGCCTGAAGAAGATCGGCTGGATTCACTCTTTGCCATTGATCCGTCTCCGGACGACGCCGAGTCCTCGCCCTCAGTCGCGCAAGAAGCCGATTGGCCCGGTGCAGGGGCCAGTGTCGTGACCGAACCCGCCAGCGCCGAGGGTAGTTCGGCCTGGTGTGAAGACGACGTAACACTTCAGCTGAACAATTTGGTGTTTCTCGGCTACATGTCTGCTGTGGAAAGCTATTTCCGTTGTCTAACGAGGCAGCTCATCTGGGCTGATGAGTTCACCGCAGAGGCGGTTCAGGACGTCAAGATCACCTTTGGTGCGGCCCGGCACGCTGAGCCGGGCCTCCTGCCAGAGGTGCTGAT
>Ga0307375_10001548_pt1 | contig 24972 bp, 29 predicted proteins | sample TR1MG_FD_202531 | JGI IMG/M metagenome (GOLD analysis project Ga0307375, IMG submission 202531) | Soil microbial communities from Risofladan, Vaasa, Finland - TR-1 | ecosystem: Environmental > Terrestrial > Soil > Coastal area > Acid sulfate soil | place: Finland: Risofladan, Vaasa | collected...
CTACAGCTATGGTGTTCTGGTGAAGAAGAGGCAGATCCCCAGGACTTCCAACGAGCTGTGAAATTAGGTATGGAAGCCTTGCAGCGCGAGGTTACAAAATGACTACTACCTTATTTTCATTCTTTCCCCCTTTCTTTAGGTATAGGCGGCGGGAGTTGCAGGGCTCCCGTCGCCGCCAAGCAGAATGGACATTGAATTTAAGGAGGGCAAGTGAATAAAACACAAATCGAATGGGTAAAGAATCCTGATGGCAGCCAGGGATATACATGGAATCCCATCACTGGCTGTCTGAATGGTTGCGAATACTGCTACGCAAGAAAGCTGGCGAATACTAGATTGAAGAATGTCTATCTTCTTAATAACAGTATTCCCGCTCCTGACGAACCGTTCTATCCTCGCTTTTGGGAAGAGAGGCTACAAGAGCTAATACCACCACTGGCACAAGTAAATTATGAGAGATACGGCTACCAGTGTAGGAAGTTTGAGCCATACAGAAAGGCATCAAGGAAGCCGAAAGGCATATTCGTATGTGACATGGGCGACCTGTTCGGCATAGGAGTTCCCGAAGAATGGACAAGGCGAGTATTGCTCGCCATAGGAGCTAACCCCCAAGACCGCTTCTACCTTCTCACCAAGCAGCCTCAGCGATTGCCTGAGTTCTCACCATTTCCCGAGAACGCATGGGTCGGGGTGACGGTATGTAACGATAAAATGCTAGATGTTGCCGTGGATAAACTAGAAGATATACAGGCTAAAATCAAATTTATCTCATTTGAGCCACTTCTTGAACGGCTGACGCTATCACTCGACTATGCTTTTTACTATTCTGGTATCTCTCAGGTAATCATAGGGGCTTGCACTGGCACTTACTCGGAAATGACTAGGCTATGTGCCTTAAACAATATGTCATACACAGATAAAAAGCCATTCGGCAAGAAGTGGACGCTGCAACCCCGTATCGAGTGGGTCCGGCAGATAGTCGAGGCCGCTGACAAGGCGGGAGTCAAGGTGTTTTTGAAGGATAATTTGAAGCCGTTGTTTGAGCAAACATACGGGCAAGATATACATAGCTATTACTACCACAACGGATTAAGACAGGAAATGCCTAACCCGGAACGAGTTGCTATTCCTGAAAGAATATAAAGTAGCTAAAAGAAATACAAAACATGGAGGCAAAATGAAGTATATAACATTCGGAGACAAAATCAGAGACTACTACGAAAAGGTAAAGGAGAAGGCTAGGGAGCACAGGGAAACCATCATAAGAATCGCCGTGGTGGTGGCAATAGCCACCAGTATCAGTGCCATCATGGTGCTTGGGCTGGCACCCGGCAAGGCTTCCTATAATGCAGAAATGTCCAGAATATACGACGATACCACAACCCTCACCGGGCAAATCAACGGCATCTTGGACATGGGCCCCCTGGCAACGAGGGCGCAACTGGAGGCAATCAGGGCTCAGGCAGAGGGCATCCGAGACGAGATAGGCTTGCTGCAAACAAAAATGTATATTGCTGAGAACATCACCACCACGATGCAAAGCGACCTGGCCGGGATAATATGTAGCCCCCCGGAGGGATATCTGACGGGGGCAGCGGGCAATTATACCCTCCACGCCAAGGCGGGCAAGGCCGGGAACTTTACAGCCAATGTGCATCTGGTCTACTCGCCACCGGTAAGCGTAGGCAATGCCACAACCCAAGAAGAGGCGTTGCAGGCATTCTACGGCAGCATAAACTGGACAGCACCATCTTTGAGGGACTATATCTGCACCCTCGCATACAACGGTACCGCGTGGAAAGTCAGCCAAGTATCATTCAACATCGGCACCTTTACCATGGTATCCAACACAGAGAAAACGGTTGGCATCGAGTTTGGTGGACTGAATAGTAGCTATGAGCCAGACTTCGCCTATGTTGAGGTGTACCCCATACTATAAAATAGCTAAGAGGTTAAAGAGGCCCTAAAGTCAAATGGTTAATATCATCGCTAAAATCGGGGGTGAACGATATACCCACATATCTTCTATGGCAACCACATTGAGCCACCTCAATATGGCACCGCAACAATATCTGGACGAATTGCGCGAGAGCAATCGGGTAAGTTGCGAACCGCCATTAAGTGAAGAGGAACTCATTCTAATCGCCCGGCGCTACCTGTCAATTGACGCCCTTATAGATGGCTTAATCGATATCGTGGTAACGGATAGGCAGCTCAGAGACATAACGGCCGATGCACTATATTCCCTGTACAGGGCTAACCAACCGAAACACATATTCAGACGCAGCGGGGCACTCGCCCGAGTCAGCTTAGATGAAGAGGGAAGGCCCTACATTGAGCCACTGGGCGAATCGGCCTTCCGTGGTTGGCTGGCACGAACCTGTAATTTTGTGCGTACCACTTCAAAGAATGGAGTGGTTGCGATACCACCTCCTCTAGATGTGGTTAGGGATTGCTTATCCCTGGGACAATGGGAGTTCCCTACATTGCTAGGAATAACTGAGGCCCCGGTAATACGTCCGGACGGCACGGTGCTCACCAACCTGGGCTATGACAGCCTCACAAACCTTTATTACTACCCTTCATCAAGGCTGGAGGTACCGCCGATACCTGACAACCCCACCGATGAAGATGTAAGTGCATCTATCGAGTTAGTTTTGGAGCCCCTGGCTGATTTCCCCTTCGATGGCGATGCCAGCCTAGCTAATGCTATGGCTACTATGTTCACCCCGATTCTGCGGCCTATGATAGACGGACCTGTTCCGCTCGCCCTATTTGATAAGCCACAACAAGGAACCGGAGCCAGCCTACTAGCCGAGGTAATAAGCATCATAGCGACTGGACGGGCAGCCGCTATGATGACCGCTCAAAAGGATGATGAGGGATGGCGGAAGTCGATCACCAGCCTATTATTAAAAGGCCAACTGGTAGCCACCATTGACAATATTGAGTATGACTTATGGGCGCCCAGCCTAGCAGCGCTTTTAACAGCCACCACCTATCAGGATCGGATACTTGGCCGATCCGAAATGGTACAACTGCCCAACCGCACCACATGGCTGGCTACGGGCAACAACATCAGACTACGTGGCGACCTGCCCCGCCGGTGTATATGGGTGCGCATGGATGCCAGAATGGCACGCCCATGGCTGCGTGATAGTACAAAATTCAAACACCCACACCTACCCGACTGGGTATCTAATAACCGCGGCCTCATCATAGCTGCGATCCTCACAATAGCCCGAGCCTGGGTTAGAGCTGGCAAGCCAGAATCCCATGAGGTACCTTTACTGGGCAGCTATGAGTCCTATTGCAAAATAATCGGCGGGGTGCTGTCTTATATTAGCATTAAGGGTTTTTTGGGAAACTTGGAAACTATGTACAACGAGGCGGATAGCGAGACGCCGCAATGGCAATCATTTTTAGAGGCTTGGCGTGAATTTATGGGTGATGCGCCTGTAACAGTGGCCGAGGTGATTGGAAAGTTAAACGAGAATATGGACTTCAAGGCACTATTGCCAGATAGTTTGGCCGGCAAAGATAACCGCGATTACAGTAGGCGGCTCGGCCACGCACTCTCAAGGAAAAATGGCGTTAGATACCCCGACGGATTAGTAATTGAAAAGGCTGGAACAAGGAAAAGAGCTGTCGCCTGGAAAGTGGTGAGTTATGAAAATGGACCTCCTATAGCTGAGTTAGCTTTAAGGGGGTGAGTTAGGTGAGTTATGTACTACCCCAGTTCCAGATGGTTAAAAATAGCATATGGGTGGTGGGTGACAGCTAACTCACCTAACTCATCTTTAGCTACAAAAGTGGGTGAGTTAACTCACCCAAGAACCGAGGATTTTGTTAAATAAGGAATAAAATGGGTATCGTTCCCTTTTGGTTGGTGAGATGAAATGACAGCAAAAGCTATAAAAGAATATAAGGCAACTGACTTAGTAGCTCTCATTCGTCGTCGTTATGCTGCTACTAATGGGGCTTATAATCGCTCAGTCGTGTTAGAACAAGTGCCCGATGGTACGGGCATGGCACAAGGGCGATGGATAGATGTGGCCGTCTTTGAGATGTGGCCGTCTAAAGGTCTAACAAGGTCGGCCTTTGAGGTAAAGGTCAGCCGTTCAGATTTTCTACGAGAACTGCAATCACCTGAGAAGCATAAATGGTGCATTCAATCCTTCCACGAGTTTTGGTTCGTAGCACCAAAAGATGTGATACAGCTTGCCGAAATACCGAAGGGGATAGGTTGGCTATATCCTCGTGGGGGTAAGCTATGTACCGCCCGACACCCGTTGCGCAATCCCAAGCCTATACTCACAGACGAATTGTTGGCGGGCTTTATGAGGGCAGCCTATAAGGAAATAGAAGCAGCCAATAATCTAACAGAACATAGCATCTTAGCTAAAAGTGCTGAATACAAGAATACTGGTTTTTATCGTGAGGCTGTATCACGTTTCCTTCACGAGCGTGGTATACCCCCACCATACGAAGTGACAATAGATAATATATATCTTAGGTTGACTGAGGCAACCTACGACAAGCAAGTAAAACAGGATTGTAACCAATTATTGCAAATATCAGGTAGTTTCCAGCACTCAATTGCTAACCTTGCCACGTTATTCCTTGTGATTGCCAAACGGGCACTTTTAGCCCGTAACGAATTGGGGGAGTATATAGTGAAGTCGTACGGGCAACACGATGATGATGCGCTTGAAGTACTGAAGGAACTTAGCAAAGACCCAAAGGTATCTAATTATCAGAAGCGATATGCAGAATTGATAGAGTTGCTAATGAACTGGGAGAGCTTTTCTAATGGCTGAAGAAGCTATCAAGGTAACCTGCCCGTACTGTGATTCTGAGAGGGTCATAAAGTATGGCTCTTACAAAGGCGTGCAACGTTACTATTGCAACGTTTGTAAGCGTAAGTTCAAGGCTGACGATACGCCATTCCACATGAAGGTATCAGCTAGCCATATATCAAGTACCCTTTCCATGTACTACACGGGCAGCAGTATTACGGACATACGCAACCACTTACGACAAGAGACGGGTTATCATCCTTCCAAGTCCAGAGTATTTTACTGGATAGATAAGTACACGGACAAGGCAGCTAAACACTTCGGCAAATTCAAGCCTAAAGTTGGTAGCACATGGATTGCCGATGAGACGATGATAGACTTAGACAAAGGCGTAAAGGTCTGGTTCTGGGACATCATAGATGCCGATACACGTTTCCTACTTGCCTCTAGGGTATCGCTCACCCGCACCACTGAGGACGCCAAGCGGTTAGTGCAGGATGCCGTCAAGCGTGCTGGTAAACCGCCGAAGGTCATACTTACAGATGAAATGAAGGCGTACCCCGATGGTATATTCACCGCTCTTGGTGGGTATACCGAACACCTGCAAGGTTCGCCCTTTAAGATAGCCTCTGAGAGTACCAGTAGGATAGAACGCTTCCATGAGACGCTGAAGGAACGGACAAAGGTCATGAAGGCGTTTCGGGATATTGACACCCTCATTGAGTTCTCGAAGGGCTTTCTCACTTACTATAACTTCCTCAAACCGCATGAGGCATTGAAGGGCAAGACACCCGCAGAGAAAGCCAAGCTACGATATAACATTAAGACTTGGGCAGACGTGGTTAATATGCCCGTGCCCGTAGAGGTCGAGCGGGCAGCACACATATCACCACGCATGAAGCTAGAACAGCCGAAGGTGAGCATTGAAGGGGCGTTCAAGCGTAAACGAGTATCAAAGAAAGTACCCAAAACACCTCATCAAAAACGCTTGCCGATAAGCAAGGGTGTGTACACAGACAAGAAGCGAGAACGCCTTTCAAGGAAGCCTCACAAAGGCTGGAGGAGGATTTATTGAATTATGGCTACCAACCAAAAGGGAACGATACCATAAAATGGGATCAACATCAGTAAAGGATATATCGGCCCGGGAGATAGGGTTCAGAAAATATATTGATTCCGGCTCCTGGCAGTGCCCAAAAGGTGGCGCACACTTCTGGGTGCATAGTGAGGGTAAAACATGGTGGTGCAGGAAGTGTGACCAGACTAGGGAGTTCGACTGCCCGGATTATGTTTGGAATGACAGAATGGATGGTGGCGCGCTTTTTGGTGTGAGTGGAATCTTTGACAGTATGCTGAGGGGTTTGGTTTGATACCGTACTATTGACAATGTAGGGATAAGGGCTATAATTGATTAGGTAGTGAGCATGAAACACAAGAGAGGTTTTAGTTTTTACTTTGGTTTAATCTGCACTTTGTTTTCCATAGGGGCAATAGTTTATGCGATCGTGAGCGGGGAAACCTACGTGGTCGGAAAGTTTTGCATCCTATTGGTTGTGGGTATTGTTTTCTTTGTTAGTGGAAGCAGAAGCGGAAAAGAGGCAGATACGACACAAGACCAGAAGGACAAGAGCCAACCTGGTATTTAGTCTGGCACAAATTTAAGCACTTTACCTTTTGCCACTTGCTTTTTCCTCCCCACGTTTTTACTAACTCCGTCTTCTTGAGAATATAAGCCGCCTGCCATTTTTCACGTGTACTGTGACGGCTCCCATAGGCAACTTAACTAATTTAGGATGCCTTCTGCCGATGGCCCTGAATGTTTTTTGTGGTGAGTGTCTCCCCTTCGCAATTCTGCCAGCCCAAGGGGGCTTATCCCGAGAGTACACTACATCTGGTTTTGCACCTGTGGTTCTAAAAGGCTCAAAAATGGAAATCCAGTATATACCCTGGTCCCAGACTTGTAATGACTGCCCCGGCTTTGGCATCCTTTCGCGCCCCAGCTTTGTTGGTACACTTGTCGACCTTGTCCTCTTTGGTGCTGGTGGTGGGGCGTGTCTTGGCACATACGGCGGAGCATACGGAGGAACATGTGGTGGAACATACGGGGGAGTAGGTGGGACGTAAGGGGGTGTGTATGCCGGAGCGTATGGTGGCACGTCTACCGGGGCATACGGTGGGACATATTCGGGCGCGTATTTTGGTGCGTATTCAGTGGTATATGTGGGCGGGTGCAAACGCGTATATGCTGGCACCCTGCGTTCCTCTGCCGGCACCCTACGTGCCGCCTCGGTTAGTCGGGTACCCTTTATAAGACGTGTTGCCTCGATGTCAGGCAACCTAGTGCCGCGTGCCGTTCTTTGGGCTTTTCCGGGGTTCAGTTCTCGCCACCGGTCGAGCAATCCCTTATCGACATATTCAGCCCAGGCAACATTGCTCGGTCGGATTATCTCTCGAGGGGCATTGACTCGCCCTATTAAGTTTTCTATCTTCTGGTCCATACCGGATATTCGCTGGCTCAATGCTTGGACTTGTGCGGCCCTTCCGGCGGTCCGGGCTGCGGTTAGTTGTTGTGCTATAGCTGCCCTGTCCCTTGACAGGGATATAATATCATCCATTGAGCTTATAGCTGTTTTTTGCGCACCACTTAGACTCAGCGTGGGTTTGAAAATCTGGCCCACGGTATCTAGGCTCCCTAAAAACTTGAGCTTTGCCACCTGTGCTGGCGTAAATGGCTTTCCTATGACCAGCAAGGTCAACCTGTGGCCCGCAGCATCCCTCGTGAAAAGCACTTGGGAGGGTGGGGGCAAAACTGTTCCCGGCTTTAGAATAGCCTCTATCTCGACAGTGCTCATATAGGTCTTGCCCGAAGGGGCCAAAGCCCTGAGAATATTTTTGTCTCTAATGATCAAGCCGCCTTTTATACCACCTTCAGGGATATCTCCAAAGGCTGTGGCCTGGGCAAATCTTGAGTGTAAGTTGGGGGACAGAAACAATCCTGAGCCCTCGGCACCACCCTTGACAACGGCTCCATTGAGGTATGGCCTGATGTCAGGTGTGTTGTGGATCCCCACAGCCCCACCTACTTTTTGCAACTCCGATGGTGTAAGGGTGAGGGTTGTGCTCCCTACCGTGGCTGTGCCAGGCTTACCCTGTATTGCTGCCATAACGGCTGTGTCTCTCAATTGTATCGCCTTTTTAGCACCACCGACATCTTCCACTGGCAACCGGGTTGTAGTGTAAGCTAGTTCAACACCACCCAACGGCAACTTCTTTGGGTGCACGAGTGTTTCAATGGTAGATTGTATTTGTCTTCCTATTCCCTTCGTTGTCTCTATCGGATGTGAGAGAAAATCAGCGGGAGCTGTGAGCTCTGCTAGAGCCATTTTCCCAGCACCTCTTAGAGCTGCCTGCATTCTGGCACCTGCCGTATAGCCCTTGGCCGCCCTGGCCCCTACAGCTGCACCGTGAATAAGAGGAACAAAGAAGAGAATATCGCCTGCAATAGATAATGCTTTCATTGCTGGGGACATATCATCCCAATACGCGATCGTGCCTGCTATGGGAACGAAGGCGAGTGCCACCCTGCCCGTAGCTAGGGCTTGTTCCTTATGATATTGAGGACGGCTGGTATAGTACCATTCAAGGACTCTCTTCTTGTGCTCATCACTCAATTTATTATACGAACCCTCTGTCAGCGGGCTTTCTGGAACATATTGGGCAAATGCGTTTCGCTCATTCATATACCAGTCTTGTTTCTTAGTAGGTAATGCCTGAAATTCCTCTTCTAGCTTCTGCCACTCCTCCTCTGGCAAAAGTGTTCTTATCAAGCGTGGGTATATTCCAATAGCATTCATAGCCGCTTCATTAACAGTGGACTCTGAAAATCCTGCCAGCTTCAGCTCGTCTGGCGTGGCAGCCTCATCAAGCAATGCCGTTGTTATGTCATACCCCTCTTCTGCCGATTTGTATTCATTCAGCTTGGCGAGAATATCCTGTTGCTGTTTTTGAAGTCGTTCATTGGTCGCTACCATGGCGTCATATCCCTGCTCCTGATAAAGTTCATAGAGGTCAGGGGATTTATTCTTCAGGTCAGTGAGCCATTCGTCAAGTTCCTTTTGTGCGGCCGCATGAGCAATGCCCAGCCTCTGTTCGTCTGTTCCTTTGGCATCCTTGTAAGCCTTTGTGTCCTTCAATTCCGCGGCCGCATCCCTAGCGATCAAGAGCGTCTCGCCCGTCTCGGGGTGTTCAAAAGGCACCATGGTCACCGTCTCGCCATCTTCACCTGTTACATTATAAGCGCCGGTTGGAGTTTTGGCCGGCTCAATACTCTCCCCACTCATCATCCTGGTCACCCATGCGGGCTTGTATCCGGCATCTTTGGCTTTTTGCTCTGCGCTGCTCTCGCTAAACGCCTCGACAAGTATGGTCGTCCCGTCTTTCAGTTTGACTTTGAATGTATGGATTTGCGCGTAGCACGACCATCCCCGTGCCTCTGCCTCAGCCCTGGCATCCTTTGCCTTCTTCTTTTCCTCTGCGGTAGCCTCGATGGTCACAACCGGCTTCTCTTCAATCTCGGGGATGAGAATGGCTCCGGCGCCGGCACCTATCATAGTCCCTACAGGGGCGGCGATAACCTCCGCCTGTTGATTGGGGGGCAGGGGATCAAACAGGGTTGCGGGAATATACTGCCCAGTGGCCGCGACAACCACATCCTGCTGCCATTTCCCGCCCACCTTCTTAATGCCCAACCCCTCTTGCTCCTCGGGGCTGGCCTTCCTTAATTCTCTGGGAATTTCCTTGTCGGTGAGGGTTATGCGAGTCCCGGCTATATCCTCGGGCTTGTACAATTCCTCCAGCCCCACGTCTCTGATTGTGGCTATCTGCTCTTTGTCCAGCCCGAGCTCGGCACCCCATTTCTTGGCAGTTGTGGGTGACGTTGTGGCCAGGCTGTATATCTCATCGTAGGAGAGCCCAGTAACCCCCGCTTTTTTGGCGGCCGATATGGCGGCAGCCAGCTTGTCCTGGCGCTCCTCGAATTTCGCCTCGGCCTGTTTGGCCTGGGAGCTCCAGTCCGGGTAAATCTTGGCTTTCAGCTTGAGCCTTGCGTTGGTGTATTTCCTTGCGTCGTCCCCGCATTTGTCCTTGAGTACCTGTAGCTCTGCCTTGTACCTGGCTTTGCACTCAGTCATTAAGTCCTGGTATTGGCCAACTTGTTTGTCGTACCACTTCTTTTGTTCCGTGCTCAGGGTTGCCAGTAGCTCAGGCTTCTTAACTTCACCGGAAGAGGCGCTGGCAATAAGCCGTTCAAGTATGTAGCCAGCTTCGGCGCCAGTTTTGCCGCTGTCCTGCACGTGCTTTACTATCGCTTGTGCAGCGCTGGCAGAGACCTCAACCCCGGCTGCCTCTGCGGCTTTCTCCCCTGCCTCTTCCCGTAGCTTGAATATGCTCGGGGGCTTCCGTTCCCTGCGTTCTCTTGGCGCGGTCAACGGTTCAACCCGGGATGGACGTGTGGGGAAGAAAGGCCCCACCGCCTTGGTCATAACTGTTCTTGGTGCTCTTGCCATTTTATTCACCCCCTCTGAATTTTCTAAAGAGCGTTAATATGCCCATGATGAATAGCACCGTGCCGACAGAAACTAATGGCGCGGCTATCTTGATGTCGTATTGCATAGCGAATGCCCCCCAGATAATCAGGCATATAGACAGAAGCACTCTTATCCATTCCTTCTTCCAGAGCGCAAATCCCATGATCGCCAGGACAAGTAGTATCTGGGGTAGGCCGATACTTCCGAATATCATACTTCACCCCCTTTGCTTAGTTTGAGTGTAGCCATAGTTAATAGGACTATGCCGACGGAAAGCAGTGGTGCAGCAATCTTGATATCGTAGGGCATTGCGAAGGCAGCCCAGAGGATCAGGCAAATCGCCAGCAGAATCCTTATCCACCCCTTCTTCCATAGTGCGTATCCGCACAACCCTACAGCAAATAACACCTGGGGAATGCCGAGAGGGTTGCCCAGAGTTGCCTCGGCATAGTCCAGTGAATAGCCAAAATCGTTGTGCGACCATGCGCAATAGTAGTAGGTCGTCATGTTGGGATCTAGCCCATCTACTACCACCCATGTGCCACTGCCCGAATATACCAGGATGCCGCCAGTTGCACTCTCAGGATATCCGGTCTCGCTTACCCTAACCATGGTTGTGTTAGCAGCGATGCCCATAGTCCAGCTTATATTATATGAGCTATAGCCAACCTGTGTTATCATAAAATCCGTTGGAGCTAATGGAAGCCCCAGCGTCCAGAAGCTCATCTCGGTGCTATTTCCTTGGCCCACTCCGTTTATTGCAAAAGCTCGCCAAAATACTTGAGTGTGAAGTGGCAAGCTAGATATTCCATGTTCAAATGCACCAGCCCCATACGTTCCAGTAGTATTCCAGCTATAAGGATAATTGCCGCTGGCAAACCCCCAGTCGAAGCCTATTGTAGTTACATCTTCCCCGCCCGTGTCCACTACATTGCCATGCAACACGGCAGAACTCGGGCCTATACCCGTAGCGTTACCAGATTCAACAGTCGGTATGATGATCGGAGGCTTTGCTGTTATGGTTGTATCTGTAGCCTCCACGGGAACAATAGTAATCAGGCTCAGACCAAGTATCAACAGGGCCAGCAAAACAAACCATTTCATTGCATTGTTACCAAAACCCGGGTCGCTAATTCCGTTATAACCATACCCGTTTGACTCTTATCAATTACACCTATCCAAAACTCCCACTTGTTTGGCAACTCTGAGCCTTCGGGTGCCCTTAGTGTTATTTGTACGATACAGGTCCCATGAGACTCCACTGGAACGATAACCCTCCTACCTCTAACGTCACCGCTTCGGAAGTATAGCCAATTAGGTACGCCTGATGGTGGTTTGCTATAGCCTTCTGTCACGCCATCTGGGAACCTATAGGCGACTGAAAATTCAGCAGTGTTATCGCCTCCATTGTGTATCTCGATCTCGAAAGAGACGCTTGCGCCAGCTGTGTAGTTGCCTATAAAAGTCTTGCCGGGTCTAATCCAGTTGCTCTCTATTGGGGGAGGGTCGTGGTTATTGCCGGGATTGCTCCCGTTAGGGTTGCCGTCACTACCTTCAGAGGGATTTATAACAAATATAAAGACCAGGGCTACTGCTATAACGGCAATTATCGCCGGTATCCAAACCTTCTTCTTCTTCATATATGCTCCTTATACTCTGACAGCTAATCCTTATGCCTCTATAGCAGTTATGGTCATAGTAGCAGTGCTGGCATCGCCACCTGTCCAGGCGTCTTCTCTGGTTTCAATTTCTGCTCCCCACTTCTTGTCCTCGCCAGGTGTAACTGTCGTGTACAAGACAGCACTGCCACTCGACGCAACAACCACCTTGCTGGCGTATGTCATGCCACTGTACCAGCTATATGCGCCGTAGGATGTTGCCCCGTTAGAGCCGGTACCACTATTTGTCATGTCTGCATCGCCACCAGTGAACGAACCACAGTCAACGTATACCTCAATGTCTACTGTGCTATCATTAGTCCACGTGAATTGGCACTCTCCATCAGCGACTGCGGGACCTACCGGAGCAGTTGTATCTCCCAAGGGGTTGGCGTAATAAATGGTGTCGACATTTATGTAGCCATCTCCAGTAATGTCGTTCAGTGTCCAGTCGGTAGGTGCACTGCTAAAGCTGATGTAGCCTGGTGTGGCAGTGACTGTAATATCAGTCGCCGAGACTAGGTTTGTTGTTGCCATGAGTAGGGTGGCAACTAAGGCGATTACTAATGCTATTCTTTTCATTTTTGTACCTCCTATTTGTTACTTTCAATAATGTCTGTCGACCTCAGCCATCACGAACATACTACTGTAAGCGTTATTGTTCCAGATTTTTCATTACCATCATCAAAATTCGTTGGTGTGTATATTTTCAGTCCCCAATCTTGGGTTGCCTCGTCTGCCAGGTCTTCAACCAGGCTGTTATAGGGACTGTTCTTTTTCACAATTATTGTGTAGTCTCCTCCGCTTAATCCTGCCTTTAGCCCATAGGTCATGTCTCCCGGTGTTGCTGTGTCTGATAGAGTCCAAGTATGGCCACCGCCGGTCATGTCAATACCACTAATACTTATATTGACGGGTCCGCCCGAGTTATTGGTTATGGTGAAGAAGGTCAAGCCTGCATTATAAGTAGAAGCTTCCGATACGGGGTCGCCACTGTTAACATCCCAAGAACTTGTGTTAAGGTCAATGCTTGGAGAACAGGCAGCTTCTTCTTCCCCCCATTCTCCCCAAGTTGGCTCAGGGTCACACCATTGACGGACAACAACATCATCAATCCAGAGGCTAGCTGACCCATAAACCTGCTGAAAAATAATAAGGTCTGCACTCCCAGTGGTTGTTCCCATTGTGCAATGGACTACAGTCTCGTCTTGGTAGATATCATATGTCCCGCCAGACCAGTCTATATTGGTTACTCTAAGTTGTGTCCACTGTTCCCTTGTTATGTAAATGCCTGTGCCTGTGTAGACAACTCCGTCAAAATACTGCAATTCACGAGTAGCCCCATCATGTTGAAACAGGATTCGTTTTGCCCCATCGCCATGCCAGAAACGGAAGGCACTAGTGCTATCGAGCCTCAACCAGAGGCCTATCGTATACTCAGCAGCAACTTGTGAAATACGAGCCGATGGGGTATTTGTCCCATCCCTGGAAAGTCTTGCACTCCTTGTTCCCGAATAAGAGTATGCTGTGTCTATCTTGACTGTGCTAGTACCACCAGCAACTATGTCCCAATCTATATAACCACCATCGGTACTGAGGTCATCTTCATCATTTCCCCACTCGAAGTCATCCCATTGGAGAAACGTATCAGGCTCGCTACTATTTGAACTTGCCCCAATATCACTATAATAGATATAAAATATGCCTGAACTTGGTGAAGCAGGTATTGAATTAAACTCTACCCAGAAGATAGCATCATCACCTGAGTTATAGGACTTTCTCCAATGGTCAAGTTCAGTTTCCCCATCTGACTGAGTGAACCTAATATCATCAAAGTCATCTTGGCAATTTCCATTTAACCCAATACGCCCAAGTCCCGGGATGAGCTTATCCCCTGAATCTAGAACATAGACTTCTAAGTCGGAATTTGTGAAGTCATCGTTGTCTTGGTCTGAAAAGATAATCTTTAGTTCACTCCCATCTAGCACCTCGTTACACTGGGACACGCCATCCTCCTGAAACGCCGATGAAGGCATGATGGTTGTTTCTTGACTCCACGCTGAGCCGTTCCAATGCCACTTCTCTAAGCTATGGCTAGAATGAAAGTACGCGCTTATATCATTTGATGCAGTAATGGTGAACGCTGATTCGCCACTGGCTGTCCCACTGCCAATCTGAATAGGACTCTCCCAAGATGAACCACTCCATCTGATGAAATAGGTTGATGTGTCGGCATCTACGAAAAACACGTAGATAATATAGGGGTATCCGTTGGAATCGAGATGAAGCTTAGGGTGATAGCCTATTTGGTCTGTTCCGGTTGTTGTAACTATCTTACAGTAAGTGTCAGCTTCGGTGGTAGTTATAGACGTGCCTAAATCAGTCCCACCCATCGAGTACATATGCCCATCCGATATTTTCAGATAAGCATGGTAAAGGTTTATTCTGAGGGTACTTGGGTCCGTCTGCTGGTACGTCCATGATACATGAATAAGCCCATTGACAGAGTCGTACTCAGGGTTTCCCATATAGATGCCCTCGTTGGGCACTTCATCAGCTTCGATAATCGTGGCAACAGCACTCCACGTTGCACCATCATCCTCAGATTTTCTGTAAACTTCAGGAGCATTGACAGAAGCCCCGTAATCCACATAATCCCTAGCGAAGAGCCATAGATATCCGTCAGTATCCTTTATGACCTGTGGATAAGTTGCGCCAGAGGTCAAGGAAATTTCAGCCTGTGCCGTCCAAGCCGATATATCTTCAGCACTGTTTGATTTCGAGTGCTTAATGACGGGATATCCAGAGGCATGACAACCAAAAAAGACATGAATATATCCACTATTATCCACAATTACAGATGGTGCTCCATGAAAATCCCCAGAAATAGGATTGTCACCTACCTTAATTGCCCCATGCCAAGTTTGTGTAGAATGATTATAGGCATCAATATAAGGGTCTAACCCTGCTCCTTGCCACACTACATAGGTATTCCCATTATAATAATAGGCTTGGGGGTATGTATTGGAATAGATAGGACGGCACATTCCATTAGTAGCCATTGGTGGATAGTTCTTATGAATCCCTAGCTCCATCTGGTAGTCAGTCTGAGCACCAGCAGATGTGCCATTTATTGTTATTTGCTTGCGGTAGCTATATCCCGATAACCAGTTCTCACCATCTGGGTTTGCACCCACTGGAGTAATGATGCCAATAACGGGAGTGAACAGGATGGCTATGAGCAATAAGAGTATAGCTCTTTTCATATTATCCCTCGGTTGCCTCATTGCCAACTGGTTTGGCAAGCTCGATAACTTCATGCCTCGGCCCGAACCTTGCTATCTGGCCCTGCCCGGCCAGTACACGCAACTCTTCGTATGCCTTCTCGGCATCCTGCCTCTTCTTGCCTTTCACGTTCACGAGGGCCTTGCGTAAGTTGTCCACTGAGAATACGAATCTATCCGGCAAGTCCTGCACGGCCTTGTATTTCTCGGCCAGACCCATAAACCCAACACTCTGGTACGACGCTAATATCTTATTGAGAACAATGCTGTATGCGCTGACATCCTTCTGCCAGGCACGCAGGCCTTCCTCGCTGGCGCTGTAGGTTTCGCCCTCATCAACATCAATAATCTGTTCACCGCCCACGATTCTAGTTTTACGCGCCCATTGGAACGGGTCTTGCAGTTGATAGCTATTGAATTTGTCCCACAGCCTGTTTGCCTTCCTTAACGCCACCTTCCATGTCCTGCCGGGGCGGCCAAAGATGCCGCTCATGTCGGTGGTAAAGTAATAGAAGGTGGTGCCCTTGGCTATGTTGGCTTCCCTAGCCCAGTCGCAAAAGAATACGTCAAAGGCGCGATGTATCACGTCCACCTGCTCGGAGACGCCGCTAGGGAGATAGGGCGACTGGTTAGTGAAGAATATGCGCAGCCCCTTTTTCCTGATTACGAGCTGGAGAAACTTATCGACAAGAATGCTGGTGGTAGACATGGCACGCTTGCGCTCGACCCACATCCCCAGCTCTTCTATCAGGAGTACCGCATCCTCAAGGGATGTATCGAAGCTGAGGATCTGGTCTAATTCTAAGGGGCGTGGCTTATTGTCTATGCCTAATTTCTCAGGGTAGAGTTCGAGGTTTGTGAATACAGTGTGTCCGGCGGCTAGAACATTAAACCCATAATGGGCTAGAAGAGCGGATTTGCCGCCACCGCGGTGACCGAGTATGGCCACCATGTATTCCCTGGGGAACCAGTATCTATATTCGTCATCGACTTCATCAGCGTCTTGCGCAGCAGCGTCGAGAAAATCGTCCTCATCTTCGTACTCCTCGACCTCTCCGGGCAAAACAGCGATAGGTTGATCACTCATCTTCCTCAATAGTCTTTGCCGGGTGCTTCTTAGGCTTGTGCCCATCGCCGTCCCGTGAATATCCATAGGGCGACGGCATAGCGGAAGGGACCAGCATCCTGACCACTGCCTCCAGGTATTCAGTACGTGCCAAACCACGCTCAGACATCGAGCCCGCCACTATGTTGGCTATGAATATCTTTGTCCTTTTGTGGGTTGGCCCGGCAATTGTACTTAGCAGAGCGAGCTTGGGCCATAATTCCTTGTCTAGCCTGCCCCTCAATAGGGTATTAGCGGACGTGGCAAGGTCCTCTAGCTCCTTGGGTAGGCGTATTAGTTCCTTCTCCCCGGCTGAACCGCCTACTGGGGCCATCAGCCCGGCATCGTCCCTTCGCCAGTTACCGCCTCCAAAGCTTGCTTTTAATGGATCGTGCATTTTCTTATCCCAGCATAGCTACAGCTATGATAATCATTACAAAAACTACGGCCACAATAGCCGTTACTATGGTGGTCGGTTTCATTATGCGTTCCCAGAATGAGGGTAGTTTCCTGTTTATTATTTCGATGCACTGAGCCAGGATATTGGAATATGTGACTGCCTTGGAGTAAAGCTCCGAGGATGTCGTGCCATAATCATCGGCCTCTAGAAACCTGAGAGGTTCAATATCGCCCTTTTCAGTCTGCATCGCTACATCTACCCATTTCCTACTGTCTTCATCGTAAAACTTAAATGCACGGGAGTCCCTCCCGGAATTTTCGATTTTCTCTTTTATCTCGTCGCCATCCTTTCCTTTCAGGATCGCAAGCCCCTCCGTCTTTATTAAGTAGATTGTGTTAATCATCACCCACCTCCAAAGAGCTTCGGGATTGAGGAGAATATATGCGACAGAGTACCGGATTGAGCAGCGATTAGAAATGTCAGTAACAACACACCTAGAACTGCAATAAGCAAGATGGTAGTCAGTTTGTTGTACCAGTCACGCCTGTCTTCTGCTTGTATTGCCCTGGAGCATCCCTCCGCAAAGGCCGTATCGAGTATCACATCTTCCTTGTGTGCCTCTTTGGTCCAGTCAAGGGTCGCAAAGCTAAAAGGCCGTGACGTTGGCTCGTATAACAGAGTCACGGGACCTAATACCTTTGTTGTGCCATTATGGGGCTGTGTACAGGCTCCGATTGCATCTGGGAAGGAGTCAAACGCCAGGCGGTTATTATTATCAAGAAAATACACGCCCGTAGTTTCCATAAGGCGACAGGAAATTCTTTTGTCCTCGCCAATTACGAAGCAGAGAGCATTGGCACCCTTGTTAGTTCCCTTCCCTGTTAGATTTCCTAAAAGTCCCATGGCCTCTTCTCCATTAAGGTGAAAGCCCGGTCCCAGCTTCAGTATGTAAACCTATCTGGAACCGGGCAAACCATCAAATCAAAAGCCGCCAAAACTTCAATCCCCTAGTTTTCCGCGTACTTGGCGGAACCCGAGCAGTCCGGTGACTGCCATAATGCCGACAGTGTACAAGAGCGGAATCAACCCGAGGAAACTAGACAGGCCGGTGTAGTTGGCGAGGTTCGCGTTGTCCATGAGGGTATCGACAGCATCAACGACGATAGGAAGTAGAATAACTGCGACGACTACCGCTATCGTTGACATAATGGTGCCCTTAATACCCATTGACTTCCCAGCAGTACCCAGCCAGACAAGCACCCCACCGAATACAACCAGACCAATCAGCATAACCAGTGGGAATAGCTTCAGCATAGGTTCTCCACCAGGATACCGGGACCAATTTACGGCGGTTGCTCCATCGGTAAGGTAAGGCGAGATGACGTCTACGGCAATGCCCAGCATGATGATGGCCAGTACAATGGTGATCGCACCGAGTATAATGGTCTGGAGATTTGCCGATTTGCCGCTACCAATGCCTTCACCGCCACCTTTTTTTCTTAGTCCTCCCATTACGTTATACCTCCTTAATCAGTAAATTATCCCTGTCGACCTCAGGGCATCTCACTTGGGACTAGCCCCTCATGTGAGAGAACAAGCCCCACAGAGCTGCTACTACTAACCCCACAATCCCTATAAAGGGTAATAATCTAAGGAATGAGGAGAACCCGGTAAATTCCGAGTGTGCCTCCCGAACATAATCGACAGTGAGTATTCTGGATGCGGATGCCTCTAGCCCGTCCACGGTAACTTCGTAGGAGTCCTCGTCATAGGACATCACCACCGGCGTATCATTCTCATTATCTGTTGTGGCGTCCAGTTCCCGAAGGTCCCCATACCAATGGGCGTAGCTAAGCGTTTCGGTTGTTTCCGTCACCCCTCCGGCGGTAGTAACGTCATAGTTCTCAGAATATGCCTCAGTCGTGGCATCAGTGATTGTGTCGGGGAGCATAGTAGTAAGGAGGATAATCCCGATTACAAGGCCGACAATGGACAGAATGACCTTTTGCATTTAATTTAGTTTTGCACATTACTATACAAATTATCATACACAGTCTGGCTGGGTAAGATAATAATTATTCATTATGATAAACTTAATGTATGGCATTGGCTATTGCCAAGAGGGGACGGCCCTATAGCGTTGCTGAGATTAACTTCGCGACGGATAGTGAGGTTAAGTTACGGATGCGATTTTATGCTGCTTGTTCCGATTTCCACTATCGGGAAATCATGGCACTTAGCCGTGCCTTGGGGATGAGTTCTAGCACAGTTGAGAATTGGAAATACAAGATAACTTTCCCGAGTTGGTATATAGCCATTCAGGTTATTGACTGGGTGAAGCGGGGCAAACCAATGAGAGAAGTACCACCATGGCAAAGCGCAGTAGACATGTTCTGAGAGGAATTGCAGCTATTACGTTGCTGTTTTTACTGGGTATATATGCCACCCCGGTTCTTGCCGCAGTCGCCCAACCTGATAGTTTAGAAATCCAGATGGTTCAAGCCTACCAAAACACCAGGGAGGACGGAGACCAGTGCTATCTTGTAACATACTATATAAATTATGAGGTTGAAGAAGAAATGCCGGATGAAGATGCTGATGAGTTATTCATTTTCCGCCTTCTTGATGCCGACGATAATGAAATTGCCTCAGCAAAGCCGTTCCCGTTCTACAATTATGGTTATGATGTCGGTGTAGTAGCTTTTTACCTTGAGCCAGACGAGGCTCCAACCTGGAAGAGCAGTTTATCGGTACAAATAATCGGGAATCCCTTAATTGAATGGGTAGGAGACCCACCAGTTACTAGCACAAATAGCATGACTTGGAATACTGGTACGACGGAGGAAATACAAAAACTTGTATCAGCTAAGATAATCTACCTCGCTACCCAACTTGAGCATGCCTGGTCGATCGAGATGACCGCTGTCGCAGGGAGTATGGCTATACTGAGTGATACCGGCGCCTCTTATTTCTTGAGGGTGGTACCCCATCTGACTGAAGTTGCTCCTTATGTCTTGGGGCAGTACACCTTCACTCCTGAATATCCAGAGGGTAAGCCGTCGGAGGATACATACGCCAACACTCTCATAGAGGCACTGGATGGTACTATCTTTGATTTGAGCGGACCGGCAAGGTCCCTCCAAACATCCCCGGGTGTCCTGGCTGCTGGCATCTATTATCCACTTGTGGTCGCCTTCTTCATACTATTATTAAGCAAGAAGAAGCTGAACAAGGGTACGATGTTTCTTGTGTGGCCTTTCATAATTGCCGGCTCTTTCATCGGGGTGCCGCTAATTGTCACGATAGTTCTTGCGTTTATATCCTTTGTTAGCACCACCTGGGTAATTTACAAGGGAACTAATTAGACATGGTTAAAAGATTATTCATACCGCTTCTGATAGCAATATTCGGCCTTATGATGGCTGGCCCGGTCCTCGCTGCCTACTATGTGGACATTGATGTTACCGAGAGCAATGGAACGAGCTACGATATGCTCCCCATGCTGGTGACCATGGATGTTGATTACCTGGCAGAGTACGGTTTTATTTCTGAGAATGGCCTAGATGTGCGGATAAAAAACAGCCAGGGCAACGGTGTCCCCTTCATGCTTGCTGAGGATAAGGTTATATTTGCCTCCGATATCACCGGGGATATGGTGAGTAGATTCCAGTTGACTACCGGTAATGCCCTGCTTGACAACTTTGCTGTTTGTACTGGTGACGGCGGCTATGTTACTATTGCCGATCATGCTGATCTGGAACCGTCGGACGATTTCGAGATAGAGTTCGACGGCTATATAGATACTAGCCCTGTATATGATTATCCGGCTGTCGAAAGTACCGCTACAAGTGAGGATGATGGGACTACCCATGATATAGACTTACCTAGCGATATAGAGTCCGGCGATTTATTGCTTATATGTTTTGCTGCCTATCATGAGGACTATACGCGTATTCTAACATGGCCGAGCGGCTGGACGAGCCTTGTTAATGAGTCCGATAATAACGTAATTAGCGGCGTCGCATACAGAATATCTACCGGCACCGAGTCAAGTCCAGTTACAGCCACTACAGACGATACCTGTGAGAGCGTACATCATAGTTATAGGATAACCGGCTATACCGGAGTGCCAGAGGCCGCTACCACTACTACTACAGTAGCCAACGCTAATCCAGATCCGCCAAGTTTAACTACATCTTGGGCGGCTAAAACTCTCTGGCTGGCCGGCTTTGGCGGCGGCTCGACAAATAAAAGGACTCTATCAGGCATACCGACTAATTATGCCGACGAGTTATATACCGTTACAGAATCTTCCTCATTATCGGATTATGCGCATATCGGCAGCGCTCGCAGAGAATACAATTACATTACAGATAATCCAGATACCTATACCCTATCTGGCAATATATTCTGGCTCGCGTGGACGGTAGCTATATGCGGCAGCCACACCCCTATAGTAATTAAAGACGGCGCTATTGCAATTATCGGCGGCAACGATGCTGTAGAGGCAACGATATACGACTCTCCAACTAAAACAGTAACCGCAACGGTAGCGGCCGGCGAGTATACGGTTATCGTCGGCGCAGACTCTACTAACCTCTATATCAAGATAGACGGCGATACAAAAGATACAGAGGCACTATCCGGCGCGTCGGTTCCGGATAGTGCTAACGACTGGCTGTTAACATTTACCTATGCTAATTACTATAAACATACGACGTCTGATACGCTGCGGCTAACCTATCAGCCGGACGATATCATAACCGGCAATACGCTGCCTAACGAACTGGACGCCGGCACTTATGATGGTACGATAACATGGGGATCAAACCCTGCGGGCATAAGCATATCAACGTCGGGGCTATCAACTGAAGAGACATATTATATTGAGGATATTGACAGCGGGATCCGGGACATTATCTCGCCCGAGCCAGCGGAGCTCATCAGCGGTGTGAACCTTGAGAGGCTGGAGAGCAACCCACTCCATCTGCTGGTAGAGGTCATTGTGGCTGCCAGCGGTGGCGCACTGACAGTAAGCCTCGTCTGGATAGGCGGCGCCTGGTTCTTATTCATTGCGGCGCTAATAGGTGTCTTTATAGGGTCAAAACAAAACCTTGTATTCACAGCCACGGTAGGGCTTGGATTAAGTATCCTGTTCTACTTTATGGGCATATTCGACTACTGGGTAATCATTATCTTCGGCTTCGGTACCGTAGCGGCTGTCATCCACGAAAGGATGCCCACATGGTAAGGAGAAAAATTGGGACATAGGTTATTATTCGTCTTCCTGCTAGTCTTCGTGGCTACCTCAATCCTTGGCGCCATAATGCAGGGCGGGGGTGGCATCGTCTCCACCGTCTTGGCAGACGACATAACCACCAACGCAACTTACATACCGGCCACCGGCACAAACCTGTTCGCAGACAAGGATATAATCACGATCGGCAATGAGGATCTCCTGTACTCGTCCAAGAACGCAACAGGCTTCTTAGTTGATATTGGCTACCGGGGCTATGGCGACACTACTGCCGAGGCCCATAGTGCTGGCAGCCGGATTTACTCACAAGAGGCCGGCGTGCTAAACAGCGCCCTGGGATTTAACATCGCGGTTGAAGCCGAGACTGGAGGCTACTGGGGCATAATCACAATACCCATCAATTTCTTTACGAAAACATTGCCCCACTTGATCATGCTCAATGCGAACTTCCTCAAGATTCCAGAACTCAGCATTATAGCCATCTTCTGGATGGTGGCCGGCATTGCATTGCTTGTCATACTGTCGATACATATTGCCCCGATCGCCGTTAGCCTTGTGACTGGTATATTCGGATTGATAAGGAGATAGAGTATGGAGTTATGGAAGATATTGGAGTTGGCCTTTGCCTTGGCTGCTGTGAGTGGCTGTATTGCCCTTATCATAAATAGATTCCACCTCATCGAGAGGGCAGAGGACCAAGAATGGCGCAACTACTTGATAGAGGCAAAAGCCCCACACCAGTGAACCCCGAGGCCAAGTGGATCAGGCTTCAGGAGATTGGGCTGGCCCAATTCATCGCCTTGCCCTTTGTCCCATTGCTTGACTACGTGATTGAGATAAATACCTTTGTCGTGTTGATATTTCTCGCTCTCGGAACGAGTGGCTATTGCTGCTTCCGGTACGGTTATGATAAGCGGCGAGAGCTGAAGGACCAGGAAGATGATTGCTCAAAATGCCCATAATGGGCAATAAATGCAAGCATGTAGCTTTAGGGAATTCGGGGAATGAGGCTAGATTTTATACTATAATGGGCAATAAGCAGAATATACAAAAGAAGGCGAAACGTAGGATTAGAAAGTGCGAAAAACACGGCACAAGGTTAGAGATAGATGGGCTAGCGACATTCATGGAGCATAAGAAGATATACTTCTGTCGATTATGCGAATTAGAGGCATGGGGATTCATCAATGCTCGAAGAGATAATAGGACACATAGGACACAATAGCACGATCTGGATCCTATCGCAACCAAGTTACTGGACGATAACCAAGCCAACGCTATTCGATAGGTTCATCTGGTTTGTCACCAGTTGGCAGTTCCTAATAATAGTTATCGCTGGTCTAGCAGTTTGGCTCATATTTAAGAGAATTGAAGAAACATAATTGCCTAATGAGTACTAAGAAAAACGTACTACTGTCTTTCAAATTGCCCAAAATAGTTGAAAATCACTGCCCCGGGGCGGATCCCACCAAATACAAAACAGGGTATATTTGTTGATTTTATTGCCCAAAATGACTATTCTGGGCAATCTTTACCATCCAGAAAATTTATTAAAAAGCATCAAAACCCCTTGACAATACCCTACAAAGAGTGTAAACTTATTACCATGTTAGACCTTAGCAAGCTACGGGATAGACGGACGACACTAGGGTTAAGCCAAATTCAGCTATCTTATCTAGCCCGAGTCCCTTCAATTGTAATATCTGAGTGTGAACGTGGGCTCAGGGTTCCTTGGCCAGCAGCACGAAAGGCACTGGCAGAGGCATTGCAGATGCCGGAGGCTGAACTATTCCCAGACGGGGATAGGCCGAAGAAGGAGGAGGAATGATAGATACACTTTGCTATAGCTATCTTCGTACAGCAGAGTGGTTTAGTGGGCTGCCAGTTGGCTTGCAACTTTTTCTGGCCTTTAGTGGCTTAATCTGCGTTGTCTCCCTAATGACTTGGGATACTATCAGGACAACTCGTAGCTAAAATTACTGCCCATTTCATGTATATTGGGAAAAGGAGGCAGTATGAGTTTCATAAAACAGATGTGGATATGCAAAGTAGATGAAACCCCAGGCAAGCCAGACACGAGTTTGCAAAAAGAACAGGAGATGGGCTTCTGGCGTAAAGTGTGGGAGTTCATTAAGCTACTGTTTATCTGGATTGACTAATTGCTCAATATAGGTATATTGAGAAATGAGTAGAATAGCATACGCAGATCCGCCATATGTTGGGCTCGCAAACTTCTATCCTGAGAAAGAAGAGGTTGACCATGAGAGGTTGATCCTCGAGCTCGAGACTTATGACGCTTGGGCATTAAGTTGCTACAGTAATTCTCTCCACGTGCTTCTGCCGATGTGTAAATCAGATATCCGAATCGCTGCTTGGGTAAAGCCGTTTGCATCCTTTAAGCCAGGTGTAAATCCCGGCTATGCTTGGGAGCCCGTATTGTTTCGTGCATTGCCTCGAGCTCGAGGTGAGCCAACTATACGAGACTGGATAGCCGCCTCAATCACCTTTGGCAAACACATGATAGGGGCAAAGCCTCCGCAGTTTTGCTTCTGGTTGTTTGACTTGCTTGGAGCTCGAGCCGATGATGAGTTCCATGACCTATACCCTGGGACTGGAGTGGTGACAAGGTGCTGGCAATCCTGGAGGGAAATGAAGCAACAAAAGCAGTTGGATCTGGATACTATTGCTCAAAATGCTTGAATTGAGAAATGAATTAGTTAAAGAGGAGGTAGCATGAAAACAATTATTCTATGGAGTGCTTTAACACTTTATCTCGGGATAGGGGTCATTTTAGGGTGTGCGATTATGTTAGCTAGCAATTTTGATTTGGCTATGGCAATAGGTGGGGGAATATCAATACTTAGTATTGCTATACATTCCTTTT
>Ga0307375_10001549_pt1 | contig 24943 bp, 19 predicted proteins | sample TR1MG_FD_202531 | JGI IMG/M metagenome (GOLD analysis project Ga0307375, IMG submission 202531) | Soil microbial communities from Risofladan, Vaasa, Finland - TR-1 | ecosystem: Environmental > Terrestrial > Soil > Coastal area > Acid sulfate soil | place: Finland: Risofladan, Vaasa | collected...
GTTCAAAGTTTGCGTCTGTGTACCCAGGATTTTTCGGTCTTGTGTTGCCTCCTCCACCTTCGTGGTAATCTGACAGGTGCTGATCAGTTCGTTGAGATCCAGAATATGTTGGTGGACAGCAGAAGAGGCGTCGAAGAAGGGTGAAGGGAGCGATTCTTTGGAGGCGGTGGGAGAGCTCTCGTCTTCGAGCTTGGAGTGGGCTTTATCGGCATGGTTGACGGGTGATTGGGAAAGGACCTTGTCCTTGGATGGCTTTTGAGGGGCTAAGGAGGTCAGAAGCAGGAGAGGGTTGCGGAGGTAGAAGTTGGAAGGTGTGGCGGAAATGAGCAGCGGCGTGGTCGTCATGGCAGCATCGGATGGCGCTAGTGTGAGAGCAGAATCGCTAGAGAACTAGTCCTAGAAAGCGAAGAGAGGAGAGAGAGGGTGTGAAGCTGGGGTTAGTGGCAAGGGAGGGACAGGGTGACGAGAAGAGACCAAAACGGCCAACGAAAACGATCTGTTGGCGACCGTGACGCACAATGGCCACCGCGTGAGCAACGGAGAGGCGACAGATGTATGCAGGAGAGGTCAATGGAGTGTCTTGTAGCTGAGAGCACAGTCCAACGAAGAATGACGGTGCGAAATGCAACGCATGGCGGCGACACCTTGACCTTCACAAACACCCGCGGGCGGCCGATCCTATCGAAACACGAAGCTGGCCAAGCGATGCTCTCCGTAGCCAAAAGCAGGTAGAGATCTAAAAGCAGGTATTCCACACGGAGCTCAATTTCGCAGCCGGAGAACATTCCGTGTGGCGCACTCAACACCTGCTGCCGCGCCGGGGTGTGGGCGGCTCGCGCAATCCTCGCACCAAAGACAGAGACTGCACCCCCCGCCGTCCCCTCAAATCATGATCAACGATACTAGCCGCGCAGAATCGCCCGATCAATCGTTCTGCAAAGTGGGGCATACAAGGATGAGAGAGACCCTACTTGCAGAGCAACTGCCTCTTGCTCCTTGACGTCAGAGCCAATCTCGGTCTCTCTCTCTTCTCTCTCTCTCTCTCTTGCCGCTTTTTCGGGGACGTCCCGTTCGGCTCCGAGGCAGTTGCTTTGCGGCTGCCACGCGTGGCATCAACGAATCAACCGTATATCGACCCCTCTGCCCTGCACACCCGCTACTGATGGCAGAATAGCGAATCCCCTCAAACAACGTATCTGGAACACCCTCTGTTGGACAATCCTCCTGCAAAGGGTGGGGCGAAACGTCTCGGTCGAAGAATAGCCTTTCTCCGACTCCGGACGACCTGGAAGGCATACTAGTGGCTGATCGCAAAGATACTGAATGCCAAAACCGCCATCATCAAATTGGTCACTTCGACCCAACAGCAGATTCCATCGCCTGAAAGAGTTCCTTCATCAGGGGGTGGCGTCTTGGTCTCTCTTGGACGAGACTTTCTGCTCCTATTTTCGCCGATACTTTGAGTATGATGCCTCGATGAAAAGTGGTGCAATTGTCGTAAAACTCTGGTTCTGACATATCTTTCCGGTATCATCGAGTTTGATGCCTCGTAACTGGAGCTGTTGGTTGTGAGACAGGGGAACTCCCTTTGCTCTGTGCCGTCCACTCATTCGTCGCTGTACACGTCTAATTGCCATCTGTCTTGCTTCTATTCCCTTTTTTTCTCGGCCTCGCTATCGTGTTGATTGCGAATGACATGTGGGCGTCGCGTTTCATGGTTGCTGTTGTTGGTGTTGGCCTTGCTTTCCGCTCAGAGTCTCGGCTTGCCTCTTCCTAGCTCCCCTGTTCGCACTCTTGCATTTGGTAGTTGTAATGCGCACAACCGGGATCAGAGTATTTGGAGAAGTATCGTGGATGCGAAGCCAGACCTGTTTGTGTGGCTTGGCGACGTGGTTTATGCGGACACGATGTCCTTCCCCCTGATGTGGACTTCTACGCCCCTGGACAAGATGCGCGCCAAGTTTGATGCCCAAAAAACTAGTGCTCTCTACTCCGAGTTGCGAAAGAATTCCCCGATTGTCGGCGTGTGGGTACGTGTGGACCTGTGGAAGCATGTTGCCCAATGTCTTACTCGCTGACCTTTCCCCTCCTCCTTTTGCCTCTCCTTTGCCCCTCTCGCTCCCCTCGACAATCTTAGGATGATCATGACTATGGCAAGAATAACGGAGGTGCAGAATATCAGGATAAAGCGGCCAGCCAAACGATCTTCATGGACTTTTTGGATGAGCCGGAGGATTCTCCTCGAAGGACTCAGTCTGGCATCTACACCTCCTACTACTTGCCCGGACCGAATAGTGATAAGGAGGTCCACTTGATTCTGCTCGATGTGAGGTATCACAAGACCGGATCGATGGGTACAGGCGATATGCTGGGCGAGGCGCAGTGGGACTGGCTCACTCGCACGTTAAGTACCTCCCCATCTCGCTTTCACATCATTGGCAGTGGTATTCAAGTGACGCCCTTCCAAAAGCCCGTGCAGGAGGCCTGGTCCTCGCATCCACAAAGCCGCCAGAGGCTCTTCGACTTGTTCGCCAAACTTCGCACACCTGGCGTCATTTTGCTCTCTGGAGACGTTCATTACTCAGAAGTATTGAGAGTACCCGCACGATGCACAGGCACGGGATATCCCATCTACGAGTTCACTTCTAGCGGACTAACACACACCTGTGACGGCATGCTCGGACAATGCAAATTCTTCCTCGACCACTTCTTCAACACACAGTATCATCACAACGATAGCTTCTTCGCTGGTCTCAACTGGGGTTCTCTGCAATTCGATTGGCAAAGGAACACGATAGCACTGCAAACGCACAACGTCAAGGGACACATCGTCAACGAGGCCATCATCCCCTTCAACGACCTCGCAGTACCGGCGGAACACCCTACCGATCTTTCTAAGTTATACGGAGCTCTTTCGGCATGCGACGGACCTCTCAGCTGGTTCAGACTCATCCCTTTCGAAAGCTACAAATACGTACTCTTCGTAATACCCATCTCCGCTCTCATTATCGTTTGCATCCTCGTCTATTGCACATACAGGTGTCTATTCAAAGCAAAGAAGCACACCAACAACAATGGAGCAACGCATACGAAGAACAAGACAGAGTGAGATCGCAGAAGAAGTGCTTCCGCTGTGGCGATCTCAAACATCCCCATTTCTGATCATTCCATCAAATACAACGAACAAAACAGCATGAGAAGCATGTGCGCTGATTAATAGGGGTGTCCGGTACTCTTTGGTGCATGAAGGGGAGTTGGGGGTTCAAATTTCAGGACAAGGCTTTGTGTTCATTGTAACAAGCAATAGTGTGTGAGCGTTCGCGATGTCTCTTGTTCTCATTGGCGTTCATTGAAATCCGATCCGAGTGAACGAAGAACGAGTCATTCGAGAGTGCAGTAGTCCTACGAGTGGTTGCATCGCGGGGTTTCGGCGAACTAGGGAAATTCCGGACTAACTTCGTCACTCCGATTACTCGCCCCTATCAGCCCTTGAACCATCAGATAAGAAGGGTATGTCTCCAAATAAATCACTAGCACGAATCATTGTGCGTGTGGGGGGTCAATCATTGAGAGCTCTGAAACACGTTTCCCTTTGGGATGATGCCCCATTCAACAACACGCAATGGTGGAATTCTGTTTTGTTATAGTTAGAATGTCTAGCACAAGAGTTGGGAGACCCTATAAGGGGTATCGAAAGAAACTCGGGACACGTTAGATCTTCACTCCTCTTCCGGCTCGTCTCTCAGTCTCCTTTCAATCCTGCGCTTGATGAGATATGCGGTTTCCTCCAGATCATCGGTTTCTTCACCATGTCCATTGATTGCGAGACTTGTCTTGTGTGCCTTTTCAGCAGCTTCGAGCGCTTTGCTGAGATCGTTGAAGTGCTCATAGACTTGACACAGATACAGGTATGCCGTTGGTATCAGAGGCGATTTTGGTTGATGTCTCTCTAGCAATGCAATGAAGTGCTTGGAAACCTCCACAGCGGCGTTCACGTCGTCGTTTTGCTTGTGCAGATGGACGAGGTTCCGGTGAGCGGCCTGAGGTTGTGTTCCAAGTGTGAGGTCAAATGGTAATGGTCAGCTTCCATATCGTATTCTGCAAATTAAGCATGATTGAAGTCGATTCTCTTCTGAATGTGTAACCGAAAACGCTGAGTATGGGATGGAATCGGACGTACAAAGAGTGGGTCTGCGATGCTCTCTGTTTCTATGAGTATCTGAGTCCAAATATCGATTGCTTCATTCCAATCTTTGATGGCTTCCTTGAGTTCTCGATTCTTGAAGTGTATGGCGCCTCGTGTGTTGATGATTTGTCCAGCCTCGTTTGCCAGCGCTCTTCTCGCCGTCTCCAGCTCCTCTGGCACTTCAATCTGATGATTTAGGTGGTATTCGATTTCGTGGTTGTTTGCCAATCGTGAGGCATCGATGATCTTGCTCGCCTTCTTGCTGGAGGTGATGGCCTCGTTGAACCGTTTCTGACACGTTTGGATGTGCGCCAATTTGTTGAGTGCTACTGCGACAGACGTGTGTCCTGGACCATCGACCAACTTTCTGATATAAAGAGCCTCCTCCAGAAGGCGCTCGGCCTCGTCGAAGTTTTTCAGCTTTTCGTGAACTTGCGCCATGCTGACCATCACCGTCGCCGCTTCATTGTGTTGCTCTCCTAGAAGCGCTTGAATAAGCCTCAGCGATTGTCCCAAGTAATCTAGAGCCTCATAGTACTCCTCCTTGAGGAATGAGAACTGAGCTTGGGCGTTCAACTCAAAAACCTCCTGTGGCACCTTCACTGGTGCGTCTACTCCAAATCCTTCGTACGATTCCTCTTCTTTGGAACCAGTACGAGACATCCAAGTGCGATCGACAGAAGCTTCGGCCGCACGAAGCTCAGAAATAGACAAGTCGCCTTCGGCTCGCTCAGAATCACGAACATGAAGTTTTAACGCTTCAAGATCACCAAAATCGGGAACAGCATCACGAATACGATTAGGAAGGGCGGCATTCAGAATATCTTCCATAATGTTGATGCCACCAGAGTCGGAAGAAGGACCAGAGGAGGACTTTGATGCCGGTTTCGAGGGATGACCACTTTCTCGCTTAGAACGATAGGCTGCACGCACAGCACTGATGTTTCCTTCCACAATGGCATCGGAGATATCGGGTTTATCACGAGAGGCAGCATACAAACACTTTTGAACAGAGAGAGGAAGGGTTGAAGGGTCAGTATCGATTGTTTGTGTGCTTTGGTCCTTTGAAGGCATGCAAAAGCAATAAAACAGGTATAATCGATATTAAGGATCAAGTTAGAACGTACTAATGAGGAAGAGAAGGAACGAGAGGCTTGTAGAAGAGAGCGATGAGCGAGGGAAGATCGGACATTGTTCTGGACGCGTTTTTTGTGAATCTTGGTCGAAGGACGCCCAAAGACAGTCGTAAATCGATGAAGAGCGCGGAGACCTAACGTTTGAAGGGACATTGTCAGGGAGTCCTTACTGAAGAGGATGGAGATAGCGACAGTTTTCGGAGTACGTCCTCCGCTCAAAACCATAGTTTTTCCACTGTGCCCTATCTAGGACCCCAGTCGGACTCACTTAAGATGGTACCACTAATGAACTCTCTGAGTTCTTGAGGGATGATGAATGGGACGTCAGCGCATCACATCGCTGTTCCTCTGTACGGCTGCACCCTCCACGACGATCGTTTAAACAGCTGCCTCAGCTCCCCTGACCTCCTTCCACAAAGAAAACGTAGTATCTCAAGAGACATAGCACCTGCAATTTAATACAGCACACTTACGCTTCTGCATGATACCCATTTGGAATCCAGCCTGGCCTCAGAATGCGATTCCCCCTGATTTGTCAATTTGGACGTCCAGCTGCATCAGAGCTTCGCGACCTCCCTCCATTTTGCAGTGCGTGCAAAGGTTCCATAGAATTGCGTCGGTGACATGTTTGAGAGCTGACAGACAGACCTGCAGACCAGGGGGTGGAGTTTCATTGGATAAAGGGGGCAGAATGAGTTCCAATCGTGATCTTCATGTACTGTAAGTAGCATATTAGGATGTGAAGAGGGGAGTAGAGAAGAGAAAGGATGTGTGATGATGATGATGACGATGATGATGAATTCGGGTCGAATGCGAATTGGGAATAAGCTTATTCTTCGTCGGAGTCGATCGCGTCTCCGTACTGCCAGATTCCGAGGCGAGCGACGCGTGCCTGCTCCTCGAACTCTCGCATCTTTGCAATGACGGGGTTTCTGAATCTGACCTTGGTGACGCGAGCGAATCCAGTGCGCAAGAGCTCTCCGTTGACGTCCAGAGAGGTGGAGGGGTCTCCGAGAACTACCTGAGCGACGGCGCCCTCCTGTGAGTAGACGGAAGCCACGAGCGGCTTGTCCCACACGAGCTCCTTCAAGTAGTCTGCGGCCTCCGGTCCGTTCTCGTCGGTGAATGATGGGCACTTGATGAAGGCGAGGGTTGCCTGCTGAGCCTGGGCTGGGAGATCGGCGATGGAGCACTTCTCGGGCAATGCTCTGAGGGCACTCTTCGGCACCACCTCCGAGTTTCCATAATCGATGTAATAGACCAGAAGTTGATCGTTCTCCTCAGCCTTCTCGATGCGAGCGCGATACCAAGTATGGTCGGACGCGAATTGTGCGGCGACCACGAGTCCCTCGTTGTACGAGGTCAGTTCACCACCACCACTGACTTGCAGAGCATCCGTGATTCTGTTGAATTCTGCGCTGCTCACATCGTCGGCGCGACGGAAGTAGAAGAGGTTACAATCGATAATCTCCGTGACCTGGGCGGCAAACGTTTCGGTCTTGCCATTGTGCTTCTTCTCCACCAATCCAGACTCCTCGGCTCTCTTGGCGCGAATCGCGGCGATGCGACGATCCTCTTCGGCCTCGTCGTAGTTCAACCAGACACCGCGGCGAGCGGACTTGGCAGAGTCTTCAAGCTTGCGGAACTCCTCGTACGGCACCATCTTCGAACGCTTCGCAGGTGCGTGCAAAAGCTTCACCAAACCATCTTGAATCAAAGTGGCACTCAACTCCTTACCATTCACGAACACAGAGGCGTTGAAGGCACCGGAACGATCCACGGAATCGATCAGAATCTCCACATCACGCAAGTAGATCATGTTGCGGACCGTATTGTAGGCGAGATTACCAACTCCCTTGTTGCTGGGATAAGTGGGCGGCATAGAACCGGGCGTGGACTCCATCTTCTCGCCACGAACGCAAGCCAAGCTCACAGGCAACATGCACTGAATCTTATCGACCCAAACCTTGAAACGAGTGGCGCTGAAGACGCGCTCGACAACAGCAGGGAGGCGAGTGCCCTGAACGTGGGGGAGGAACTGAGTAAGACGAGCAACTTGGAGCGCGTCGATGCTATCTCTGAGAGAGGTCTTCTTATCGGCAGCAGAAGTGGTAAATTCGGTAGCAGCGGCAGCGGTAGAGGGTTCGGCGGCAGCGGCAGGGGCAGAAGAGGCAGTAGAGGAGGAAGGTGCATCGTGAGGGGAGGCCTTCTTCGCCTCCTTTTGAATAGACTCTCTATCGGCGAGATCATTGAATGCAGGCATGCCAACACCGGATTTGGAGTGAACGCCCAAGTTGCGCTTCTTTGCCTTGGCCTCAGCGAGAATGAGGTCCTGGTAGTCCGGAGATCTGGCGTCGGCCTCTTTGTGATCCGAGACTGTTGCGAATCCCTGTGACACGAGATCGAGTGCCACGTTCTTCTTGTCGTGATACACCGAGAAGAAGGCGCGTTCTGGGATGCTGTGCTCCTTGTTCGCCTCTCTGAAGTAGTCCTGGACGACGCGAACCTTCTGACCGATGAGTCTCTTTCTCAAGTAGTTGCGCGCCTCGTACGCGGCCACAATCTCTGCCTTCGGCGTATCGGTCTCCTTCTTGAGCTTATCGCGAGGAACCAGACGAGCAGGTTGAAGAGAGGAGAAGTTGATGCGGTGCTCATCACCGTGAACAGAACCCTTCTGACCGTCCTTAAACTCGACCACTTGAATCGTTCCTGCATTGATGATGTCTACAACTTGACCCCAGAACTCGACGCGCTTGGCGGGGGCAGTAGGTGCAGACGAGGAAGAGGACTGTTGATGTTGTTGGTGAGAACCTCCATGTCCGTGGTGTCCGTGTCCATGATGCGCGGCGTGTGCCGCAGCAGTCGACGCGCTCCAGAGACGCAAATGAGCGGCTTGAGCGGACTTTTCGGCCTTCTTGAGAGCCTCGACGCCGGAAGCGGTCTTCGTCGCACTCCAGTCCACAAATCTCGCCAAACCTGCCTCCATGAGCTTCACGCCCAAATTCGTGCCCGTGACAACCACTGAGCCGTAGAAGTTGTTCGACTTGTCCAACGACTCCAACACAATGTCCACATCGCGATGCAGAACGTGCAGCTCCGCAAAGAACCGCGCCGCGCGCGCCCACGGTGCCTGCTGCTCGTCGCTCGCATGCGCCTTCAACAACGGCGACTGCACACCGGAAAGAAGCAGCGGGAAGGAGTGACCAGTGCTCGGCAGGAAGACGCGAAGCGTGGAACCGGAACGAACTTGCTCAACAATCGCCGCCGTAGACTTGCCCTTCAACTTCTCGAACAACTCCACCACGTCGAACTTCGTAATCACTGCGCGAGTGCCCTTAGACTTGGACGACCACATGCCACGACCGGCCTCCTTCGCCTGCGTCTGAAGCTCCAACAAACGAGCGTGGGACTTCAGCTTTTGCTCACTATCAACGTGTATGAGGAGAACGAAGGAGAGAACGACCACAACAAAGGGGAGGGTGGAGGGTTAGAGAAATGTGTGTGTGTGCGCTTGAGAAAGGGGTTTGAAATGGGACAGAACTCTGCTCCGTTGATCGTGGTGTTGCTCTTGCTCAGATTTAGCATGTGGTTTTCGTCGTCATCCAGACAGTCAAGAGTAGCAATTACTTCACATCATACGCAGACAACAGACCACAACGGGAGGCAGAGGGAGGGGATCGAACGCAAAGGAGACATTCGGAAGCAAAGAACTCCCCTGTGTGGAGATTATCGAGGGCAAAAGGTCGTGAATTGAGTAGAACAGGAGGGAACGTACTTCTTCTCGCCTGCAGGTTGAGGCTTCACTTCGGCCCAGCCGTTGGAGACGATGCTCTCGCGAATGTCCTCGCCGTCCAAGGTGAAGACCAGCCCAAAACGACGTGCGCCATCTCCGGAGTGCGTGATGCTGAACGCCACTTGATTACCAATCAACTTGGAACGAAGGAATTCACGGCTTTGGAAGTACCATGGCTTGATGTTTGGATGGGAGTGATCAAAGAAGCAGGAGAGAGAGGATAGAGAGAAACAGAGAGAGGAGAGAAACGAGTAGTCTGAGGTCAGAAAGATTCTCTAGGCACTTTCAGAGAGGCAAACTTTCCCCATCGATTCCAGGACTTGGCAAGCATTTGTTGGTGGGTCAAACGTACCTCTTCGCTACGGTCTTTGCCTCCTCCAAGAGGTGCGCGGATTCCCTGGAGAGAAATCTCATACTCAGTCGGTCCACGGTTGCTCGACTTGTCGGCCTGGCTTGCGCGAATGACTTGGATGGTAGATCCGGAAATGATGCCCTTTACGACACCACCTTCGACAGTAGAAGAGCGTGGTTCTCTGTGTCCCTTGGAGCTTCTAGGGTTGGACGGGGAAGCCATAGCGAGTCTGCGGCGAGTAGACAGAAAAGTTCTTGGTCAGTTCTTCACCTTCACCTGAAGCACAATGGAACATCAATGTCTGAAAGGGAGATCATGCGGGTTGGTTTGACAGTGAAACGCATTTAGAGGCAGCAAGATGAAGACAGAAGAGCGGATCTGCAAACGAAGTAGTTCGTCTCGGTCGCGACGAGGCAAAAGCGGACTCGGAGGACCTCCAAACAGGCATCAAACGATCCCCATATTTCACACATAAGCAACGTACCAGAAAGACTTTGCCAGCAGGTTCAGTCAGAGAAGACTGAGGCCGGAATCGGCAGTTTGACGAAGACAGCTCAGCAACTAGCAATAGGGCTGGCTGGGTCAGGTGTAGAGTTGTCTCTCGGCGGACCGGAGTGGAGGTTTGCAACCCCCCGAAATCGTATGCACCCAGCCAGAATATACCCCGGAATACATCAACCAGAGCACCCGCCCCTCTCTTCATCCAGCATTTTCCAGTCTATTCGGCAGGCATGGATGCTCAAAGTGATGATGCTCTGATTGCTGAGATCCTAGAGTATGTCTTTCCCCTTGTTGCATGTCGTTTTGAAGTGATCTCTTCCCTTAATCTGCACATCTCTGATCTGGTTCTGACCCTAAGCTCCACAAACTTGCCTCTTTTGCCCTTGTATAGCGATGATCACTCTCGTTCTGGCATGGATGTTGATGCTAATGTTGATGGCGTGGATGAGGTGATTGCGGAAATCGATGTGGTACTGTCACAAGAGTTGTTGGATCAGTTGTATGTGATGCAGTACCCGCTGCGTCCTCTTTGGCGTGCCTATGACAATTCTATGTTGGATTCCGTTCGTTTCAAGCAAGGTCAGCAGATTTTGGAGATGGAGTACCGTTTGAAGGAGGAGGAGAGGAGTCGTGAAGTGCAGACGAAAGTGTCGAGCGCCACCACCGGTGTTGAGTTCGAAGATCCCACCAAATCGATGCAAACTCATGTTGTCCGTTCTACGGTGGTTCCGAATAAGAGTAACTATCTCGTGGGCATGTATCGTGGAAGTGAGTTGCACGTGACGCCGCTAAAGGGAGTGTTGCAAATGAGGCCGAGTTTCTCGTACATTGATCAGAGTGCCGATGTTCGAACAAAGAGGAAGGAGGCTGAGATGATGGCAGCTGGAGAGGTTGGAGTGGCAGATAGGTCAGCAGCGAACATTAGGGCGTCAATGGACGACTTGGCTGCAGGAGCTGGAGATTCAAAGATGGACACAGATGTCGCTTCTTCTTCTTCTGGTGTTGGTGCCGGTGTCGGTGCTTCTGGTGGTGGTGGTGGCAGTGGTGGTTCTGGAGAATTGAAGCCTGTGCAGTTCCAAGTGAAGAAGAGAGAGACGGAGAAGGCCATTCAGAACCGTCTCAAGTCGTTTGCGTATCTTAAGCAGCTGGAGGCCGAGGAGTCGTTCGTGAAGTTGGATTTCGTTCATAGAGATAGAATGGATGCTATGGCAGAGTTCGATAGGATTGCTGGAAGACAGAGGAGCCTGATTCCCGCGACTTCGATGACGAGGAACCAATTCCTCAGTGCCATCAACCCGCCTCTCGCTGAGGACGGTTCTCCCCTCACTGCTGAGCAAATCGCATCGTATCGAAAGGAACCGAGGACGACGTATGCGAAGGCCGAACTGGCGGACCACAAGGCGAGGAGAGTCATTGCAAATCAAGTGCCCGTCGTCATCTCCCATCACACCCTGCAACAGCTTCCCGCCTCTGAACAAGTCTCTCACCTCTTCAACAACACGAATGTGCTAACATGGGGTCAACTATGCGAATACACGAACATCGAGGACAAGGCCGAGTTGCTGAAACACGTTCAAGCCCACGCTGTGCTCGTTCAGGGCGTATGGGTCGTCAGAACTGAAAAATCGTACAGACACCGAGCTGCGAACGTGAGGAACTGGTACCTGTGCAAGATCGCGCTCGCAGACCCGCTGGAGTACGAGAATTGGTACACTTCGAAACAGCAGATTTCAGAGATATGCGGTGTCTCCACGGAGATGGCTGGCACCATCTTGGACCCCATCACCACTCTAGTGCCTGGATTTGGATTGCAACTGAAGTACGCGCCAGACGAATCGTTCATGGAGTCGCATCCGGAACAGGTCGCCAAATACCGAGCTCTGTGGGAGAAGTCAGAGGACGCTGCCAATACCGATATGAGGAGATGGATCTCTGCCACTTCTACTTCAACTACTGCTCCTACTGGTGCAACTTCAACAACTTCTACGACAGCAAAGGCCGCCGCTTCTTTGGCTCGACCGACTGTCCTCTCTTCTAGAGTTGCTGCTGCTGCTGCATTGGCCTCATCGAGGGCTTCTACTTCCTCTTCTGCTGCTATGGCAGATCGCACCTCTGCGACAAGCGCAGAGATCATGGCAGAGTCATCGTTCAACATTGCGGAGATGGCAGAATCCGACACCACCGGCGGCTTGACACACGTCGATCTCTCTGTTCTTGCTGAAAACCAAGTCAGGAGCCTCATCAACTCTGCTCTCTCCATGTATGGTGTCATCTCAGCAAAGGGACTCGTCGCATTCGCCAACAGAAACCCCAAGTCGGTCTCCGAGGTCGATGGCGGATTCAACGAAGACATTGCACTGCAAGAGCTCTCGAAAAACGCGACCAAGTTCAAGAACGTATTCATCACCACTGCAGGATCGGATCCAACATACGAATCGTGGAGAGATATCGTACTGGAACTCTTCAAAGCTTCACCAACCTCTTCTGTACTCAGACAAGCCGTAGGAGCTGCCTTCAGAACACAAAAGGGGAAGGACGCTCCGAGAATGATGTACTCGAAGATTGTCGCTGAATTGGTGATTGTGAAGAGCTCAACTTGGTACCTAAAAGCAGGAGACGCCTCAGAAGAGGAACGAATCAGAGTGTAACGCCCCTCCATCTCCATCCACCCACGCACCCACACCATAAATGTATAGTGTACAATGTACAGAGACTAATCCAACAAGTGCAAATTCATGCCCTGAAATCGTTGTCAGAGTGAGTGAGAAGAAAGCATTTGTTGATGCCTCTTTCAATCCCGTCTCTGGCAGTGTCCATGCTATGCCTTCTTCAGTGACCTGTCTTTTCCAATAGACCCATCATGTTTACGCGCTCCAACGCCGGAGATCTTGCTGAATATTCCGCTTGGGCTCGTGCAGAGCGATTGGAAAGTCATGTGCGTCACACAAAGTTCTGTTTCTCTATTCCTTCCCTCGCATCTTCCCCTCTCTTGTTCATATTCGCATTGCTTACCCATGATTACGTACCCCCTTTCTTCTGGATTGTGAAGGCTCCTGGTGCATTGACGGCCGAACAAGTGAAGTCAAAGGTCGGATCTCGCGTTCCTCTTTCCAAGCCTCAAATCGATTCCATTTTGGCGTCTCGCAAGGATGATTTGGATGTTGCGACTGTACATGGTTCGCTGAAGCTGTTCCCCGAAGATCAGTGGGAATCGTTGTTGCTAGGCCCAGGTTTGGACGGTCCAAGTGGTCCACACACTTTCATCTGCTTTTCTCAGGAAACGGTCGATTCTGTCCATCGCAGTGCCACGTTTCATAGTTTGCCAACCAAGGAGAAGCCCCCTGAGTCGTATTTCGTCTATGGTGAGGGACAGGTGCTCGTACCGCGCATGTCGCCTCATCAACCGCTTCACGTCCGCAACCCGTTCCAATCCTCCACCAATCTGCCCTTCCCGCCACCTCCACCCTTCGTACCACACATATCGACCGCTCACGGCACACACGCAGCCCATGGTGGACCGGCAGCGACGATGACTTCCACCGCCTCCTCTTCCCACCTCCAAGCCTCCTCTTCACCCAATCTGAACCCATCAACTCGTTTTCTCGGCCCAGCTCCCTATCATTCCACACTTGTCACCTCATCTGCCGCGCCTGCTGGCAAGTCAAGCGTACCCAAACTTCCCGATCGACCTCCTCACCTCCCTTCACGTGCAGTCTCCACGAACATCACACATTCCACCCCCTCAGGCTATGCACATCCACAAACAACTCCAAACACGGCGGTAGCGGCTATAGGTGGCGCAGCAAAGGTACATCGCAACTCCCTCGCCGCCACTCAAGCATCTGTGCCGCAACCGTCTGCCTCTTCCGCATCTTCTTCTGCATCAACGCATGCTCATGTACATACGACGGCTGGATACCCGCCCACTTCTACGCAGTCTCAGCCAATCACGCGAAACAAGCGCTCCTCTTCTGGTGGTTCCAGAGGTCTTAACGAGTACTTCGATGTTGGTTTTGTCCGTCAAACGCGTGGACAGAGCCCTGGACAAGCTATTGAAGAAGATGAGGAGTACATGCAGCGCGTGAGAGCATCGACAGCGAGTTCTCTGTCGAATGGTCCTTCCCGTTGTCCCGATGAGATCGCCGGGTACTGTCGCTCCTGGAATATTGCACATCAGAAGGTGTGTTTGCATACTCATCTGTACTGGTCTGAGGCGAACGATCCTACGGGGTATAGCGCGAAGTACAAATTTTCGATGACGAAGCTCACTCCCGGTTCTCCCGAGTTCGATTACATCAAGATTCGCTTCATCAACTCTTGGATTCATCAGTCATCGAAAAAGCCCTCCGTCACCAAAATCAAGCAAGTTTCGTGCCCGCTGCTGGAGAAGTTGTTCAACCAACGTCAAGATGCCATCATCGCCCTTGGTGTGAAGCCCAACGTGACAGAATTGTATCATGGCACGTGTGAGGCGAATTTCACGACTCTCTTCACACAAGGTTTTCAACCACCGGCCGATTACGCGCCGCATCCGCAATGCCCCGTTTCAGGACCCTATGCCGACAAGTTGTCCACATCTCTGTGCAAACGCACGTGTCGTCTGTGCACTTCTATGCCTCGTCATGCGTGGGGCATGTGCCATATGTGGGGCCTGGGAATCTACTGCGCCATCGATTCGTCCAAATCCGACATCTACGTCTCCAACAAGAAGGGTAAGAAGAGCGATCGCACCAAACGCAAGATGCTACTGTGTTCCGTCCTATTAGGAGAGGCAGAGAACGTCAAGCTGCTAAAGGCGCCAGATCAGATGCACGACAGGATTGGACCGGCGCCCGGAAAACACTCCATCTTCGCCTCCGGATTCAAGACTCAAACCATCCCCACACTCAATGGAAACACTCTCGGCGTCATGAACGACGAGTACGTCGTGTTTCACCCTCACCAAATCATGCCTCTGTACGTCATCGAGTACTCAAAGTGAGGTCCAGTCCGAGAGAGTGCGGAGAGATTGCTGGAATGGCGGGGTGGAGATGCCCTACTTTCCGATCTCCAACCTTCACGCAATCACGACAATGCAATGTAGAATGTACTATTGACCTCATATACTATCCTTTCTGACCATACGCCGGGCTACAAGACACAGTTGCTGAGTGTCGCGTAGACTGCAGCCCGAAGCCCTGGCAGGCAAGATAGCCCTGCGAGAACCTCGACAGTCTCCGCCACCATTCTGCGCCCTCACTGTGCTTTCCCTTGGCAATGTGGGGGCGTCATCGTAGAATTAGCGTCGTAGGGCGTATATGCCTGCTCTTGTTGTGTGCGTTTCGAGTCTCTTGAATCTCGGGTTGGCCCTCTTTCGCTTTTTGACCGGGATGGGATGTCTAACCCTCTCCTCCCTCCACGCAGTTCTCTTGGTCGTTTTCGTCTTCTTCAACACTTCTTACACATCCTCATATGAGACAATCCCCATCGCGACTCAAGTCAGAGAGCAAACAACGGCCAGAGAGCTGGAAGGAGAGGCTGTAGCTCCCCCTCGAGAACGTGCTGACCTCTCTCACCTTCCAGAGTGGAAACGCACCATGCATCAGGACTTTGCATTTGCCATCTTCACTACTAAGTACGTTTATCTCACTTTTGCATCAGCACAGCACCTCTGAGGCTCGAAAAACGACTAACAACACTTACGCCGGCCTCTTTCTGCACGCATTGACGCTGCATAGGAAATTCCACCCCCGAGTCCAATGGGCACTGAAATCTTGGTGGACGAGGGATTGGGATCCGATTGTTGAAGTCTTGTCGGACACGAATGAAACCAACTTCATGAGTAAGGAAGGTACTCAGATGGTTCTGCCCAATCTTCGTAACACTGACTGCGAAAACACATATAATACTGGTCTTTGTTGTAAGAACTACTGGATGTTGAAGCATTGGCGTGACGATCCGAAGTTCAAGCACGTGAAGTGGTTCTATAGGGCGATGGACGATTCTTGGATCCACATGGAGAATTTGCTGTGGCTGGCTCAACAATACAATCATTCGAAGCCTATGGTGATTGGAGAGAGAGTGTGCACGAAGGTGCCGAACGAGTATCCGGATGGAGGACCCGGTTTCCTGATTTCCAGGGCGGTCATCGATCATCCCAACTTACTCGAGAGTTGGAACCAGGCTGTTAAAGAAAACAAGGGCGAGGTACTGGACGACATGATTTGGGGGATCTACGTCAAGAAGAACAACATCTCCGTCATCCACGCGCACGGTATTTCGCATCACAAACTCGACCTGCAATCCGACCTCTATCGCTACTTTTTACACCAACGTGGCCATCCTTGGCCACTATCGTTCCGACCGGTAGCATACCATCAGATGAGAGAGTCTCTGGACTACATGCCGGAGTTGGACAGGAGATTGCACGAGATTGACTATGGACTGCCTCACCCGGACCCATACACTCCACCAAACTGCCTGTGCATGGAACCACTACACGTACGATGTGGGTGGAAGAAGGAGCTCAATCGAAAGAAGTGCGCGCGCGCATCAGGAGACATGGAATGTCTAGGACCGGGGCCGTATCCGAACCCCGTGCCAGTGGTCAAGGCAAAACTCTCTCCCGTCAAGTGAGGCGACACACCTCCAGTGACCCCCATAAACATCAACACAGGTTCGTCCACGCCTTGATGGTCGTGAATGTGGCATCGATCATGTATCAAAGTGTACACAACATCTGTATCTAGAGCTATCCAATCTCATCTGCGTCTTCTCTGCAAACCCTCCACTGCCCCTCAATTCGGCATCCACTCTCTGTATGTGGCTGGCTTTTACGACAAAGAGACCTAGCTACCTTCACGCCATTGAAGATTGTCATCAGACCCTTCACAAAGAGAGAAGGGGTGGAGAACGTAAAGAGAGTCCCGCGATAAGAACGAGTTTCCCCGATTCTGTTCCACAATCGATTCACTCTATTGGGGGGTTGGAGGAGAATGTATGATACTCAGGAACGTCTTTCTCAGATTCTCCATCTGGAGGCCAACATGGGGCTTTGGAATTGCGCTTGACCAGCCGCGCCTCAGCCGGGACGGAGGCGTCAACTCTCGATCCCGCTGCCACTTCTCTCGCTACCCTCGTGCGCTTCTCACTGTCCCTTTGGCAGCCTCCCCATCGCTTCATTGTATTCGCTTCATCGTCTACACCTCATTTTTCAGATATACTTTATGCATCAGAGCCGATAGGAGTGCAATATTCGAGATGGAAGCTCGGCTCAAATTGGCTTCAAAGATTCGTGCCGACAAGCGCACCAAAGTGTCCACGTACGTACACGTTCCTGTATTGACACATAATTTTGCACTGCTTTCCGCTTTCGGTTGAGGATCATGAGGTGGTTCTAAGTGGGCTAACCCGAAGTGTGTGTCCGTGTGTGTGTGCAGTGATCCCACGCTGAATTTCGAGGTGTTTGCCGTCTCTCAAAGTGCCGATGAGTCCTTCAGCATCTATCCTCGTCTAAGTAGCTCGTTTGCAGCGCCTGTTTTTGAGTCCTATTCGAAGACACTGAATCGACGCTTGAAGAACTTCCTGCCCGAAGATGTGCGCCCTCTTTCCCCATTCTCTCCTCTCTCTCTCTCTGGTTTCGGCTCTGCTTCCCTCCTTTCTCCCCTGTGCTGACTCGCTTTATGCGCATTTCTGTAGGCGAGTGCTTTGTTGAAGCTTGTTCTTAGTGTTTTGATCTGTCCTGTGAGTCAGAATGCTGCTATGACTGCTAAATTCTTCGAACAAGAGAATCGTCTGTTGAAGCGTCTGTTTTCGTCGTATCTGAGTGCTGCTTCGATTGATGCCACGATTATTGGTTTCCGTGATCGTGATTTCGATGTGTTGGAGGAGTTGCGGTGTGAGATTGAGTTGACGAAGAGCGGAGAGCACCCGTTGTACGCGAAGAAGGATTTCGATGAGCCCGAGTCGTTTGATGCGTGGCGTAGTGAGCGTTTGAGTGCTCTGCTTGGTAAAGTGCGCGTGTTGGAGAAGCAGCCTCCGTTTACAGGCAAGTTGGTGTGTCAGGTGTTGAAGGCGCAGGGTTTGAACGCGAACGGCGAGCGCGGCGATTCGAGTTCTGTCTACTTCATCGTCAAGGTCGCCGGCGCCAGTCAACGCTCGGTGCAATATGTCTCCAATACGTGGGATCCTGTTTTCCAGCCAGAACCGATGAACTTCGACGTGCCTTCGAAGGAGTGCAGAATCAAGATCGAACTCTGGGACAAGAACTTCATAGGCTCCACCTTCCTCGGATGTGTCATGGCAAAGCCAAAGGACTTGATGTGGATCGATCAGCCCTACGAGAGGTGGTGGCAACTAGGATCGAGGACGAGAACGAAGGACACTGGAATCACAGGACAACTGCTCGTCAAGTTCTCGCTATCATTTCAAATTGGACCATTCAACAAGACTCAACATGTTGCAACGACTGCTGCTGCGACTGCTACTGCTGCTTCGGCATCTTCATCAAATCCGAAGTCAACGTTCTCGTCCATCTTCTCGTCCTCTTCGTCCTCCTCCTCTATCAATAGCAGCAGCAACACTTCAAGTCCATTGCCATCAAACCCTTCTTCACCGGCATTCAACAATGCGCCTTCATCGAGAGCGACTGGCACGACTCCAAACATCAACAGCGCTTCCGACTTCGACCGATCTTCTTCATCATCATCATCATCATCATTTGCTTCAGGATACAATTCAAACTCTTATTCGAGATATGGCTCCTCATCGTATGCACAACAGCAACAGCAACAGCAACAGAACAACTTGACCATGTCTTCTTCTGACACTGACTCACTGCCTCCTCCCCCTCCCATCGTCAATTCACACTTGAACAACTACGCTGAGTGGTATTCGTCGTTGCTGATGATCGCCTTGAAGGACGCACTTGCCAACCCTCCGCCTCCTCCTCCTTCCTCCTCTCCTCCTCCCTCCACAGATTTGGATGCTACTACCTCTGCAAGTGAATCAGATCCGATTTCAAGACCCTTCTCTTCAGTTCCGTTAGGTGGGAGTGCTTCGGCAACCGTGACGGCTCCTGTAGGCATCACTTCCAATTACAATCTCCTCATTACGTCGTCAAACTCTATTTCAGGTAGTGTCAATGGTGCAAATGGTGTCAATGGTGCAAATGGAGCCAATGGTGGTGTGTATGCGCCATCTTCTTCTACTACTTCGAATTCCATCGTTACCTCCTCTTCTTTGGAAAAGCAATCGCCTCTATCGTCGATGATGATAATGCCTCCTTCAACACCGAGCAGATTTCCGGCTCAGGGACCCATTGGTGGTGGCGGTGCTCCAGGCAGAGGAACTCCCTCCTCCTCGGCCTCCTCCGCCTTCTACGACAAGCGATCTTCGCGAGAATCTGGTACCCAACTTGATCCTCCTCCTCTCTTCAATCTTGGCAACTCTGACGAGAGTAGCAGTGGCGGTGGAGTCGGTTACGGCAATCTTCCTCCTTCCACCGGTTCCAGCCTGCCTCGTCCTTTCAGCCCTCTCATGAATGGTAATGGCAGTGGTAGTGATTACGTTGGTCAACAGCAACAGATGGCGAACCCTCTTCGCGTGAGTACAAGCGATTTGCTTTCCTCTTCCAGCGGCAGTTTGTCTCGTTCTGCTCCCTCCATTCGCAACGGTACCCCTATCAAACGTGTTGCCACTACTGGTCTTTCTCGTGCGCCGCTTGGTGGCGGTTCTGCGCTTGGCGGTGCGGTGGATTCGGAAGATGTTTGCGATCCCGTGAAGTACTGTCCCGAAGTGCAGTGGTTGCTTGAGCGTTTCGTGGAGCGCTTCAGCGTAGACCCCTGTTTGCCGTCTCTTCTGAATATTGAGCTGTTGGCGTCGTCCTTCACGTGCAAATCCAAGTCTCACCTCGACGCACTTTACTTCTCGTATGTTGAGTTCGAAAGCGCGCGCATGCTCTCGCCACTGCGCTGGGCCCGCGTGGTTCAGTTGTACGAATACGTGGTGTGCGAGAATCTCAAGTCGCTGTTGGACGATGCGCTGTGCAACTACTTCATCCGTTTCCCAAGAAACGAGCCTCGCGGTGCTCTCAGTCAAGCAATCGTCCTCTACTCCATGATTGCACGTTTGGAAATACCGCAGCTATGTATTATACTACACGACAAGCTGGAGACGGCAATGTACAAGATGTACAAGGTGGTCGTTGGCGAGTCGAAAATCTCCGAGCTCTCTCTCTTGGACGCTGTGCGTTTCGTCTCCCAAGCCGTCGAAATCGACTTCAAGATATTCAACGATGTGTTTCCAGCCGATCTCATGCTGGCGAACATGAGCGCAAAGACGTACTATGTGGAACTTCTCGCCAAGAACATCAAGGCCTGGCTACGCACTTCTCCGCCAATTTCCGAGCTAACAATGCTCATTTACGCATATTTGGGCAAGTTACATGCACAACTCTCGAGACTGAACCTTGGAGTCACCGAATTCATGCCGCTGCAACAGCTCTTCCAGCCATTCGTCGGCAAATGGATAGATCACGTAGGAGAGAATCTACCACACTGGTGTCGATACGACTTGCTGAAGAAGGAGATGTGGAAATCGGCTTCGTACTTGGCTGGTTCTCACTCGTCAGGAAGCATCCTGCATTCCCCTTCGGTGCAGATTCTGTTTGATGCCTTCAATAGAGTATACAATCAGTACCGACAGTTCGATATGAGAGGAGCGAAGGACTTAAAGGCGTTGGTCAAAATCATCGTTTCGACGATCACGGCGTACATGCAGGTGATGGCCACCAAGGTAGTGGAAGTGTTTGGTATCAAGGGTGCTCCGAGAGGTACGACTGTAGGTGGTGGATTAGGTTCGCCTGGAAGGAACTCACCGGCCATGAGACACACTTCGTCCTCTCGCTTCAGAACCGGTGACTCTGGAGACGTGTTTGTCCTTGCATCAGGAGCAGCATCAAAAGATGGATCCTCATCTTCGTCTTCATCAGCAGGAACTCAAGTTGTTGGTAACAATAGCGGTGGCAGTGTCGTTGGCTCTTCGTCGTCCTCCTCCTCCACCACCTCCTCAAGTGCATCTGTCTCTACTCCGAGAGGATCTCAATTCGGTATGGGAAGCAACTTTTGGTCGTCTCTCGGTATCATCCCCTCTGCCATCTCGAAGAACTCCGGCTCTTCCTCGACTTCGACTTCATCTTCTCGCTCTTCTACTGATCGCAATCTCTTCCAAATCCCCATAGAAAGCTGCGTGTGGATCTCTACTCTTGAAACATTGACGCATAAGTTGTATGAGTTCGCGAAGCAGATCGCAGGCGATGCGGAAAAGGGCGCCGAGGATGTTCGCAGCTGGTTCAACGATACCTTCTCTCAGATCCAGCAAATGGAGAATCAGATCTTCTCTCTGGTGATTAAGTTGGTGAATACGAACCCTTCGTTGGAAATTGCACTCGACACCATGTTATCGTGCACGCCAGACGTGGAAAAGTTGACGGACGCGGAAGTTTCTGCTCGTCTGGAGCCTCTCTTCGAGTACCTTAACTCTCGCCTCGACCTTCTGTCGACGCACTTGGACTACAGGGTGCTATTGCGCCTATTGGAACAGATATGGCTCGTTGTGGTGAAGGACATTGAGGTGCTAGCGTTTCCGGTCGCCCTCGACCGCAAAGCCGACGCGAAAAAGGCCCATTTCGTAGAGCATGCCCTCCCGTTTCTCATCGCATTCTTCATGGGCAAAGACGGAGAAGGTCTGCCGAAGGAGTTCTTGGACTTGGAAGCCAGTATACTCAAGGTGTGCTTCACGATGCTCAAAGTCCCCACGGGCGTACTTTGCAAGGCTCATGCGGACATCGCGAATGGGCTACAACCCTCTGGCATCTCTGGAAGCGATGGCATAGACCCACTCATCTTGGAAACGCGACTCGTATCGGTACTGAGCATGAGGAAGAACGACAAGGACGCGAAAAAGTTCGTTAAAGCCAACAAGCTCACGACCCTCAATCGATCTACATTGAGAGCGTTTGACCTTCCAAAGGGCGAAACCGTCATAGATTGGTTCACGTGCAGAATGGGAAAGGAGAATTACGTCTATGGATACCTCTACGTGACGACAAACTGGTTGTGTTTCGATACCTTGCTCTGGGGCGATCAGATGATCACCATTCCTCTGTCGGAAATACGAAGCTTGAAGCGAAAGAAGACAACGTTGAGTACAAATGGCGTTACGGTGCGATTGAGGGATGGATTCACGACGTTACAGTTTTCGGCGCTCAACAAGATCAAGGCCTACGATGTCATTGTGGAACAGGCGCAGAAGGTTGGTTGTGTATTGGAAACGTACGATAAAAACGCAGGTCATGGATCTGGATCTGGAGGTGGTAGTGGGTCAGGAGGTGGTGGAGGACAGTCGACTGCTTCTTCAGAGATGGACGACTCTCCCTCAGGTTCTCAATCCTCTTCTCCATCGAATCGTTCAAATGGAAAGAGTGGAAGCAGTGGCAGCAGTGGAAGTGGAAACAGCGCCGTTTGGACGAGTCAGTTCCTCGCTGAAGCGCTTGAGGTTGAAGGTGCCAAGAGGATTGAAAACGAGGAGGACATGAAGTATCACTTTGGTTTGGCGAAGAATGATGCGGCGATCGTGGCGTTCGACTGCACACTGGTCGTGGAAAACATCAAGGAACAGAGAACGTCCTCAAGTGGCGCAACTACTGCGCCGCCACAGGTAAGCGTCATGTATTGCTTCACGAAGAGCATATGCATTCGATCACCGACACACAAGATCATCTTGAACTGGAACAATGTGCAGAACTTGGGACAAAGAGGAACCGACGGAATTCTCGTCGTTTACAAGGAACGCAAGAAGTCAAAACAGTACTGTCTCGCCAAGTTCCTCGCTTCCGATCATGTATTTGCTCTCTTACATTCGATTTGGGTGAAGACGAGGTCGTGAACAGTGGGCACCTCCGCCACCAATCCTCTCTTCTCTCTCTCTCTCCTCTCTCTCTCTCTCTCTCTCTCTCTCTCTCTCTCTCTCTCTCCGAATCTCTCTCCGAATCTCTCTTGTGGCATTTGGAGTGTCGGTAGAAAATAGACTCACAAGAACAAGGAATGTACTTTTACAAATGTAGAACTCATACACAGAGTTCTGACTCCGTCGATGCTTGGACCAAATTTCGACCTCGATCGATCTGCTGCCTGATCGAAAGCACCCATTTCAGGTTGGGATCGCCATGATGACTTGTTGCTCGCAAATACATCGTCACAGCACTGAAGTCACTGAAAGCCAAGTTTGGAGGGAAACACGACTAGAGGCGCCCTGCGTGCGACTTGGAGTTCAGTCATTGGCTTCGATACTCTCACTACGTGTACGTGATAGGCCCTTTTGAATCCATTACTGCACGCTCCATCTTTTCTAGTGGGACACATTGGGTACTCGTTTCGACGTGTGTTGGGAAACCTCATTCTTGGATGAACTCGCCAAGAACTCCCACTTCCGGGCTTTCTTCCCTTCTCATGTCTTCCAAATGGTCCCTACTTGATTCATGTTTGAAGTGACTCTGACCATTCTTCTTGTGTATTCCAGTTTGCATCTTAAGGTTGTTGGAATTTGGAGCATCTTTGGATCCGCGTTTTGGGTGAACCAATCTCATCTCCTACGGTCCTATTGATCTGCCATCCTCTTACTTTCGACATTATATGACTTCCTTCCGTCCAGTGGAGCAAGGTTCGTTCTGATTAGCACCCTTCGAGCCGTGTTTTCAAGGCCAACGTTTGCGCTTCAATTTCAGCTCCTTCTATGCATCCAGTGTTCCTCTATTCCCCTGTTGTAGCTCAATTCTGATTCATTTGCTTGTTGTCTGGGCTTTTCCCGCAGTGTTTGGGGTGGAGAAGACTCGATTGACGATTGGCTGTGACGAGTTTATCGTTCACGATGGAAAGGTAGTCAAACTTGGTGCAGTGGGTTCTCTCAGCAGCGCTGTGAAATTGGATGGTGTAGAACATGTGGTGGTTCCAGTGCCGCCTTCAGAGAGTGCCAAGGAAGGGACGAAGTTTGAAGATAGTGCCTGGAACTTGATCGCTCTCCTTCTTCATCATGCCCGTGTTGGTCAGTCCGATTATTCTAAGATGCTGGATGAGGTGTCCATGTTGCAAAAAGAGACAGCGCGGTTGAATAGTGAGATTATGAGGCTGCGCGAGGCGGACATGAAGTTGCACGACGCTTGGAGGCAATCGCAGATGGATCTTGAGGCTTTTCAGACAGATCTGAATAGGACGAAACAGGTATTGGGAGCTAGGTGTGATGATTCAAGTGCTAGGTTGGTCAAGATGGAGGCTCGATGTGAGTCACTTGAGGAGGTGAATCGCTCTCTGGAGGCGGCGAATCTGTCTCTTAGGAAGGATAATGACGATTTGAGGCAGTTTGTCCTAGATTCGCAGAGGCGTTTGGAGGAGGCGAAGAAGAGCGAAGAGGAGTAGAGAGTGTTGGCAGAGTCGAGCTCTTCTGAGGGCGACGTGAAGCACACCGACGCGTCTGGGCGCAACGCAGCTCTGTCAGCCGTGGTTCACAACTTGGAAGTGCCAAAGTACTTACAACCGACGAGAAGTTTGGAACTGGCGACAAAGAAACCGTCAAACGAAGGAATGAGCGCAGCGGGAGGCGGGCACACTATCTCCTCTCCCTTGGACTCATGGACGGCAAGGAGAAGGATTTGAAGGACAGAACAACAGCACATGTCGCTGCAGGTCGAGGCAACGTGGAAGTATTGCAGTACATGCAGTCGAAGGGACTCTTGGAAGCCAAGGCCAAAGACTCCCACAGAGGACGGAACCTTGCACTGCATGCAGCAAGATCAAATAGCATGTACGTGCTAAAGAATCTGCACTCGCTTGGAGTGGTGGACGTGAATGTAACGGATCATCAAGGAAGGACGATAGCGACTCTGGGCTCGGAGGACATCCGAACTTGGCTCAAGAGCGAGCACAGTGACAACTCTCGGCCAA
>Ga0307375_10001550_pt1 | contig 24928 bp, 26 predicted proteins | sample TR1MG_FD_202531 | JGI IMG/M metagenome (GOLD analysis project Ga0307375, IMG submission 202531) | Soil microbial communities from Risofladan, Vaasa, Finland - TR-1 | ecosystem: Environmental > Terrestrial > Soil > Coastal area > Acid sulfate soil | place: Finland: Risofladan, Vaasa | collected...
GTATGAAGCTACGCATTCTAATTGACCCTGGCCACGGCGGAAAAGATAGTGGCGCAGTAGGTCCAGCAGGCACTTTAGAAAAAGATCTTAATCTCATATATTCTAAAAAAATATATAGCATTCTCGATGCAAATCCCACATTCGACCCATCTCTTACCAGAGATGACGACATCTACATAAGGTTGTGCGACAGGGCGACCAAGGCAATTACTGAAAAAGCGCATATATTCGTTAGCATTCATTGTAATGCCAGCGTATCACAGAAACCAAAAGATATGCAGACATATTATTACAATGCAAAGAAAGACAAGCCTTTAGCACAGGCAATATTTAGTACGACAGATAAGGTTGATAATGTTACTTCCAAGTTTAGCCGTGTGATATTCGGCAATTTCTACGTTCTCAGGAGATTGAAGGATAGCAACATACCAGCGTGTCTTGTTGAAGTAGCGTTTTTATCAAACCCAAACGACGAAATTTTATTAAACAATCAGGAATTCCAGAAAGAATTTTGCCAAGAAGTGGTAAAAGGCATACGGGCTTTTATTTTATTGAGTTAAATCTTAACGTTAAGAGGAGAAATCCAACATGAGTAACAAACTATTTCCAACTGGTAAAACGGTGACGCTTGACTACGCCGACAAGTTGAATGTCGCTGATGCGAATGATAAAGACCAGATTAAAACGATCACTATTTTAGATCTAATAACTAAACTTGGTCTTACCACTAGCACATCAACAAGCTCTAGTACTTCAACAACGAGCTCTAGTACTACAAGTTCTAGTACTACAAGTACAACGTCGTAATTTACATTAATGAGCCCTCTTTTTGAGGGCTTTTTATCTTTTTTTTATTTTTTTGCAATATTTTTTTGCATTACGGGGTATATATGAGAGGTGTTTTATGGAAAATGAGTTAATTTTTTTTAAGAGTGAGCTGGGGAGGATTTTCCCCGACATGCCAAGTGAGGAAATTCACAAGTCTGCCATGGTTATGATTAACCGTAGATGGAAAAAAGACGCTGGTGAATGGAAACTTCGCCCTGGGGTAGTCGCCAGTATTTCTCAAGAGGAATATTTTAAATTGGAAGTAAAGCGTTTTAGTATGCCTAATAAACCTGATTTTTCAAAACAACAGGCGAAAGCATGTGCCGACTTTGGTGGTTATCCTTATAGCTTTAGGTTGAATGGTTCTATAGAGATGATTGATGAAGCCGAGGCGCCATCCCAGTTAGAGTATGTTAGAAGCGGGAAAACTGATTTTAAGAACGCAAGACCCAATGATTACATATTACTAAAGAGCGTTTTATGCACAAGCCTTCCGTTCGTTAACGCAAATGGAGATGCTTTTGATCCTGAAGATTTAAAGGAAGCCATTGACTCTGGCCAGCTGGATAGATATCAGCCCGCTATTCTAGATTGGCGTCATGACTTTCAAGTTTATGGTACGACTATAGGTGCCGAACTAGTAGACCAAAACGTTGAAGTTGATGGCTTTGGAAAGCAAAGTGTGAAACAGATTGTTGTATACAGTATTTTTCATTCGTGGCTTTTCCCTGATAAAGCAAGTAAACTTCGCAAATGGTCAAAGAAAGGGATTCTTACTTTCTCTATGGCTTGTGGTGCTGAGGAAATTGATTGGGTGAATAATGGATCTGTGCGTGTCTTGAAAAAGCCACATTTTGTAGCAAATTCAATCATTCCACCTGATTCAGATCCAGCAGATGAGAACGCAACTCTTATTAAACTAGCCAAAAAGGAAGAGAAAGATATTCCTATTATGTATTCAAGTCACACACAACTGCCAGAAGGTGTTGTCTGTGCGTGGCACGTAGAAAATAAAACTGTAAATAATGCAGGAGAAGACATGAATATTCAAGAGCAATTAGATGCGCTTCAGTTAGAACTGACTCAGGCAAAGAAAGATAATGAGAAGTTAGTCAAAGCGAATGCGGAATTAGAAAAAACTGAAGCAGCTAAGAAAATTGACGAGCTTACCAAAGCCTCTGAGATCTTAAACACTAAGATTGAAGAGATGACGGTAGCCTCTGAAAAATTCGAGGCAGATATGTCTGCAAAACAGACAGAACTTGACGCTGCAACAGCGGCTTTGAAAGAAGCTAATGAGCAGTTGAAAGAATTGCGTTCTACTGAAGTTGATCGCATCAACGAGGAACGTAAAGCCAAAATTGCTGAAGTAGTTGGGGAAGATGAGGGCAAGATTGATTTCTGGTTCTCAAAATATCAAGCTACTGTCAGTGAGGATGGGCAAATCGTTGATCCGAAAGAAGACTTTGAAGCTACGATGGCCAACATTCCAACGGTTCCTGAAAAGGAATTGACGGAAGAAGAGAAAGCCGCCAAAGCGAAAGCCGAAGCTGAAAATGTTGACAAATCGGACAAGACAAAACGTTCTGAGGCAGAAGTTGTAATTGCCACCAAGAAAGCTAAGGAAGAAAAAGGCATTCTTGGCGACGTTATGGCATAACCAAAAGCGTTTATAAACTTAAATCTTTATGGAGAGAATTAAATGATTACATTTTTGAATCCTAAGGCCGAAGATAAGCAACCCGCCACAGCTGCCGAAGCAATGGTACAAGGCAACTGGGTTACTGAAACTGGCCTGAGTTCAACTACTGGACTTCCTACTCTGGAAATAGTTGATAGCGATGCACTCGCTAAGTATGCTCGTAATCTAATCTATCTCGTAAGCAAGTATCCGATTGACATCGAATCTGCAGATTCAACATGGGAAACCATAGCGATAAATTCTGAAGTTATTCGTAACGGCAATCAGGGTGGACTGCTTGTTGAAGATAGTACATTAGCAACCAACAGCACTACATCTACTTGGTCTAGTGCAACATTTGGTGATATACTTGTTCTTAATACCTCTGGTTATTTGACTATTACTGGTGAAAGTGATGCTGGAACTGGTCGTACATCAATTGCCAAGTTTGTTCGGTACGAGAACGGTATTGTATGGTATGAAACTATACAGTAAAAAATAATATTAAACCCTAAATAGGAGTATGATAAATTGCATCTCAGTAATTTAAAATATGACAAAGAAGCGTTTGACTGGAAATCAGTCGCATTTGAAAACGCTGCGGGACAAGAAGACAAAGCTCTTGCGTCCCGTTATACCAGCCGTGCCCAGTGGGAAGATGCCATGAAAGATGCAACACAAAATCTTTTTGCGGATATTGATCCTACAAATAACACCAAAAGCATCGATAAGCTGGATGCTATAGCTGAAAAGGTATTTGAGAAGGTCAAGAAAATTGTGACCACTTATAATCCTGTTCCTTTGATGTATGATGTAAAAAAAGGACAGCTTGGCAAAACTCTTGAAGCTCATGAAGTACAGGGTGGAAGAGTGTATAATCGTACTTATGGCGGATATATGAATATCAGTCAGTTAAAACACGTCGTTTACACAATCAGTTCTCGTCCTGCCGCTGTTCATTTTCAACTTCCGATCGAACAGTTAAAGACTGGGCGTTATAGTGTAGCCGATCTTGTTTTTGCTGCATCTCAAGCCATTATACGTTACAAAACTAAACTTGCTTATGACACATATGTATCCGCTTATACAACTGGTAGTACTGCATATGTAACAGATGCGGGTAGTGTTGCAATAACCAAAACTGTTATCGACAACGCAACTGATGCTTTGGCTGATTTTGATGTTGATTCTATCACTGTTTTTGGTCGTTATTCTAAATTAACCCCATTGATGGACTTCACTGGTTATGCTGATGTTGCACTCGAGGAAATGCGTAAATCTGGCGTTATTGGAAAATACCGTGGATCAAACATTGTTCGTGTGAAATATGATGTTGACGAAGTGTATGCTACAGAGGCTTTTCAAGATACAAGTGTATTCTTGCTGTCTAATGAGAAGAACTTTAACCGCTACATTGAAGTCGAGCCTTTGACAAAAAATCAGTGGATTGATCCTTCTGATAAGACTATGCACATGACCTTTAATTTTGAAGATGGCGCTGCCATTTGGAAATTGAAATATGGTCATAGGATCTATAGCGTTGGCTAATGCCACTTGGGCAATAATCCAATACCGTTGAAATTACTTAGGGGCGATGCTACGGTATCGCTCCTATTTTTTTAAAGAGAAAAAAGGAGTATATAATGAGTAAAGAGTCTCAATTGAATGCCTTGAAAAAGGAAGAACTCGTACAGAAACTTGTCGAGGCAGATTTAAGAGAAAAAGAGTTGTTGAAAAATTCTGATGTTAAAGTTGCTGAAAAAGATGTGCAGGCTTCTTCTGATTCAGTTAGTATGTTGGAGATACTTGAACAGAACAGAAATCTTCGTGAACAGTTAGACCGAAAGAAACAAACCGATAAGTTTGTTTTTCTTGAATGCCAGTCAAAAGGTCGTGTTTGGTTGCCAGCCCCAGAGTCAAGAAGTGGCGCTTTAGAAGATCGTGAAAAAGGTAGGATGTTAAAGGGTGACAAGGATTTCGCTGTTGTCCCTGCATACTGGATGATTGATTTTATTTCTAGGAGAACCGAATCGCTTGTTCGTGGAGATATTGTTATAAATAACTCCCGTGGTAGAGAACTAAATCCAAACATTGAATTCGTTGATTTTGATTTACCAAATGATTTTTTCATATCTGGTGTTAAAAATATTGAAATAGAAAATATTGTGAAAAAAGGTGATAACACTATTTATGAATTTGTCAAAAAACATAAAAATAATGTTGCTTTATTGGGTAGGTCAAAAGGTGTGGTAGATGCAGTAACCGCTCAAGAAGAGAGCAAGCCAGAAGGCAAAAGAAATGATGCTTTAATTTCTTTTTTAACTGGAGTGTCGATACATATAGATGAAATTCTGAGTCCCAATAAGGAAGCGGAGTTCACAGAAGCAAAAAAACGTGAAGAAATTTTACTAAAAACGGTTTAAGGATTACATAAATCATGCCGCTAATAACATATGATATTGCATTACAAATAATGAAAGATCTGTGGCGCAAAGATACTAGTTACGAGCTTACCGATGCGTTAGCAAAAAAGTATTTTAAGACCGCACTCTATCATGTTGAAAATATAGATTACCCAAAGGATAATGATTGGACAGTTGGTGGAGATGAAACCATAACGTTTACAACTGTCCCAGCAAACAGCTCTTATATGCTTTATATCTATAAGGGATTGGATGACCTTCTCTTTGCCACCATCAATGGCAGCCTACAAGATGAGAAGATTGGAGTATCATGGCGATCAGGCATGGACTCTATTAGTACATCAACTGCGGGAAAAATCCAAAAATCAATGAGTGATGATTTTTCAAAAAGATATGCTGATGCGTTATTGGCAATTAAAATCAAGGGTCAGACAGCTTGGCGCTATGATATGTACGATGATTTGACGTAATCCTATAGGAGCTATAGGATGTTAAGCAGTCTTTCTACTTTGTGGCAGAGCAATGTCAACAGATTTATAACAGATTCTGATGACTTGGTCACCATACATTACAAGCCTACCAGAACAGGCTCCGACGTGCGTTATGATGCATATTACAACGAGAGCACAAATCCAGCCAGTCCAACCAATATTGGTATAACAGAAGACCCGACCAGCGTAGTTGAGGTACGTGGTAAAACACACCTTGATCTATATGGTGCTACTGTGGGGGGAGCAGAGACAGATCAGCAGATCGAGATAGGAAGGTTTTCTCAATCAGATGCTCTGTTCACATGTCTCTTATCTTCTGTACAAACTTCTCAAGCTGGAGAACCTATAAGAACCAGTTTTCATACTTCAACATATGTTGTTGTAGATAAAGATAAACAACGATACATGGTTGATGCAATAAAGACCAGAGGTATGGCTGGGTCTTACTTGGTTGATGTTTTCTTAACTTTAACCAATAAAAAGGATTTATAATATGAGGCACAAGGATTGTTTAAATGAACAACGGGCCGCTACAAGAGAACTTTTAACACTTTTTGAGGACGTTTGTAAACGGTACAATATTAATCCTAAAGACTATAATCGCTTTAGGGCTGTATTAAAATCTAGAATGTTTCGCATCGCCAATATATGGCACCTGTTTTTTGCAACGGTAGTTGATGCGAAGTTCCATAAAAAAGTGAATGAGGAAGGTGAGAAGGAAGAAACTCATTTGAAAGAGAGCGATGAATAATGGCCAGAATTCAAGACAGTAGAAATATTGTTCTTTCGGTTAAGGACTATATGGATCCATTGCTTGAGGTTGATGGTTATTCATTCACATTTGTATCTGACTGGAACATGGAAAAAGAAATTGTACTTCCAGCGGATTATGTTGATCCAGATACACAGGTATCGCTTCCAGCTGGTAAGATTACAGTTTTAAGCAGACCCCCAGGAAGATGGATAGAAATAGGCGGATCTACTAAAGAGAATAATTATTTCATTAGTATTTTTATTCGAGGCGAATCGGAGGGGAGCATATCTGATCTACTTGATTTTTTTCACAATAAGCTAGAGGGTGACCATAGTATTATAGGTAATATCTTAATAGCAATAAAAGATTTTACAGATACGGGTTATCCAAGTGATTATGCTCCTAGTATTTATACAATGGAGGTACAGGACGTAAGGTCTAGAAGGTCTTTAGAATTTAATGATGCTAATGTTGCAGAGAGATACTCTGGAAATGTAAGTATACTCGGTAGTCTTTTAAAATCCCGTGGAGAATAACAATGAGGGTCTTAGTGGTTTCTGAAAATTTAACATTAATGAGAAATATGAAGAAATGGTTTGCTAGAAGGATCAGTCGTGGAGATCTTATTATAGATCACGTTGAAACAAAAACTGAGTCTAAAAAATTTATGGCCGATTACCGATACGATCATATATTTCATAATGGAATGTATATTATAGATGCTATTGAAAGATATCAGTCTGGTACTGGTGTTTGGAATATTGGGAATGTGAAAAATAACTATCAAAATACTATAAATGTTGATGATAGAAAAAGTTTTTCTAGGATTTTTAATAAAAAGTATTTGCAATCGGGGGTTAATATAGGAGGCTCACTTGCCATTATTACTGTTGTCGTTGGGATGATAACTTGGGGAGTAACCTTACGGGCTGATGTTGATAATAATATCGATGATATTGGAGAAGTGAAAACCACCGTTGTCGAGATTAAAAAAGATCAAAAAATTTCTATGAAAGAATTAAATGAATTAACGACGGCTTTCAAGTATGTTTATAAAGATCAGATTGAAAAAGCCAAAAACGAAAATTTAGATAAATAACAGGAGTTAGTAATGATTAATCATTATGATAAAGTATGGTACTGCGATGAGTGGGTTATTACTCGGTTGCAGTCTACTAGTTGGGATCAAGAAATTAGTGATGAAGATATCGAGGAAATTGGTAATCCAGGTATCATTGAAACTATTATCGATCCTATTGTACCTAACACTGTTACCTTAAATACTAACGACTGGGGCGCAACTGATTTTCTTGCTCAGGTAATGGGTACAGAAGCAGACGTTGATGGGGCTGGAAATTCTTATGATGCCTCTGGCGCAAATCGCAATAGCTGGATTGTAAGCAGTGCCAATATGGACGTCCAGAAGTGTGACTTGCTCGTTCAGGCTCAGGATTCTGGTTTTGAAAGACACAGTACATGGATTCCAAATGCTACGGCAACATCCATGAATTGGTCGTATAGTACAGATGGTAACGCAACAGAAAATATGACACTTCGTGGGGACACCGATCGGCATTTGTTTGGTGAGTACCAGGATGCTGGAATTGCAACGGCTGTTTATGCTGGTGGTACAACAGCCACAACTACCATTGTCGCTACTGGAAGAACGGCTTTGTTCTTTTCTGTAAACGGTTTAATATATGACGACACTTATATTACTAGTTGGTCTGGTACCACATTAACGGTTACTGGTGTTCCAACCTTAGCCGCTACAGACCGTATTCGTATTTGTTACTTTATGGCTACCCCAGGTACAATGGAGCAGTTGGATACTAGCGAGCTAGGTACCATTAAGGGATCGTATGTTGTTGCTAGTATTGGTGAGGCGGCTTATGTTAGCCCATCAACAAAAACTCTTCGCCTGCAATCTGTTGATGTAACTTCTACGGTTACACGGGAAGACATCAAAGAACTTGGTACGGAACAGTTGGTTGATACCCTTATGACAAAACATGAGGTTGCTGTCGAGGCTACGGTTCTCGAAGAGGATATGGAAAACTTTGCAAGAATGCACGGTGTTGTTGGTTCTGCGTGGACCAATAGAGCTTCGGCTGGTCTTGTTGTAAAACTACAGGATTCAATTGGTGTGGCACAAGAGCTTAACGTTCGTGTTTATGATGCCAGTGCTCAGGCAAATTTACTTAAAACATTAACATGTACAAACTTGAGACTTTTAAGAAGTCCATTTAGTTTGGATGTTGGTGGACAGTCATCTTACACGCTTTCGCTTCGTGGCGATGCTTGGACGTGGACTGGTGGTGGTGCTATTGGTCGTTTGGTTAATGCTTACCCATCTATATGGGATGTTGCTCCAGGCGGAACTTCTACATCTACCTCTACAACTACTACTACACTTACGTAATAATAATTAATTGGGGTGCTTGGGCTTTCCGAGTACCCCTTTTTTTTAAAAAGAAAAGGAGCGTGTTATGTCTGACGAAAAAGACGTTGGGATAGAACATAATAAAAAGGAAATAGAGGTAAAGGATAATGCTAAACTGGAAGAAGTTTCTCGTGGGTATCGAATTCTCTATTTCGATGAAAAGAACTTCCTTGCCAAAAAATTCAGTATATCTTCCATCCGCATTTACGACAAATCCGTCCTATCTATTTCCCGTTATGGTGATGAGTTATTCACTCGCACCAGAAATAAATTAATCAAAGATCCAGAAATGATCACACAGAAAGAACAGTTAAGAATTCTTACTGAGCGTGGTTTGTGGGGTCCGAACGAAGAGACTGAACTTGCAACACTAAGAAAAAGCGCTTCTGACATTATTAATGAAAAGGGTGAAGTTGAAAGCTTAATAGCTGCAATAAACTCTGATGATAAAAAAAATGCGGAAAAAACTAAGAAGCTGAATGATAGGTTAGAAAAGATTGGTAAGGACTGGATAGATATTTACAGTAAATATATGGATGTTGTCGCTTTAAATGATATGTATTTTGGCGATACAATTGAAGCACAGGCCCAGACAAATCAAAGAAAGGGCTGGCTCGTTAGTTGTGTTTGTCTTCATATGGATAAGGACAATAAACCATTCCCAGATAAATATAATTCTGAAAATCGTGTTTGGACCACTGTTGAGGATTTCGAGAAAGAAATGGAATCTTCAAGTTTAATTTCAATGATGACTGAATGTATGGAGTATTGGGAATCCAAAGATGAGGGCGAAAGTTTTTTCGTCGAATCGCCAGACGACCTGAGCTTCGGATCAGATGGCGATACGGTAAAGAACACGGAATCAGGTTCTACCCCAACGCAGAACACAGTTTCGAACTTACCGACAAGCAGTTAATATTATCCAGATGGTTGGACTTCTATGAAATGATTTACAGGGAGTTTGATGAGGTTGAAAGACCAGCCGACGATACAATTAACGATGACAAGAAGCTAGATAAATGGATGGTTCGCTATAGAGCGGAGAACAGGAAGAAACTTATTCAATACCATAAAGATGATAAAGGTGTTGATAGGGATCCTCTAGACAGGGCTCCGAGTAAAAGTTATGGAAGATAAATGCTAAGATTAAGAATAAATGAAATTGGCGTAATTAGAGCTATGGAAGCATTCATGACTGCAATGACAACTGACTTAGGGAAGGCAATGCAGACAGCCGTTACTGGTATATGGATCCCAATGATTGAAGATAGGCTTTTTAATACAGATACAAGTACGTCTGGGTATAAGGATTTTTTATATAATACCATGAAGGGTCTTTCTCCTGACTTTGTTAGTTACCTTGGCAATGCAAGCGGTTGGGCAGATGTTATGGAGTGGCAGAGAAAAACTAGTTCTGGATATAAAGAGGGCGAGATTACCCAAGCTATAGGAGCGGCATTGAGGGCATCACATGCAGTAAATGCTGGTGGAGTTTTAGCGGTCGGCGTTGGTAGTATACAGGAGTTAAATAATATTTTACCTCATCTCGATGGCGATAGAACTATAAAACTTTGGGAAATTATTAATTATGGAACTGGCGAAGGGGCTGGTAAAGGTCGTGTTATTCGTACTGGTAAGCAAATTTTTTATAATCCAAAGATGGTCAATCAGTTTGGTGAACATGGTATTTTAGCTAGGCAAACATCGAATCCAGGATTTAAAGGGCGTGAATATTTTGTACAACTTGATGGCACAATGCATGAGGGCGACATAGCAGTTAAAGTAGAGATTTTAAATTATATCAATTTATTAATTAAAAAGTACTCTTACAAAGGAACTAGCGTAAGAGGGAGCAAATAAGATGGCGGCAGGAGCGGGACACTTAAATTCATATGCTATAGGAATTCTCGTTGATCTTAGAAGGCTTGAAGCCTTAAGGGTAAAGATTATTTCTGTTGGATCAACCGTAAAACAATTCAATGCATCCTTTAGGGGTAAGGGTGTCGGTGCGTCTATTAAGAATATTGAAGCTCTTACTGTAGCTTTGACTAAACTTGGTGTAGCGGCGGGAGGTTCTGCAGCAAAAGTTGTTTCAGGTCAAACGGCAATAACCTCGTCAATTAAAGGTACAGCAGGAGTTACTGCACAATATTCAAACGCATTTTCCCAATACAATAAAACTCTTTTAGGTGCTGCAAAAGGTACTAAAAATGCTTTTACAGATATGTTTAGACGAGTTGCTTTGTGGTCAGCTGGTGTTGGTTTATTATTTGGTGTTATCTCTAAGGTTAGAACTGTTTTTCAGGGAATGAAGGATCTTGAACAGTCTATGACTGAGTTAAAAAAGGTTATGGATGACGCCACCCCATGGACGAGGGCTCAGGCCTCTATACTTGATACAGCAAAAACATTTGGTGTAGCAGCCACTGAAGTTGCAAAGATTTCTCAGGTTTGGGCACAACAAGGTAAGACACTTGATGAGGTAATAAGCTTAACTAGCACAGCTGCGCTCGGTATGCAATCCGCAAATTTAACTGCAACTCAATCTGTTGAATTCCTTACATCTGCCACTAAAGCCTATAATGTAGAAGCATCACAGACAGAGCGTATCATTGATGGTATAATGAGGGTTCAGTCTGATTTTGCCATTACATCTGCCGCTTTAGCGAAAGGATTTAATGTCGCTGGCGCTATTGCCGCAAAGGTTCAGATAGACATGGGTAGTTTATTTGGAATGATGACAGCCATAGGAGAAGTAACACGAGAAACTGGAAGTACAATAGGAAATTCCCTTAAAACTCAATTTGCACGTCTAAATAACCCAGCTACTATTAAATATCTTCAGACTATGGGTATACAGATGAGGGAAATTGTTAAAGAAACTGGGGAGTTGAGAAGGTTAAGCCCAGATCAAATATTTAAACAAATATCAGATAAGAGTAAGTCTGGTCAATTAAGTATAGATGAAGTAATTGATATATCAAGAACAATAGGTGGTATCCGTAAGTTTAAAGATGCCCTTATTCTAATTGAAAGATTCGGTGTTGCGGAAGCAGCGAGAACAAAGTTTTTACTTGCTTACAACGACGCTCAAAGGGCGAGCGATCTTGTTCAGGAAAACCTAACGACTAAAGCAGAAAAACTTGAAACAGCGTTTCTTGATTTAGGCTTAGCTCTTTCTGATCAAGGATTGTATACTGGCATTAAGACTGTTGTTGATGGCATGAGGTCTTTTATTGAATTTGGTACAACGGCCGCACGACAACCAGGTGGTGAAAGAGGAATAAAGATTGCTGGAATTACGCTTTTAGTTAAGTCTATATATGGTCTTACTAAGGTTATTGGCGGTGCGGCTGGCAAAGGTGTTTTAAAGGGTGCAGCAACGGTGGCTGGTGGGTCTAGTGTTTTTGGTGGAACGAGAACACAGCAAACGCAGCTCAGGCTTTATAATAATCTTTTAAATAAAAATATTACCCAGATTACTAAAAATATAGCAGCTGATGAAAAGCTAAGGGCGAGTTTTATACAATTAGCAGCAACAACAAATAGCCCGCTTGGAACTACTGTTAAGAAAGTTGCTATAGATATGGCTGAGGCTGGTTTAAAAGTTAAGGGTTCTGGTAATGTCCTTCAGAACGCAATGGCTGGCGCTAGCGCAAATGTTAAAGCGTTTGGTATTGGTCTTAGAAATCGTGGCACAAGTACTGGTTTACAAACAACAAAGGCTGGTACTCTTGGTGCTGGTGGGGTTGGAGGAAAAATACTTGGCGGGTTGAAGGGTCTTGGTTCTATCGCTCTTTGGTTTATCGCTATAGAAGCAATTACTCGGGTAATAAGTTGGCTTACTAACAAGACAGATGACGCTGTTGACGTACTCCAGAAAAATATAGATATAACTAGTCAGGCTTCTCAAGGTGTTTTGGATTTAAGTTCATCGTATAAGAAAAATCAAGCCGCAGCCCTTCAAGCTAAAAAGGGTGTAGATTCATATGTTGCATCATTATTATACTCACAAAGGTTTGACGATTCTAACGAATTATCTAAAGGTTTAGCTTCAGCTATACGGGGCGGGTTGGTTAAAACTGTTCAGGATCTTAAAAAATTTCTCAACGACCCTAAAACTTTTGGTAAGGCATTTGAGGGTTTAGAGGGATTAACTGGTATTGATACTTTTGAACAAGCTCAAGAGGTAATGCTAAAGTTGCATAAATTTCTTAAATATGAGCTTGCTGGTGGCTTAGAAGAGGGTTTAACTGTAATAAGGAAAGGAACATCGGAGGTACTTAGCGAGCTTAATGAGGTTGTTAGAAAAGAGCTTACCGCTACACTAAAGTCAAGTAAGTTACCAACAGGTGAAGATCGATTCAATCTAACTGATCTCGGTGGTAAAGATACTGGGGGGTTATTTGATCTTATCAATAAACTTACTAAAGTTGTTGGTGAAAATCTTCCAGAAGTATTAAAAGAGTTTGGCCAGACTAAAATTGAAACATCTGGAACTCTTGGAGGTAGAACATTAATAAAAATTCAAGGTGATGCAATAAGGGTTATGGCGGCGCTGATAGATAGTGTTGATAAAAATAGTGAAAAACTGAAATACCTTACTGAAAAAGAAATTCCAGCATTGGGCGGGGCTTCGGGATCAGCGCTTGTTATAGGCAAAGCTATGTTGGAGAGTTTTGGGTTATCTAAGGAAACTTCTGGTTTACGTGGTGGGGTAGAAGGGTCTGAGCAATCAAACGCAGACGCTATTATAAAAGTAAGAAAAACAATTCAAGACGGCGCTGGTGCCGCAATGAAATTACTAGGAACACAATTAAAACTTCCTAAAGGTACATTGGAAAATATAGAAGCTTTGGGTAGGGTATTGGGAAGAAGTATAGGTGAGTTTGCTTCAGAAACATATGGCGCAACATTTGCTATGGTAGCCGCTGAAGATTTGATATTCAAGGCTACTACACAATTTGTAGCCGATATGAAAAAAATAAATATTAAAGAAACTATTGCCCCATCATTAGGGCTTCCAGACAACACCGCTGTAGAGAAGCTCGGTGTAGTTAGAAAGTTTTTTCAATCTATAACATCTTTCCGCCCAGGCTTAGAAAAATCTATAAATGATTTGGATAATTTGAGACTTTCTTTTGAATCGGCAATCCCAGATACCGCCAGTAAGGAATTTACATCTATAGCAAAAAGGTTTTCGCAAACAGAATCAATTGGCGATACAGATGCTGTCAATGCATTATTCAAACAAATGGAAGAATTAGATTTGTCAAAAGAAGGTGATTCAACATTTGCGGAAAGAGCTAAAAAAAGGCTTATTGGTATAGGCGGGCAGCTGATTACAAAACAATCTGAATTTAAGAAACTCATTGAGGTAGGAAGTAATTTCGGTAAAGCAATGGCAGAACTTTGGGATAAAGTAATTGCTGACGCAGATAAGCTTGGTCTTAGTATTGAAAGTGAGGCTAAAGTAAAAAAACTGGCTCAATTATTTAACCCAGAGAGTATAGCCGAGCGAACAGTGGATGATTTGCGGGCAGGATTCGGAACCATGTCTATATTGATTGCCGAAGAAGGGGCTAGAGCGTCTAAGGAAGTATTTGAAAAGATGATTCCAGGACTGGCGGCAAAAGTTTCGCAAAGTACAAACCAATTAAATTCCGTATTTTCACAATTATCATTTACTGGGAATAGATTTGTTGATAATCAAACAAAGTTAAGAACTGAGTTAGAAAATACATTAAATACTTTTAGGGCTAGGGAAAAAAGTATAATAGATCAGCAGAAGCTTGGTGTTACTGATACTTTTTTAGAAACAAATCCACAATTAAAGCAACTAAAGATAGAAAAAGATATAGCAATTGCTACAGCTAAAGCTAATATTGAAATAGCTAACCAAGTTATTCTACAAAATGATGTTATAGAGGCAACAAATGCAATGAAATCAACACTGACAAGCATGTTGTCAGATGTGGCGGCATTCACAGATACGACTGGAAGATCACTTTCAAGCGCACTCAGTGGTATTGCTGGTCAAAGGCTTGAATATCAAATGAGGAATTTGCTTGATGAAGCATTTAAAGGTGCTGAGAGTGACATAGGCGCAGCGATTCTTGGAATAGAAAAACCAACACTAACACCAGAACAGCAGGCTATGATAAAGTCTTTTGATTTCAATACCATACAACTTCAAGTAAATACTGGCACACTCCAAACTGTTGATGCTTCTTTAAAATTACTTACGCTTGCAATGATAGGTGGGCAGGGAGTTACGGAAACTGATGGTGGTGAAAAAAGAACAATCAGTTCAGTTAGGGATGATATAATGAGGAAAAAAATGGCGGAGGATGCGGGAGAGGAGAGCAAAGAAACGACGGCAGCAGTTTTAAGTATGACGGATCAGTTAGCAATGTTTGCTGGAAACTTAGCTGGTGGTTTAGGCGGAAACGCTTTAGCTGATGCCCTTGGTAAGGAATCAAACAATGTAAATGCTGGCGTTGGTGCGGCTGGAACAATTGCTTCATTGGCGGGCGCAAGTCCAATTCTAACTGGAATATCTGCATTGGTCGGCGGTCTTTTTGGAGCTCTATTCGGATCGGATAAGGACGAAGATGTTAAACCAATAAAAGAAGACATAAGAAAGATAGCTGACAATACAGCTGAACTTGTTGCTATAGATAAAAGGCTTATCAATGCCCCCGCAGGCTTGACGCTTCCAGCGTCAGCGGCTGGAGGTGGAGGGATCGTATACAATCTAGAGGTAAACGTTAATGGAAATAGTAATTCACCAGACTTCGGAAACAATATAGCCAGAGCTATAGAGCGACAATTATCAAATGCCTCAAGTAATTTTAACAGAGTTAACGACACAATATCTTAGGAGTAAATAATGAAGAAACAAATTTTTAATTGGGCGGGGAAGACTCTGGTGGCAACTGGGAAAACTACAGCCACAACCTCAGACAAATTGGTCGATGCCACTGGTGGATTCGTGGAACACGTCGTAGCGGCTGGCATGGGTATTATAAATGATACTGATACAACGTATGCAACGGTTAGTGCTGTTGATTCTAAAACAACGCTGTCTGTGGCACCAGATCTTTTTGAAGTTAGTGAGTTATATTCAATCTATAAAGATGGTGACGTAATGGTGTGGGATGAATCTTCTGATATAATAGTAACATATCAGATTGGTGAAGCCTCACGTGGCACCCCAGTCGGTGCGGTTTTAGCAGCTGGGACACAATGGTTAACACTGGGAACCGTGGTAGCCGCCTCTCTCGTTTCTGGGGTTACTTCATTCATAGATCTTGGCGGAGCCACTAATTTTGTTCCGTCCTCTCATATTAGATTCCAGTTTGATGATGGAACTACCCAGAAAGTTTCTGGTTGGATCCCGATCGATTTTTCCATAAACCCCGTATTCTTTTGCATTATAAATGATCTTGTAAATGCAATAGGAATAACGGCTTGGATTGAAGGCACATAAGAAACAAAGGAATGTAAAAAAAGATTTTATTTCCTTGATTTTTAACGAATTTATTCGTATACTGTCATATTAATTCATAAAGGAGTTATAATGAAGATAGCTATATTTACAACATTTTTAGGTTTTGACAATGCGTATTCACTGTGTAATGTCGTCGCCGATCAAGTGGCAATGTTTAAGGGTGGCGGATACGAACCTGTAGTAATAGTGGCAAAAGGTTTTAAAAAGGTCGGTATCTTTGAAAGTGTTGAGGTAAGAGAAATCCCTCCCGTTCAACTTCATAACGATGGTAATCTTGGTGATAATTATGAAGATGAAATAGTATTGATGACAGAGGCCCTTCGAGTTATACTGGATGATATAGATGTTGTGCTTACTCATGATGTTATATATCAACCAGCCCACCTAATACACAACGTCGCTGCGAGAAAAATAGCAGAAGAAAAACCAAACATACGTTGGCTACATTGGATCCATAGTGCAACCAGTCCACGAGTACTCTGTAACAGGGCTGATGTTAAGGGTATAATCGCACAGCCATTTAAAAATTCATACATATGCTATCCTAATGAAGGTGACAGAAATCGTGTTGCTAATAATTTCAAGTTTAACGTTGATGATGTTAAGATTGTTCCTCATCCAATAGACATTAAGCAATATTTTGGATTTTCTGATTTAACCAGTGAGTTTATTGATAAATATTATTTGCTTGAGCAGGAAGTATTAATGCTTTATCCTTGTCGCCTTGACAGAGGTAAACAACCAGAGGCAAATATAAAGCTTATTGCAGCGTTTAACCGTATTGGTATGAAGGCAAAACTTATAGTAGCGGACTTCCATTCAACTGGCGGGGATAAGGTTGTCTACAGAGATGAGCTTAAAAAGACCGCAGAAACGTTCCACCTTACACCACAAGACGTTATATTTACATCCGACTTTAAACCAGAAACCAAGGCGAGTGTTCCAAGAGAAATGGTTCGGGAGTTGTTTCAAATAAGCAATGTTTTTTTACTTCCAAGTGTTTCGGAAACATATTCATTAGTGGCTCAAGAGGCTGCAATGTGTGGCAATGTTGTTGTTCTTAATTATGACTTCCCCCCAATGAAATCTATTTATGGGTACGATCCTCTTTATTACAAGTTTGGTAGCAACTTAGATCTTATGACTGGTACGGATGGGAGCACAATAACCAAGTATGAAAACGAGAACTTTTACTATAATGGAATGGCTTATTCAATTAAGAGCGAGCTCGTCAACAACAGGGTGGTACATCTTAAAGATAAGATCAGGTTAGAACGCAGTCTATCTGCAGTCTTTAAAAATAACATAGAGCCATTAATTCATGCACAGGTGAAGACAAATGAAGTTTAGTATTATTATCGCTTCGTCTAACAGAGCGCACATTTTACCGAGGTTGTTCAACAGTATCTTTGTACAGCAAGATGGGTATGATGATTTTGAAGTTGTTTTCGTGGATGATTGTAGTAATGATAATACTGCTGAGGTTGTTAATGGGTGGGGTGATAAGATAAAGTATCTTAAGCAGCCACGTAGAACCGAGAGGGTTATGGCGTTCAAGCGTGGATTTGCAGAGGCTCAGGGAGATTATATTTTCTATATGGGCAGTGACGATTTAATGTTTCCACATTTTCTCCCATACATGGCTAAGTGGACAGAAAAACTACCTAATGAAAAGTTATTTAACTTCGGATGGTGTACTATCAATCACCACAACCAGAGAATAGTTTCTCATCCTGGGCATATTTTTCCACCTTTCGAGCACTTTGATAATGGCATGGTGGCAGCGGGAAGTTTTCTATGGCACAAAAGTATCAATGATCAGATACAATTACCAGACGCCCTGAACTGCTATGAGTTTGCTGACAAGTCTGGTATTGTTCATAGTAGTGGTAGACCGTTCAGTCGTTTCACGCTCACGCTCGGTAACCCATGGGGGGATGATTATTTTATCTTTTATAGGCTTACTCGTAAGAACAAGAGCACACACCTCGGTTTATTTGGTGTGACGGTGGTGATACGATGAACATAGCAATCTTTCACGACGGTGGCAGTCACTTCTTCAAACCGCTTGCGAAGCACTGGGGGGAGCAGGGACACGAGGTGCGGGAAAATGCTAATTATTCTTATTGGGAGGGTTGGTCGCCAGATTTAGTGTTGTTTGAGTTCTGTAATAGAAACGTTGTTGATTTTACAAATAAATGGGTTCATGAATACGGAAGACCCTCCAAAGTTGTTGTCAGGTGTCATGGGGTTGGCGTGAGGTTAAACATATATAAGAATGTAAATTTTGATTACGTGGATGACGTCATATTTGTTTCTAATTGGCTTAAGAATCAAACTGACGGTTGGAATGGGCAGGGCTTTGAAGGGGTTCCGAAGCATGTAGTATATAACGGCATAAATTTAGATAAGTTCAGACTAAAAAGGGATTTTGAGTTTACTTATAAAATTGGTTATGCTGGTAGGATGATTGATCTTAAGGGAATCGATCAATTACCCGCTATATTAGCTAAGTTTAAAGAGATAGATTCTAGATATGAACTTATAATAGCTGATCCCGCTGAAAATAGAGATAGGGATATGAATGAGTGGTACGAGCAAATCGATTATTTAATAAATCCCTCATTGAGCGAATCGTTTTGTTACGTTGTTGGGGAAGCTCTCGCTAAAGGCATTAGACCGTTGATAGGCAACTGGGGTAGTTCTAGTGAGGTTTGGGGGAATGATTTTTATCTGGACGATTTTTGTTTGGATCGCACTCCAGACCGCTTTCGTAGAATAATAGAACAGAAATATGATGAAAAAAGAATGATAAAAGAAATATCAGATATATGTGGGGTACAGGATGTGTCTGGTACAGGATGTGTATGATATGGGGAGCGTACTTATGAAATGCTCGATTAATAATTGTGAAAATAAGGTCGAGGCAAGAGGTTGGTGTAATAAACATTATTTACGTTGGCTTAAGCATGGTGATCCAAATATTGTTAAAATAGAATCTCATGGATATACAAATCATCCACTTTACGTGGTGTGGGCAAATATGAAGCAAAGATGTTATAATAAAAATAATACACAATATAAAGATTATGGTGGTCGTGGAATTGCAGTTTGTGAGGAATGGATGAGTGCTAAGGCGTTTATTGATTGGGCCTTGCCTTTATGGAAAAAAGGATTAGAACTTGACCGCACGGACAACGATGGAAATTACTGTCCTGAAAATTGTAGATTTGTAACTTCTAAAGAAAATGTTCATAATCAAAGATTGTTACAAGAAAATAATACTTCTGGATATCGTGGTGTTGATTTTTATTGCCAAAAGTGGAGAGTTCAAATAATGATTGATAGTAAATTAAAGTATTTGGGTTATTTTGATTCTATCACCTTAGCCGCTCTTCGATATGATGCAGAAGCATATTTATTAAATGATGGAAGACCAAGGAATTTATTATGATACCGTTATTTAAACCATTTATGGCCGACGAAGTAGATGCGGAGCTGTCTAAAGTTCTCCATTCAGGTTATATAGGACAGGGTCCGAAGGTTGATGAATTCGAAGAAGACTTGAAAAAAGTTTTTCAAAGCGATTACGTTGTGACGGTAAATAGTGCAACGTCTGGTCTTCAGCTGGCCATTCATATGGTGAAAGACGATTGGGGAGTGGTTCTCTCAACGCCTTTGACCTGTACTGCTACGAATTTTCCAATCTTAGCAGAAGACTTATTCATTCAATGGGTTGATGTCGATAAGGCTAATTTAAATATGGACTTAGACGACTTAGCTAGAAAGATAGATAAAAATACAAGACTAATAGTTTTAGTCCATTGGGGTGGCGTTCCAATAGATTACGATAAGCTAGAAGACATTCTCTCCTCCGCATACAGAAAGTTTGGTTTTCGTCCAACGGTCGTCGAGGATTGTGCTCACGCAATGGGGGCTGAATGGGATGGGGATCCTATATCTGCTAGGAATAAAAACATACAGGTTTATAGTTTTCAGGCTATAAAACATATTACATCTGTAGATGGCGGAGCCATCGTTTTTCCAAATGAAGAACTATATAAACGTGCTAAACTCTTAAGATGGTACGGGATTGATCGTGAATCAAATAAAAAAGACATGAGATGTGAGTCCGATATTAAGGAGTGGGGTTTCAAGTTTCATATGAATGACGTAAACGCAACTGTCGGCATTGAGAACTTAAAGTACCTTAAGGACATGATGGTTCACATAAGAACTATTGCTTCTATATATGACAATGGGCTTTTACTCGTCGATGAGGTAATTCCTCAAAGTATTCCAGATAAAGCGAATCCAGCATTCTGGCTTTACACCATACTTGTGGAAGAAAGAGATAAATTTGCTAAATATATGACCGAAAATGATATTATGGTTTCCAAGGTTCATGAAAGAAATGATAATCATTCATGTCTTGATAATTATAAAGCACTACTTCCTAATCTAGATTACGTTGCGGATAAAATGATCTGTATTCCTATTGGTTGGTGGGTGACTGAAAATGATGCTCATTATATTATTGATACAATAAGGAAATTTTATTGTGGGGTGGAATGAAGAAATCAAAAAACAACTTAAATATTGTGGAGAAGATGTCTATATCGGCCATAATACTACTTTTACATGCCCTGGCGAAGTTTCTCTCATGGATAGAGTCAGAATCGACCCCTTCTCGCTAATAACGACAAGGCTAGATGTTGGTTCCAATTCACATATATGCTCCCATGTTGTAATTAGTGGCGGGAAGGAGCAGTTTGTTGGTCTTGACGGGTGGAATTTTATAGGATACGGCTCACAACTATTTACCGCATCAGAGGACTATTCTGGCGACTTTGGTCCAGTTTGTGAATTTTGGGGAAGCAATAAGGTATTTCGTGGTGATATAATATTTAAAGCGTTCTCTGGTGTTGCTTCAAATGTTATTGTGTTCCCTGGGATTATTCTTCCCAAGGGGTGTGCGGTAGGCGCACAATCATTGGTTCATTCGAATGACAAAAAGAAGTTGAAGTCGTGGAATATATATGTCGGAAAACCATTGACGCTTTTAAAAGGAAGAAATTCAAATAAAATAATAGAATTGTCCAAAGACAAGGATTGGTTGAAATGATTTATACGGATTTTAATTCTGAGGGGTGGATTTATGCTGAACCTAAAGCCGTTGTTTTCGGTGGAACTGGTGGATTGGGCTCTCATTTGGTTGAAAGTTTAGGGGAAAAATACAGCGTTGCGAAAATTGGTTCTAAGGATGTTGATGTAAGACATGATGGAGGAGTAAAAACCTTCTTAAAAATATTTGAGCCAGAGGTTGTTGTGAATATGAGTGGTGTAAATTACAATTCATTTATTCACAAACTTAATTTAGAATCTCTTGCTGAGGCAGAAAAAATGATTGATGTAAATATATGGGGCAATATACATATTTTAAACAACGCCCTCCCATATATGAGAAAGAATAATTATGGTAGAATAATCTTAGCTTCGTCTGTATTGTCTACAAAAACAGTTGTTGGCACATCAATTTATTCAGCAACAAAATCATTTTTAGACACAATGGTCAGAGTTGCCGCAGCAGAGAATGCATCAAAACATGTTACAATAAATACTTTGAGGCTGGGTTATTTCGATGCTGGTTTGACGCACAAGATTCCAATGGATAATATTTCGTTGCTTTTAAATGAAATACCAGCTCATGATTTTGGACAACCAATTGATATTGCTAATTTAGTTAACTGTATTATAAATTCAGAATATATTAACGGGGCAAACATAGACATTAACGGTGGTTTAAATGGAATATGACGTAACCGCAGTAACTGTTTTTTGTATGAATGATGAATATATTAAAATATGTTTAAGTTCTTTTATGGATTTATATCCAAAAGTTCGGACGATTGTCGTTGATAATTCGTCACCAGACCACGCATGTGCGAATATACTTAGAAATCTATGGTCATATGGTCAAATAACTTTAATAGAAAACGGCGAAAATCTTGGTCATGGAACTGGGCTGATACAGGGAATAGAAAAAGTTAAAACAAAATATGTACTTTTATTTGATTCAGATGTTCACTTTAAAACAGATGAACTTCTTCCAGATATGCTTGCGTTAATGGATGAAGATACATATGGTGTTGGATATACAATGTGGCACGGATATGGCGGAAGGCACGTAAGACCGCATAGTGTTCACGAACCACAGCCAGAAGGCTCAATGAGGTTTATGCACCCTGTTTGTGCGTTAATTTCTATGGAACAGTATGTGAAATGGCCACCAATAGATTCATTATGTGCTGGTGGAAGCAAACATCACGGGGCACCAACATCTTCTATAATGGAAGCAATTGATAAAGCTAAAATGGGACATATAATAAAACATTTACCAGAATCTGCATATGTTGATTGTAAATATTGGCATCACACATCTGGTGGAGTTAGATTAGCACTAAGGAAAATAGCACAAGATGCAGAACGTAACAGCACTAACAGTAGTTTATAATACGCCAGAATTGTTAATAAATTCTGTTGGATCTTTTAAAAAGTTTTATCCTGATATTCCATTACTTATTATGAATAATTCTGATAAAGATCATGCGTGTTCTAGTGTTGTTAGTGAATATGTGGAAAGATATAATAATGTAAGGGCATTTAACTTTACAACAAATCAAGGTCACGGTACTGCTTTTCATGAAGGTATAAAAAACATAGATACGGATGTAATATATTATTTTGATTCAGACATAGATATGAAGGTTGGTGGTGCTATAGAGGGTATGATGGAATTAATGAATGACGAAGTTTACGGAGTGGGAAATGTTATTGATGTTGATACGGGCGGGAGAAATATAAGACATGACTATACTGGAGAGAGAGTTAAATTTCTACATCTTGTTGTCGGTCTTTTAAATAGAAATATGTATTATAAGTTTCACCCCTTTACACGATATGGTCTTCCGATATTTAAGGCGCTGCTTGAAATACATAAAAGCGGTAATGTGGATAAAATGATAAAATATTTTCCTATTTTTAATTACGTTAAGCATCTTAGTGGCGGAACGAGATCTAAACATGGTGACTGTGAGAAAATAGTTGAAGAGGAGGTATCTACTGATGGACATTGGAGTGGATAATATAACAGCGGTTACTGTAGTTTATAAAACAATAGATTATATAATCGAGGCGTATAATACTTTCAGAAAGTTTTACCCAACCGTAAAATATATACTTGTTGACAATAGCGGTGGTGATGAGTGTACTCAATTAATGAGGACGTGGCTTGAAAAAGACCCGAACTTAACCCTTATTGAATTGGAAGAAAATATTGGTCATGGGTATGGGATGGATCTTGGGATAGAAAAAAGCACAACTGATTATTTATTTATATTTGATACAGACATAGTTTTTAAAAAGGGTGGCTTCATAGAGGAGGCTTTAGCGTTATTTGATGAAGATACATATGGCGTTGGGTGGATATTTAGGCTGGGTCTGACGGGCGGTGGCGTCCCAACGGATTGGGATGGAGAGTCTTTACTTTATCTATATCCATCGTTTTGGTTTGTAAATAAACATCAATATAATAACTTTCATAAGTTGAGTAAATTTGGACTTCCAATATTACAGGCTATGAATGATATAAATGCATCTGGATTGAGTGAAAAAATATTAAAACCATTTTTTAATGGTCAGGTCAATGAATATTTACATCATCATAGTGGTGGAACTAGAGCGGTATATGGTGATTGCGAAAACATAGTAAAAGGTTTCGATGATGAATATGTTCAAAATAATAAGGACATTATTGCTTCATTAAATAGCAAGGAGATTAAGTGAATTTAAGTGACTTAACGCTTATAGTACCTACATGCGGATATGTTGATGTGAGTAGAAGTTTATATACTTATAGGCGTCATGCCCCAGGAGCAAAAATCATAGTAATAGACCAAACACCACACGGCGCCCTTGGATCAGATGAAATAAAAACATACACTGATGTCTATGTTAAAGTTGACAGAGCGCTGGGATTTTCTAAAGCGATGAACTTTGGCATTGCCCTCTCCGATTCCCCGTATATTGGTTGTATAAATGATGATGTTGAATTTATCCACGATAAAATGTGGGTTGGTATTTGCGAATGGCTCGGCAAGAAAGACGTCGCCGCTGTTAATCCTTCTTCGGTAAAGGGATATAACCTTGAATCAGACGCTCTACCATGTAACTGTGGTGTTGAACTGGATGAGAAAAATGGAAACTGTCCAAAATGCAGAGCTTGGAAAGAGACATATACCGACGAGGATTGGGACTATCTAAACTCACCAAGAGAGGTTAAGTTTTCCGCCATAACTAAGACGTTCCCCGAGATGTGTGTGGACGGAATAATGACATGGGCAATGTTCATCCACAGGGCGGCATTGAATAGAATTAGAGATAACGAATGTTACTATGATGAAAAGTTTTACCCAGGTGGCGGAGAAGATTACGATTTGATGTGTCGCCTGTATGATGCAAAACCTACTGGTGAATGTTATCGGGCGGTTGGCATATATAATTCTTGGGCTTACCATCATTGGTTTGGCACTAAGAATAATAGATCTCATGAGAGATTTTTTATTGAAGGTGTAAATAAACCAACCATTATTCAGGAACTAAAGTATAATGATGTAGATGGTAAATATAAAACGAAACCAACTGATCCAATCATTGTTAAAGATGGTAAGCCGTGTGATTCGAATTGGGATTTGTGGGGAAGGAAAGATAAGAGTATTCCGTGTCCACCATGTACT
>Ga0307375_10001551_pt1 | contig 24922 bp, 30 predicted proteins | sample TR1MG_FD_202531 | JGI IMG/M metagenome (GOLD analysis project Ga0307375, IMG submission 202531) | Soil microbial communities from Risofladan, Vaasa, Finland - TR-1 | ecosystem: Environmental > Terrestrial > Soil > Coastal area > Acid sulfate soil | place: Finland: Risofladan, Vaasa | collected...
CAGCCGTGCTCGATCGCGACCTTGCGCTTCCGCCTCGCCCGCGTCATCGCGCGCCAGCTGTCACGCTGTCCATGCTGCGGCAGGGCGTACCGAAGTATCAGGCATGGTTGGTAACACAGTAGAACTATGTGGTCGACGAATTGCCTGCGTTGGTGGCAGCAAGGTTTCCGGTGGATGTCGCCTACAGCAGCATCTGCGGCCATTCCATGGGTGGTCATGGCGCCTTGGTGATGGCGCTGAAACACCCCGACCGCTATCGCTCGGTATCGGCCTTTGCACCGATCGTGGCGCCCAGCCAGGTGCCGTGGGGACACAAGGCGTTGCCGCGCTACCTTGGCACAGAGGCCAGCGCGTGGGCAAATTACGACGCCTGCGAACTGGTGCGCCGGCAGACGTTTGCCGGCACGATCCTGATCGATCAGGGTGAGGCCGATGGCTTCCTCGAAGCCCAGCTCAAGCCCGAGCTGTTCGACCAGGCATGCGCGGAGGCCGGGCAGCCTCTGCTGTTGCGCCGCCAGCCGGGCTACGACCACAGCTACTGGTTCATCGCCAGCTTCATCGATGACCATCTGCGTCATCACGCGGGAGCCTTGGGATTGCTGTGATGGTGCTGCCCTGCCTCGAGACGTCGCGTTGCCTGATCCGTCTGGCCGAACCGGCGGATGCGCCCCAACTGCTGCGCTATCGGGTGGAGAATCGTGAGCATCTCGCGTCATGGGAGCCTGCGCGCGAAGCGAGCTACTACACGCTGGAGCACTGTGCGCAGTCGATCGCTGAAGGACGCGAGGTCGCGCAGCTGGATCGTGGCTATCCATTTGTCCTGTTCAGCCCGGACGCACAGGACATCTTCGGCAGCGTTACCCTCTCCAACGTCGTCCGCGGACCGTTCCAGGCCTGCCTGCTCGGCTATGGCGTCGCGGCCCGATGGCAGGGGCAGGGCTTGATGGCTGAGGCGCTGGAAGCTGGCTTGGCGTGGGCGTTCGGCGAACTGGATCTGCATCGGGTGATGGCCAACTACCTGCCGCGCAATGAGCGCAGCGCACGCCTGCTGGCGCGACTTGGCTTTGAGCGCGAAGGCTACGCGCGGGCCTACCTGCGGATTGCGGGTGAGTGGGAAGACCACGTACTCACGGCGAAAATTCGCGACGCGGACTGATGGTCTTTCAGTTGCCTCAAACAAAAATGGCGGCCCTCAGGCCGCCATTTCCGGTGTCATGTCGCCATTCGGTCAGGCTTTGGCAGCCGGACGCGAGTTCGAGCGACGGCGCTGGTTGCCGCCGGCGTGATCGGCACGACCCTTGGGCGCAAAGCCGTTCGGACGGGCCGCGCTCGCGGTCTTGCCCTGGCGCGGCTGGCGCGGCGGCTGGCGTTGACCACTGCCACCCTGCTTCGGACGCGGTGCACCGGCATCCAGACGCAGCGGGGCGGACGGCTCGTAACCGGTGATGGCGTTGATCGCGATGTCCTGCTTCAACAGTTTGCGGATGTCATGCAACAGGCCGCTTTCGTCATGGCTGACCAACGATATGGCCAGACCTTCCATGCCGGCGCGACCGGTGCGTCCGATACGGTGCACGTAGTCTTCGGCTACCGAGGGCAGGTCGAAGTTGATCACGATCGGCAGCTGTTCGATGTCGATGCCGCGGGCAGCGATATCGGTGGCGACCAGCACGGTGACGCGGCCGCTCTTGAAGTCGCTCAATGCACGGGTACGGGCGTTCTGGCTCTTGTTGCCGTGAATCGCTGCCGTACGCAGGCCGGAGGCATTGAGGAAGGTAACCAGCTTGTCGGCGCCATGCTTGGTGCGGCTGAACACCAGTGACTGGCGGCGGCTGTCTTCCGACAGCAGGTGCAACAGCAGGTCACGCTTGCGCGCGGCGTCGACCGGATGTACCTGGTGGCTGACCAGGGCGGTGACGGTGTTGGGCGCCGACACCGAGATCTCGCGCGGGTTGTGCATGAATTCCAGTGCCAGCGTCTTGATCGCCGGGGCGAAGGTGGCCGAGAACAGCATGGTCTGACGCTTCTTGGGCAGCGCAACCAGGATGCGCTTCAACGCCGGCAGAAAGCCCATGTCGAGCATGCGGTCGGCCTCGTCCAGCACCAGTGTTTCCACCGCGGACAAGTCCAGCGTGCGCTGCTGCATGTGATCCATCAGGCGACCCGGGGTGGCGATGACGATGTCAACGCCGCGGCGCAGCGCATTGATCTGCGGGCCCATGCTGACGCCGCCGAAGATGGTGGTGGCGCTGACCTGCATGTGCTTGCCGTAGTCGCGCAGGTTTTCGTGCACCTGGGCAGCGAGTTCTCGGGTCGGGGTCAGCACCAGCGCGCGCGGGCGGCGGGTCATGGTCTGGCCGCTGGTCGAAAGCTTCTGCAGCAGCGGCAGCGCGAACGCGGCGGTCTTGCCGGTGCCGGTCTGGGCAGCGGCGAGCAGATCCTGGCCTGCCAGTGCGGGGGGGATCGCAGCGGCCTGGATCGGGGTGGGTTGGGTGTAGCCGTAATCGGCAAGCGCACGCAACAACGCGGGCGCAAGGCCCAGCGAATCAAAAGACATGTAACACTCCTGAGCAACCCGGAGTGTTGATACCGTGTTGCAGACTAAGGGGGAAGGGGCGGCAATGCGCCGCAGCAGTCAGGAAAGCGACTGCGCCGCCGAGTATATCTGATTCGATGGCGCAGCGTACGTTTCCCGATGATCAAGCTGAACAGACGGCTTCAATCGCGTCGGCAAGCCACGATCAGATAGCTGTTGAACGGCGTGTGGCCACGCAGCGGCTCGATGTGTACTTCAAGGCCGGCATGCTCCAGCGGCGCACGGAGTTCCATGGCCGTTGGATAATGCAGCGCACCGCCGGGAATCCAGCCGGAGCGGCACAGGAAAAATTCTTCCAGACGAGTGATATGGAAGTGCCAGTTTGGTTCGCGCAGCACATTGCGGATCACCAGGCGCCCATGCGGGGCCAGATGCTGCACGGCCGAATCCAGCAGCGCCTGCTGCGCCGAGGCGGACAGATAGTGGAGAACGTCGAGCAGGGCGACGTCACCGCGCACAGCAGGCAAGCAGGAGGCATCGGTCTGCAGGAATTGCATCTTCCGATCCAGACCGGCTGAATGCGCGGCAGCTTGTGCCGCCTTGATCTTGCGCAGGTCGTGATCGAGGCCGACGTAGTCAGACAGGCGCCCCATCCCCTCCAGGTAATGCCCCAGCAAACCCAGGCCGCAGCCTATATCCAGCAGCGGCAACGACTTGTTTCCCGGTAAACCAGCCATGGCTGCATAGACTGGATCAAAAGCGAGCTTCCAGCGCACATACTGCTGGTGGCCCACGCCGGTGTAGCAACGCGCAATGGCCCGGCGTTGCGAACGTCCGAGCAGTTGATGATGTGTTGATGTCATGCCGTTTTGCCGACCCTGCGGGAGATTATGGGTACGTTGGTCGGGAACGGCTCAGCGTTGGCGCCCACGGTGTGGTAGCCGAGGCGATCGGTCCAGCGACATGTCGCATCATGCCGTGTTCGCTGCAGAAGGGGGCGGCCCTGGTGGACCGCCCCCTTTTGTCGGGCAGTTTTCGGGGTTACTGGCAGGTCACGCCAACCACGTTGAACGCGGCGACCACGTCAGTGCGCGAGTAGCCATAATCATCGGCGGCGCTCTCGACGCCACAGGCCCCGGAGTTGAAGGTGGACGTGGCCATCCAATACATCGCATTCGCGTGCGCGAAGACTTCGAACGCCTTTCTGGTGTTCCAGTTCGACGACTTCGCCAGCGTGCAGAAAGCCTTGTTGTAGACGCCGCTGGAATAATGCACGTCGAGCGAACTGGTGTAGTTCGCGGCGTTGTCGATCGATCCGCCATCCAGCGTCGGCGTGCACATCCAGCGCAGCGCAATTCCGTTCTTGATGATCTCCGCGCCGACCAGCCAGTCGTTTTGACCGCGATCGAAGTACTCGGCCGCCTCGCCGGCCATGTCCGAAAATGACTCGTTCATGCCACCTGACTGTCCGGAATACTGCAGGGCGGAGTTTTGCTCGGTGTAACCATGGCTGACTTCATGGCTGGTTACGTCCAGGGAGGTCAGTGGATAGAAATAGCTGGCGCCGTCACCAAAGTTCATCGAGCTGCCGTTCCAGAACGCGTTCTCATAGTTGCGGCCGTAGTGCACGTTCATGACCAGTTTGAAGTTGAGCGGCGGGGTACCGAACCAGTTGTTGTACATGTCATGGACCACGCCACCGAAATGGTGTGCGTCGTTGATCGGCGAGTAAGCCCCATTGATGCCGTCACCCGTGCTGGTCGGGCAAGTGAAGGTCCAGACGGAACCACCCTGGGTGCGTTGGTTCATGTTGTTGGTGATGACGTCAGGGTTCTGCATGGTGCATGTGCTGCCTGATTGCATCACCTGCAGCACTGCATAGTCAGTGCCATAGAAATACTGGCCGGTCTTCTGGTTGCCGCCCGGCCCATTGGCGCTGCTCGGGGTCGAGGTGCCGCCGCCACCGCCTGGCTTGCCCTTGGTGGTGAGCCCTTCCCAGCGCTGGATGACGGCGCCGGTATGGGCGTCGATCAGCGCGGTCGGCCGTGACGGCACGCCGTTACGCTCGACAAAGAACGAAGTGAGGTAGACCAGTTCAGCCTTCTTGCCCTCGGCATAAACAAACAGGTCGCTTTTGGCGTTCTGCAGGTCGGCCGACGAGACAGGATTCGCACCGATTCCATATGGCAGCAGGCCGGCATGCTGGCGTAGCACGGCGATCGCGTCATCGCCGTTGAGGCTCGGTGCAGTTGAGCGCAGGTCGAAGCCGAGGCCTTGCGCTACGCGACCATCCACGCTTTGCACGGTGCCACCGGTGTCGCGCTCAACCACTACGCTGTGGCCGTAAACCGGCACCCCACGGAACATCTGCTGTTCACGGGTCTTCAGCCTGCCATGTGTTGTGGTGCGTACCTGCAGTTTCGGCGACAGCGAGGCTTCGGGGTCCATGCCCAGTCGCCCGGTGAGTGCGGCCGGTGTGAGTTTGCCCATCGCGGGCGCATGGATCCTCGTGGACGTGGCGGCAAGGGCGCCGGTCATGACGATCAGTCCAAGTGCGCCCAGAAGCGCACCGGCAAGCGGTTTATGCATCATCAAAAAATTCCTCCCCAGGATTGTCTCGCGTGGTGCGCGCCCTCGCCCTTCAGGCGTAACGAACACCGCTCTGCCAGATGCTCGACTTGATCATGCTGATCAGTTCGTGCCCATACCGCATGAACTTACGCTTCGCCTTGAGGTGCGTCAATTTCCCCGGACCACAAGCTGTCAGGGCAATTCTCAGCCGTGGTGGCGTTTGGTGTCGTGCAGGGTGGCCATGGCGACGGCTAGAAATCGCATGTAAATGCGCCTGGTCAGGTGTCCACGTATCCGCCCGTAACGCACCCGCTGACGCTGTGCCGCATCTCGCAGGGGGGCAGGGGTGAGGTTATGCCCCGGCAGCTCTCCATCTACGCTGGTGATGGCGTCATGGGTGGCGATGGTTGGCGTATCACGTGCTCTGCTCGCCCGGCCGGGGGCGGAAGTGCGTGGCCTCGGCGTTGGCAGCGGGCGCTCCTGATAGAATCCGCCCTTTGCACTCCCTCAAGAGACACACAATGAAAGCTGGCAAGGACAAGGTGGTTTCCCTCCATTACACGCTGACCGTGGATGGTGAACAGGTCGAGAGCTCGCACGATCGCGATGAACAGTTGTGGGTGCTGCTTGGTCACGGCCAGCTGATCTCCGGTCTGGAAGCGGCGCTGGAAGGGCATGGGGCGGGCGAGTCGCTGCAGGTTGAAATAGCTCCGGCCGACGGCTACGGCGAGCGCCAGGAAAGCCAGATCCAGCGCATGTCGAAAAAATATTTTCCGCAGGCCAACCGGCTCAAGGCAGGCATGGTCACGGTGCTGAAACTGAAGGATGGCGGCCAACGCGCAGTGACCGTGCACAAGGTCGGCATGAGCGCGATCGACGTCGACCTGAACCACCCGATGGCGGGCAAGGCGCTGCACTTCGATGTGACCATCGGCGAAGTGCGTGAGGCCACCGAGGAAGAGACTCAGCACGGTCATGCCCATGCACCGGGCGCCGAAGCGCACTGAATTCAAGCGTGCATGGTTGAATGAAAACGGCGCCTATTGATTCGGCCCTTAAACAGTATTAAGCGGCGTACTTGACTCGTGGGTCGCGGAAGTAGGCTTTGACGCGCTCCGGCTCGCGACCGATCACGGCCATGTGTTCCTCGGTGGCGGCTCGAAGTTTAGCTTTGGTGCGCGCTGGCACTTTGCGGCGGATGACGTGTTTGAGATCGGCATTGAGGCGTTCCTCGGGATTGAGTTCCGGGCTGTCCCATGAGGGGACTTCCTGCGGTCGTAGCTGGGCAGATAGAACACCTCCATCTGATCGGAGTGTTCGGCTAACCACTGCTTCACCGGTTTGCAGTGATGCACGCCCAAGTTGTCCAGGATCAGAAACACCTTGCGCTCGGTGTCGGCGACCAGTGCCTGGAAGAACTCGATCAGCTTCTCGTGATTGAAGGCGCCGTCGATGATCATCCAGCGTGCCTTGCCCTGGTTGGTCACGCTCGCCAGCATGGATAGTTTCTGGCGTGTGCCACCCACCGCCATGGCCACCGGCGTCTTGCCTTGGGGGGCGTAACTGCGGCCGCGCACATCGGTGTTCACCAAAGCCGTTTCATCACCCCAGTGAATCTCCGCACCCTCTGATTTAGCGCGCTCGGCGATGGCCGGATAGGTGTCGTCCAACCAGGTACGTACCGCTTCGGGCGATTGTTCGTAGGCGCGCTTGATCGGCTTTTGCGGAGTGAAACCCCAGCGTGCCAGATACTTCCCGACCGAGCGCAGGTGCAGCGTTACCTGGCATTCGCGCTCGATCAGTTCGCCCACTGCGGCGCGACTCCACAAGGCGAACTCCATCTTCAGTTGCTCCGGACGTTTGTCGCAGATTGTCTGACGGATCGTGGCTTCTTGCTCGACGGTCAGTGCGCGTTTGTCGCCAGCGCCGCGGCCACGTTTACCTGGTGCCAGCGCCGCCATGCCACCGTTGTTATAGCGGTCGATGATCTTGCACGTGGCTGAATAACTCAGTCCTACATCGCGCGCGATCTGCCGCTTGTTGAGCTTGCGCTTGTACGCCCGAATCACTTGGCGTCGGCGCTCGTGTTGTTCGGCCGGGCTGAGCCGGCGTGCGTCTTCTGGGTTCATGAAAATACTGACCGCATCGTCGAACAATAGTTCTTACTATTTACGGGCCTTATCTATAAGGGCGCCGTTTTCATTTCGCATCCACCCGATCGACAGGCGGTGGTGGCACGGGCTGGCCAGTGTCAGTCCAGTACCCGCTTTCCATATTCGAAATGTTCCCGCCAGTACGGGCCGTCGATGTCATCCAGCCGCACCGTGCCGCCGCTGTTGGGGGCATGCACGAAGCGACCCTTGCCAACATAGACGCCGACGTGGCTGATGCTGCCGCGGCTGCCGAAGAACACCAGGTCGCCGCTGGCCAGATCACTCATCCGCTTCACCTCCCGTTTGTCCATCGCAGCCATCTCGCGCGAGCTGTGCGGCAGCAGGATGTCGGCGGCGGTGCGATAGATGTAGTCGACCAGACCGCTGCAGTCGAAACCGGTCTCCGGTGTGTTGCCGCCCCATTTGTAGGGCGTGCCAACGAGCCCGATGGCACGGAACAGCACATCGTTGGCGGTGCCGGCGCTGGCCGCGGAGGGCGCGCGGGCTGGCAGGTCGGCCAGGGCCGATTGCGAAGCCTTGTACGTGGCCTCGCGCCGCTGCGGGCTGCTGGCACACGCGGCCAGCAGCAGAAGCATCAGCCCCGGCAACAGTATTCGCGCACGCCGCGGCACGGTCGAACGGATCTGACTCGTGCAGGTGAACTCCGGTCGCATGAGATAACCTCTGATTTTGGCAGGCCAAGGTTATCAAATCAATAACTTGTGGGGAAGTTCTAAGAAGTCGCTGTAGATAGAGCGTGCGGGTTTCCCAGTGAATCGGGGTGCTTGCTAATCATGGCTGGGTGCTGATGGCGCAGCCTTCGCGATCTCGATGACTCGGTCGGACAAGATCTTTCCGCGGATGTCCCTGGCGCTCAGGCGATAGCGCCCCGGCCGCAGATAGAGTTTGCTGGAGGTATCGCCCTGCATGAAGGCATAGCGATCAGCCGGGTTGGCATCGATGTCCTCGTCGATGTGACGGGCCCCAACGACGCACGGCACGACCACTTTGCAGAGAATGGTGCTGATCGCGAGCGGGGCACGCTGGTCATGCAAGGTAAGCCAATCGGGGCGCCGTGTATTTACGATATGCGACAGCATGGGCCGCCTGCGGACCATGTCATGCACGATGGTCGAGGGTTGTATGTACCCGCTTTCGACGGCCCCCTGGCCGGCAGCAGGTGGCAGGATCACGTTGACGTCATACTGTTTCGGAAACGCGCTCCAGGGCCTGCCGCTGTCGCGGTTGATCAGCACGATCGGCCCTCTTGGAGCGAACGTTTCGATCAGTGCTGCGTAGGTGTCGAGGGTGTGCAGAATTTTGTGCAAACGGGATTTGAGTTACCGTTGAGGAAGTCGCTCCTCAAACTGGATCGTAAATCGGTTCAATGCAGCCTTCCAGTCGCGGATCGGCATCGTCCATTTCTTGCTGATGTTGCGTAGGGCCAGGTAGAACAATTTCACCAAGGCTTCGTCGCTGGGGAATGCACCGCGGTTCTTGGTCAGCTTGCGCAGGCTCATGTTGACCGACTCGATCGCGTTGGTGGTGTAGATCACCTTGCGGATCTCCGGCGGATAGTCGAAGAACGGAGTCAGGCGCGGCCAGTTACGCCGCCACGACTGCCCGATCGGCAGGTACTCCTAATCCCACTTGGCCTCGAACTCACCGAGCCGTTGCTCGGCCTCCTCGGCGGTGGCGCAGGCATAAATGCGCTTGAGATCGGCAGCCACCTCCGGCCGCTGCTTCCACGACACGTAGTTCAGGCTATGCCGCACCATGTGCACGATGCACAGTTGCACGGTGGTGTGGGGAAACACCGCCTCGATCGCTTCGGGAAAGCCCTTCAGGCCGTCGACGTAGGCGATGAAAATATCTTCCACCCCGCGGTTGCGCAGCTCCGTCACCACCTGCAGCCAGAACTTGGCGCCCTCGGTCTGCGCCAGCCACAGACCCAGCACCTCCTTCTCGCCGGCCATCGTGACGCCGATGGCCAGATACACCGCTTTGACCCGCACCGCGCCCTCGCGCACCTTCACGTGGATACAGTCCAGGTAGACGATCGGGTACACCGGATCGAGCGGCCGGGCAGCCATGCCTTGACCTCGTCGACCACCGCATCGGTGACCGAGGAAATCAGGCTCGGCGAGACCTCCGCCCCGTACATCTCTTCCAGGTGCGCCTGGATCTCGCGCACCGTCATGCCGCGCGCATACAACGACAGGATCTTGTCGTCGAAGCTGGCCCAACGGGTTTGGTGCTTGGGAATCAGCTGTGGCTCGAAGCTGCCGTGCCGGTCGCGCGGGATCTCGATCGGCAGCTCGCCGAACTCGCCCTTGAGCGTCTTGCAGCTGCGTCCGTTGCGGGTATTGCCGGCCGCGTTGGCGACCGGCTCGTGCTTGTCGTGACCGAGGTGCTCGGTCATCTCTACATCCAGCGCCCGCTCCACCAGCAGCTTGGTCAGCTGCTTGAGCAGGCCGTTCTCACCGATCAGGTCTTCGGGCTTCTTGTAGTTGGCCAACAGGCTTGCCAAGCAGCTCGTCGGGTACCTCGTGCTTGCGTGGACTCATGGTGTCTCCGGGTCAGAGGGCAGTTTCCTGCCAGTGGCCCGTTTACACAAAATCTAGCACACGCCCGCTACTCACTGACCTACAAACGCCCGGCGCTGGCGCCCCGTCACGCGCTGGCGCTACGCGAGGCATCGGTTTGCGTGACCAGTTGGGATGGCGGCTACCGGCTCGGCAGCACCATGGAATTTTCCGGCTATAGCGAGGGACTCAATCGCACCCGTCTCGACGCACTGCGGCGCGGTGCGGCCGCCGGTTTGCGTGAGTCGAAAGGCCCCGAGTTGCTGGAGGAATGGTGGGGCTGGCGGCCGATGAGCGTGGACGAGGTGCCGATCATCGGAGTCAGTCGCCGCTGGTCGAACCTGTGGCTGGCCACCGCGCAAGGCATGCTCGGCGTCAGCATGTCAGCGGCCACCGGCGAACTGGTCGCCAGCATGCTCGGTAGCGTAACGCCAGCGATTGACCCGAGCCCCTATGCGCCGGCACTCTTCGGCCTTTGATGCAGGCAGCATGACGATGAGTAACTTCACCTTGCAGCGCGGCAGCGTGCCGTTGTTGATCAGCCTGCCGCACGACGGCAGCTTCATTCCTGACAATATTGCTGTGCGGATGCCGCCCGCCGCCCGCCGCTCGCCGGATACCGACTGGCATGTGGGTCGGCTTTACCAACCGCTGGCCCAGGCGCTGGGTGCCAGCGTGCTGAAGCCGCTGGCGTCGCGCTACGTGATCGACCTGAACCGTCCGGCGGACGGTCATGCCTTGTATCCGGGGCAGCGCGAAACCGGTTTGGTGCCTGTCGTCGGTTTCGATGGCGAGGCCTTGTACCTGGAGGGTGAGGAGCCGGAGGCTACCGAGGTGCAGCGGCGTATCGTCGAATTCTGGCAGCCCTATCACCAGGCCCTGAGCCAGGAACTGGCGCGCATGTGTGCCGAGCACGGGCGTGCCGTGTTGTGGGAGGGTCATTCCATCCGCAGCCGCGTGCCGATGCTGTTCGAAGGCCGGCTGCCGGATTTCAACCTGGGTACGGCGATCGGGGCGAGCTGTGGCCGTGCCCTGCAAGCGAGCCTGCTGGCTTGCCTTGAGGCGCAGTCGGACTTCAGTTTCGTGGTCAACGGTCGTTTCAAGGGCGGCTACATCACGCGTCACTATGGCCATCCCGATGCCGGCGTCCAGGCAGTGCAACTGGAGTTGGTACAGCTCAATTACATGGATGAGCAAACGTTTGCCTATGACGGGCGCAAGGCGGCGACGGTGCAGGCATTGATTGGTCGGATGCTGCGAATAACCCTGCAGTGACGCCCCGTTTTCCGGCCCGGAATGCGCCAGCTGAACGCCTGGTGCACGGGTCCTGGAGTGGCGCAAGTTTTCGCTTTCCATTCAGCTCTGGTATGCCGGTTGCGATGCTAAGGTGACGGCGTCGCGCTTCCCGAGTTGCCGGGTTCCGGCCGGGTTCGCGATAACTTCCATCACGCGAGGCTCAATACCATGATGCGTAAACTTGCGATCGCTTCCCTGTTCGTTGCGGGTGTGGCTCTTTCTGGTGCGGTACTGGCTCAAGAGGCCGCTCCAAAGGCTGCGACCGAGCACGCCGCACCGGCGGCAGCGCCGAAAGCAGATGCCATGATGAAGTCCAAGACTCACCACATGACCCATCACAAGGCCCATCACAAGGCAGCTCCCAAGAAGGCCGCCGCTCCTGCTGCTGCCGGTAGCGCGAGTTGAGCATTGATCAGGGTGTTGTGATTCGGAGGCCCCGCTGGCAACAGCGGGGCTTTTTCATGGCCGGTCATCCCACCCCGAGGAGTCCGGTTTCGACAGGGTCTCGCGACGCCTTGGAACACGCGAGGCACCGTCTCGTGAGCCCCAGGCTTGCGACTGATTTCCTGTTGGTGGCAGGCATGCCACGTGTCGGTAATGCGACATCTCAGTCCGCTGAGCCTGCGGGAGCGTCTACGGCCCCGAGTCGCAACAAATGCGCTGCGGCGTATCGCCCGCTCGACTGGCGGCACCCATCCGGTCGGCGGCTTCGGCCATGCACGGTGCCCGATCGGCTTCTGTTTCATCTATGGAGTGTGCAGGCGGCACAAGGTTGATTCCAAACCCCCTGGTTCGAACCCGTCCGGCGCTTTTCGAACGTCGCGATCGGCCTGACCGCCAATGGTCTGTCACCGCGATGGCATCGGTACCGCCGCAATGCACTTCAGTTCGATCGCGATCGGTGTCGGCAGCGCGCTGACGCCCAGCGTCGTGCGGCACGCATCGACCCCATGGAAATACTCCGCGTAGAGCCGGTTGTAGAGGGGAAAGTCGCGCTGCATGTCGGTCAGGAATACGGTGACATCGACCAGGTCGGTCCAGGCGGCGCCGCTCGCTTCCAGCACCGCGCGCACGTTGGCAAAAACCTGACGGCACTGCGCCTCAAAGTCATAGCCGAGCAACTGGCCGGCGGCATTATTCACGTTGCCAGGAATGGCGTTGTTGCCGGGCTGGCGCGGGCCGATGCCGGAGAGGAACAGCAACTGGCCGACCCGGCGTGCATGCGGATAGGCACCCACCGGTGCGGGTGCCGTGTCCGTGTGGATGATGTCGCTCACCGGATGGGCGCCGGTGCTTTGAGCAGTCGCTGCAGGGCCTGCTCGTAGGCTGGTTGCAGCGACGAGCGCGAGTCGACGTGCATGGCCAGGTCGTGCATGTGGCCGTTGTCCAGGCTGTAGCACCAGGCATGCACCGAGAGCTTCTGGCCGCGTTCCCAGGCGTCCATCACCATCGTGGTACGGCAGACATTGGTGACCTGTTCGATTGCGTTTAGCTCGCACAGGCGCGCGTTGCGCAGCGTCATCAAATCCAGCCCGGCCAGCATCACCGAGTGCTTTTCCGCCACGTCACCCACGTGCCGCAACCAGTTGTCGACCAGCCCCAGTCGGCGCTCGTCCAGCACCGCCTGGACGCCACCGCAGCCGTAGTGGCCGACGATGATGATGTGCTCGACCTTGAGGATGTCTACCGCGAACTGGATGGTGCTCAGGCAGTTGAGGTCGCTGTGGGCGACCACGTTGGCGACGTTGCGTTGAACGAATATCTCGCCCGGTGGCAGGTCGACGATCTGGGTGGCGGGCACGCGCGAATCGGAGCAGCCAATCCACAGGTATTTGGGTGACTGCTGCCCGGCCAGGCTCTCGAAGAAATGGGGATCCTGTGCGTGCATCGCCGAGGACCAGCGGCGGTTGCCGTCGAGCAGGTCTTGCAGGGGACTGGTCAAGAAGCGTCTCCCATTGGCGTGTTGGTTCGGGGGGCGAGGTTCATCGGGAAACTCCAATCAGTAACGGATGCAGATGTTTTTCGGTTCGGTGAAGAATTGCAGGGCTTCGGTGCCTCCTTCGCGACCGAGTCCGGATTGCTTGGCTCCGCCGAATGGTGTGCGCAGGTCGCGCAACAGCCAGCAGTTGACCCAGACGATGCCAAACTCCAGCTGCCCGGCGAGTCGGTGCGCGCGGGATAGATCCCGTGTCCACAGCGACGCGGCCAGGCCGTAGCGGCTGTCGTTGGCGATCGCCAGCGCCTCGGCTTCGTCCTCGAATGGGATCAGGTTCACCACCGGGCCGAAAATTTCCTGCTGGTTGGTTGTGGCCGACGAGGGCAGGCCCTCGATCACGGTCGGCGCGATGAACCAGCCCTGTGCACAACGACCCTCCACGGTGATTGGGTTTCCGCCGCAAAGTACGTGGCCACCTTCGGCGCAGGCCTGGGTGATGCAGCCCAGCACTTTGTCGTAGTGCGCGGCAGAGACCATCGCGCCGAGATCGCTGTCGGGGTGATCGGGATCGCCGACGTGCAATGCCTGCACGCGGGCAAGGTAACGCTCGCGGAAATTTTCGTAGATCGAGCGCTGCACCAGCAGCCGTGATCCACACAGACATATCTCGCCCTGGTTGGCGAAGCCCGAGCGCACGATGGTGTCCAGGTTTGCATCGGACAGGTCGACATCGGCGAACACGATCGCCGGGTTCTTGCCGCCCATTTCCAGCGAAATTTTCTTGAATTGCGTGGCCGCCATCGCCGCGATCCGCGCCCCGGTCGCGGTGCTGCCGGTGAACGAGATCGCCTTGACCCTGGGGTGATCGACGATCGCCTCGCCCACGCTGGGGCCGCGACCGAAAACGATATTCAGCACGCCTGGCGGGAAGCCCGCTTCGATGCTGAGTTCGCCCAGCATGGCGGCGCTGCAGGGTGTGACTTCAGACGGCTTGGCCACGACCGTGTTGCCGGCGGCCAGCGCGGGCGCGATTTTCCAGGTGAACAGGTAGAGCGGCAGGTTCCATGGGCTGATGCAGCCCACGACACCCAGTGGCTGACGCAGTGTGTAGTTGATCGCGCCGCCGCCGGTGATGCCTGTTTCCATGGCGTGCGATTCACTGCCCCAGTGCATAATCGCTGCCGCGAAATGGCGCAGGTTGCTGATCGCGCGGGGGATGTCGAGTCGGCGGGCGAGGCTTAGCGGCTTGCCGCTGTCACGCGACTCCAGCGCAACGAATTCCTCCCGCTGCGCCTCGATCAGGCTGGCCAGGCGCTGCAGCAGTTCAGCGCGCCGCTCGATGGGGGTGCCGGCCCAGCCAGCGGCCGCAAGACTGGCCGCGGCGACCGCGGCGGCGACGTCGGTGGCATCGGAGTCAGGGCACTGCGCGAAGACGGCGGCGGTCGCCGGTTCATGCACGTCCAGCCATGCATCGTTGAATGGCGCCTGCAGGCGACCGTCGATCAGATTGGCAAGGCGCAGGATAGGCATCGTGCGCAAGCTTAAATCCAGCGACCGGCAATTGCACCGAACGCCACCGTATGCAGGGTGGTGAAACCCGTGGGTGCCGCTACAGGGAACGCATGCGCCCGCCATCGACCGGCAGGCTGACGCCGGTGATGTAGCTCGCCGCCGGCGAGGCGAGAAAAGCCACGGCGGCAGCGGTTTCGGCGGGGTCGGCGAAGCGGCCGAGTGGGATTTCAGCGGTCATGGCCAGTTGCACGTCTTGTTCGCTACAGCCAGTTTTTTGAGCGCGCGCCGCGACGATCTGCTCGATGCGCGGCGTATGCGTTGAGCCAGGCAGCACGTTGTTCACGGTGATGCCGAACGGCGCCAGTTCCGTCGCCAGCGTCTTGGCCCAGCTGGCGACCGCGCCACGTGTGGTGTTGGAGACGCCGATGCCGGGGATCGGCTCCTTCACCGAGGTGGAGATGATATTGACGATGCGACCCCAGCGCGCCTCGCGCATGCCGGGAATCACCGCCTGCGTCAGCACGTGGTTGGCCAGCAGGTGCTTGCGATAGGCGTCCAGGAAATCCGCCGGGGTCGCGTCGGCGACGGTGCCTGGCGGCGGGCCGCCGGTGTTGTTGATGAGGATATGGACCGGGTGGGTACTCACCAGCTTTTCGGCGTGCGTACGCAGCGCGTCGGTGTCCGCGGCATCGGCGACGATGAGGCCATGTTTCTGCGCGTCATGTATCCATGGCAACGACTGAACCAGCGCAGCCAGCACGTCGGCGCGCCGCGCCAGCACGGTGACATCGGCGCCGAGCAGGGCCAGTTCAATGGCGCTGGCGCGCCCGATCCCTTGCGAGGCACCGCAAACCAGCGCGTGGCGTCCACTCAGATCCAGTTGCATGTGTCGCTACCCCCGAGGTGGTGTTAGTGCAGCAGCAGTCGCATTGACAGTGCGGCGAGCCAGCAGAGCCAGCCCAGCCAGGGGCTGTAACGCCAGATACTGCTCCAGCGGTTGACGCTGGCGTCACCCAGCGCAGGCAGGGCGGGCGAGCGCATCACCTGTTGCATGCGTACCCAGGTGCGCCATGCCGAAGTCTTGCCGTGGTCGGCTTCGACGATCACCTGCCAGTGCTGCGGATAGCGCTGGCGCAGCATGGCGGCGAGCTTGAACAGGGCGACATAGGAGAGCACGAACAGGCTGACGCCAGCGGACAGCAACAACAGATACAGGAAGATCATGGGTGACTACTGTGTTTGCTGCTGCTCCACGGCAGTGGCAGCGAATCGAGCAAGCCATCGCCCTTGGCTGGCTTGCCGCAGATCGCGCTGTCGATGGCCTTTTCATACGTGGTATTCATCAGCCCGATCCAGAGCGAGCCATCCGGTCCGTGCGGGATGCTGAAGCTGCCGGCGGAGTTCATCTGCAGCGTTGCGGTTGTGGTGGTGTTGAGCGCAGCAGGCGACTGCTCCCAGTAGGTTTTGCCTGACTGCTGTTTGCCCGAGCTGTAGACCAGCAGGTAACGGGCCGCCTTGTTGGTGACCTTGAAGCTGCCAAACGCGCCGGTGGTCTCGTCGCTCCAGCCCATGTGCTCGCACAGGCTGATGTCATCGGTGTCAATCGGCTGGAAACCAGCGTCCAGCATGACGACGGTAGGCGCGAACAGATAGCTGGCGTGCAGCCAGCGCCCGTTCAACTCCGACTTGAGAGCTACCCGGTAAGGCAGCTTCAGGCCAGTCGGTAGCTGGAAGGCGAGGAAATAGCTGTGGGTTCCGTCAAGGTTGGCCACCATGCTGCCGCTGCCCAGGGTGAATTTCCGCGGCTGCCACGGCAGCAGGCTGCGGTAGGAAAAATCCGCAAAGCTGCTGCAGCAGGGGGTGGCTTGCTGCAACTGCTGCCGAGCCAGTTTCAGCGGGTCAACCGCTGATTGCGGAGAGGACCGCAGATTTGGCGGAATCAGCGCTTTGGCTGTGTGGCAGCCGGTCAGCACGACAGCAGCAAACAGTGCGGCGATGACGGTGTGGACGCGATACGACATGACGATGGGGATGCTCAGAATTCGGCGGTGCCGGCCGCACGAGGATAGGGGATGGCGTCACGGATGTTGGACAGACCGCAGATGTAGACCAGCAAGCGCTCGAAACCCAGCCCGAAACCGGCGTGCGGCACGGTGCCGTAGCGGCGCAGGTCGCGGTACCAGCCGTAGGTGGCGGTATCGAGACCAAACTTGGTCATGCGGGCATCGAGGTAGTCCAGCCGCTCCTCGCGCTGCGCACCGCCGATGATTTCGCCGATACCGGGCGCCAGCACGTCCATTGCGGCCACCGTTTTTTCATCATCGTTCAAGCGCATATAGAACGCCTTGATCGCCTCGGGGTAGTTCATGACGACCACCGGGCGGCCAATATGTTTCTCGGCGAGGTAGCGTTCGTGCTCGGTCTGCAGGTCGATGCCCCAGGCGACTGGATACTCGAATTTCTGGCCGCAGTTTTTCAGGATCTCGATCGCGTCGGTGTAGTCGATACGCTCGAATGGCTGCGCGATGAACGCCTCGATGCGGCTGATCGCATCGCTCTGCACGCGCTCGGCAAAAAAGGCCATATCGTCCGGCCGCTCGTCGAGTACGGCCTTGAAGATCGCCTTGAGGAAGCCCTCGGCGCAGTCGGCGTTGGCAGTCAGGTCGGCGAAGGCGATCTCCGGCTCGACCATCCAGAATTCGGCCAGATGACGAGGCGTGTTGGAGTTTTCCGCGCGGAAGGTCGGGCCGAAGGTGTAGACCTTGCTCATCGCCAGGCAGTAGGCCTCGACATTGAGCTGGCCGGACACGGTGAGAAACGCCTCGCGCCCGAAGAAGTCCTTGCGGAAGTCGATCTTGCCGTCCGGCAAGCGCGGCAGGTTGGCCAGATCCAGCGTCGACAGGCGAAACATGTCGCCAGCGCCCTCGGCGTCAGAGGTGGTGATGATCGGCGTGTTGATCCAGAAGAAGCCCTGCTCGGTGAGGTGGCGGTGGATCGCCGTCATCATCGTGTGGCGCACGCGGGTCACGGCGCCGAACAGGTTGGTGCGCGGACGCAGGTGGGCGACCTCGCGCAGGAATTCCATCGAATGCTGCTTGGGCTGGATCGGGTAGGTCTCCGGATCGTCGACCAGACCGGTGACAGTCACCTCGCTGGCTTGCAATTCGAAGCTCTGGCCCTTGCCCTGCGACGCCACCAGCGTGCCGCTGACGATGACGCCAGCACCAGCGGTGAGGTGCTTCACCTCGGTTTCGTAATTGTTCAACATGGCCGGTACCACGGCCTGGATCGGGTCGAAGCAGGAGCCGTCGGTGACATTGACGAAGGACAGGCCGGCCTTGGAGTCGCGCCTGGTGCGCACCCAGCCGCGCACCGTCACGCTGCTGCCAGCTTCTAGGGCGCCGGATAGAGCCTGCTTCACACTGACCACGGCCATGGATTGAAACTCCTGCTGATTCGCCGCATATCGGCGCTTGAATGGATGGGGAACGAGCACGCTGCCGCGTGCGAGGCCAATCCCGCATGATAATGTAGCTACTGCCTGAGCTGCGACAGTTCGGGACACATAAATGAGGAAGTTGGATATACCGCTCATGAGCATCACCATTACCCCTGCCGCCCATGCCCGCATGCGCCATTTTCTGGCGGTGACACCTGCTGCCGCCGGCGTACGCTTCGGCGTCAAACGCACCGGATGCTCGGGATTTGCCTACGTGGTGGATCTGGCCGAGGCGCTCGGCGAGGGCGATCGGCTGGTGGATGTGGATGGGTTGCCGTTGATCGTCAACGACAAGAGCGTGGCGATGGTCGATGGCACGGTGATCGATTTTCAGCGCCAGGGCCTCAATGCCAGCTTCGTGTTCCACAACCCCAATGCCACCGGCGAATGCGGTTGCGGTGAGAGCTTCACCGTAGGTTGATCGGATCAGGGCTGCGGGGCGAGTTCCGGGAAGGGGATAAATAGCCAGGTCGAAGGTTCGCGCTTCAGGGCAAGCCTGCATTCACACCCGCGCCACTCGTGTATTGCCCCTTGTTTAATCAACAACTTGCGCTATCAGTCGCAGGCGCCGTACAATTCCGCTTCTGTCTGCGCCCGTTTGAGCGTTGGCGGGTCACTTGCCTCACCGCGCATGCGGGAGGCTGCGAGGCCGCAAGGCCGCATCCACAAGGAGTCAATCCACAATGACGCTGCGTCATTACGAAGTAGTGTTTCTGGTCCACCCTGACCAGAGCGAGCAGGTTCCGGCCATGATCGAGCGCTACAAGTCGCTGATCGAGACCGACGGCGGCAAGATCCATCGCCTGGAAGACTGGGGCCGTCGTCAGCTGGCCTATCCGATCGTGAACCTGGCAAAGGCTCACTACGTCATGCTCAACATCGAAGTGAGCCAGAACGCGCTGAACGAGCTGGAGTCGGGTTTCCGCTTCAACGACGCCGTGCTGCGCCATCTGGTCATTCGCCGTGACGAAGCTGACATCGAGCCGTCCTTCATCCTGAAGTCGAAGGAAAAGGACGATGCCAAGTCCACTCGTCGCCGTGATGACGACGGTGATGGCGAAGGTGAGGGCCGCCCGCGTGGGCGTGACCGCGACGATAGCGACAACGATCGCGACAGCGACGACTGATTAGGAATCCAGACCATGTCCAAGTTTTTCCGCCGCCGCAAATTCTGCCGCTTCACTGCCGAAGAAGTGAAGGAGATCGACTACAAGGATCTCAACACCCTGCGTCAGTACGTTACCGAGAACGGCAAGATCGTGCCGAGCCGCATCACCGGAACCAAGGCGCGTTATCAGCGTCAGCTGGCCACGGCGATCAAGCGTGCACGCTTCCTGTCGCTGCTGCCGTACACCGACAACCACGACGTCTGATCGTGACCGGCTGCAGCCTCGTGCTGCGGCTGGTGGTCAGGCCCGGCTTCGGCCGGGCCTGACTCAGGCATCCTTCGGACAACCGTCCTCTGGCTGCGCCGGGCCACACCGGTGCTAACGAACAGGAACCATCATGGAACTCATTCTTCTTCAGAAAGTCCGCAATCTGGGCACGCTCGGTGACAAGGTCACCGTGAAGCCGGGTTACGGCCGCAACTTCCTGCTGCCACAGGGCAAGGCGGTACGCGTCAACGCCGCCAATCTGGCAGCGTTCGAGCAGCGTCGCGCCGAATACGAAGCGAAGGCCAACACTCACTTGGCCGATGCCGAGTCGCGCAAAGCCAAGCTGGCTGACGCTTCGGTCACCATCACCGCGCACGCCAGTGCCGAAGGCAAGTTGTTTGGCTCGGTTGGCCCGCGCGATATCGCCGATGCGCTGGCTGCTGCCGGCCACACCGTCAACAAGGGCGAAGTGATCCTGGGCGAAGGCCCGCTTCGCAACACCGGTGAGTATGACGTGGCGGTTCACCTGCACGCCGACGTTCACACCACGGTCAAGGTGATCGTGATCGGCGACAAGTAAGCTGTCATCTCCATCTCAAGGGGTGGATGCAAACGGGCGCCGCAAGGCGCCCGTTTCTTTGTGCGCCCGGCAGGGCGCACCTGCATGGAGGTGAAAGTCCTCTATCCACCCGGCAAGGATTAGCGGAAGGCCAGGGCGTCTGGGGTGACCGGATGTCTGGAGGAAGCCGGAAGCAAAACGCTGGCTTGACGACAAGACCGCCGGGAGCGGTCTTGAACTGGGAGGGGCCGGGTTGCCGGCTCCCTACCCGATTAGTTGCAGCCCCGGACTAGATCAGCCGGGCAGGAATTCATTCAAGGCCTTCACCAGTTCCTCTTCCTTGATCGGCTTGGTTACGTAGGCCTTGGCGCCTTGGCGCATGCCCCAGACCTTGTCGGTTTCCTGATCCTTGGTGGTGACCAGGATAATCGGGATATGGGCGGTCTCGGCATTCTTGCTGATCGTGCGGGTTGCCTGAAAGCCGTTGAGGTTGGGCATCACCACGTCCATCAGGATCAGGTCAGGCATTTCCTGCTTGGCGGCTTCGACACCGGCGGCACCGTCTTCAGCCGAGAGTGCCTCGTGCCCCAGTTTTTCGACGATCCGTTTGATGCCCAGCAATTGCGAAGGGGAGTCGTCGACGATCAGGATGCGTGCCATAAAGTAAAAATTCCCTGCGAGTTTTATTGATTCTAAGCCGTGACGATGGTACTTCCAAGCACACTTTCGTCAAACAGCGTGGTTGATCCGCACCAGAGTGCGTCCGAACGAGTCGCCCGCGAGCATGCGGACAAACGTTTCGGGCAATTCGTTTAGCCCGATTTCACGCGTAGCGATGCGGTCGAGCTGTTTGGGCTTCCATTCGTTGGCGAGCTGATGCCAGATTTCATCGCGAATATCACGGGCGGTTCCGGCTGAGGCGATGCCCAGCAGGCTGGCGCCGCGGATGATGAAGGGCATCACGGTGCTGTCGAATTCAATCCCACCCGCGTTGCCGCAGATCGCGACATTGCCATAGGGACTGATCAGCGGCAGCAGGCCGCTCAGCAGGCTGCCGCCGACGCTGTCCAATGCGCCGCCAAAGCGGACCGAGTCCATCGGTTTGCCGCTGAACGCGAGTTGGTGCCGATCGATGCATTCGACCGCGCCGAGGCTGCGCAGGAAATCGAAGTGGTCAGCCTTGCCGCTGATCGCATGCACCGTGTAGCCGGCGCGCGTGAAGATGTCGATGGCCAGCATGCCGACGCCACCGCTGGCGCCGGTGACGGCGATCGGTCCCAGGGCCGGCGTCTGTCGGTTGTCGCGCATGCGCAGCAGGGCAAGCGCCGCGGTGAAGCCAGCGGTGCCGAGGATCATGCTTTCGCGCAGATCCAGTCCGCGTGGCAACGCAATGGCCCAGCGAGCATCGAGCCGCGCATATTCGGCATAGCCGCCATCCCGCGTCTCGGACAGGCCGCTGCCGGTGCACAGCACCGAATCCCCTTCCTTGAAGGCTGGGTCGGTCGAGGCCACCACGTGCCCGGCCAGGTCAATGCCGCCATTGAGCGGGTAGCTGCGCAGGATGCGGCCCTTGCCGGTGCCAGCCAGGGCGTCCTTGTAGTTGACCGACGAATAGGCAACCTTGACCAGCAGTTCGCCCGGCGACAGCGCTTCGGTGCTCATGTTTTCGATGTCGGCGCGATAGCCAGCGTCGTCATGGTGGATGCGAAAGGCGCGAAACACGTTCATATCGGGTACTCCTTTGCTCAGGCTTTGACGCTGGCCGGGCCGATCACCCGCGCCGCGTGGCCACCGTCATAATCGTTCATCCAGTCAAACAGCGCCGGCATGGAGTCGCCAAACCACACGCTTTCACGCTGGCCGCTGCGCACGAAGCCTTCGCTCACCATGTGGTCCATCATGCTGCGCAGGCCCGTGTAGTAGCCGCGTACGTCAAGAAAGGCGCAAGGGTAGCGGTGCAGTCCAAGCTGCGCCCAGGTCAGCATCTCGAATATTTCGTCCATGGTGCCGAAGCCGCCGGGCAGGGCAACGAACGCATCGGCGAGTTCATACATGCGTGTCTTGCGTTGATGCATGGTCTCCACCACCTGCAGCTCGCTCAGGCCGGGATGGGCCACCTCGAGCTCGACCAGCTGGCGCGGGATCACTCCCACCACCTTGCCACCACCCGCCAGCACGGCGTCGGCCACCGTACCCATCAACCCGACCTTGCCACCGCCATAGACCAGGGTCATACCACGCTTCGCCGTTTCCGTGCCGAAGGCGCGCGCCTGTTCGACGTACTCAGGATGCGAGCCGCTGCTGGAGCCGCAGTAAACGCAGAGGGCAGTGGGTAGGGGCATGCGACCTCAGGCGTTATTTGAATCCGGTAGGAGCGCACCCTGTGCGCGATAGCTCTTTAGTCACGCTACGGAAGAGCATCGCGCACAGGGTGCGCTCCTACCACGCTAAGCATTGTCGATCGGTCAGGCCGATCAGTTGCCCTTGTGGATGGCGCGCTTGTCGACTGCCAAGGCCGCTTCATGCACCGCCTCGGAGAGCGTTGGATGGGCATGGACGATGCGCGCGAGGTCCTCGGAGGAACCCTTGAACTCCATCGCCACCACACACTCGGCGATCAACTCGGAGACGCCGGGGCCGACCATGTGCACGCCGAGGATGCGGTCGGTTTCCGCATGGGCAATCATCTTGACCTGGCCAATCGCCTCGTTCATCGCCACGGCGCGGCCGATCGCGGCAAACGGGAAGCTGCCCACCTTGTACGGGATTCCGGCGTCCTTCAGTTCCTTTTCGGTCTTGCCGGCCCAGGCGATTTCCGGCTCGGTGTAGATCACCCACGGAATGGTGTCGAAGTTGACGTGACCGGCCTTGCCGGCAATCCATTCGGCGACCGCCACGCCTTCCTCGGAACCCTTGTGTGCCAGCATCGGGCCGCGCACGGCGTCGCCGATGGCCCATACACCATCCACGCCGGTGTGGTTGTGCTCGTCGACCACGATGCGGCCGCGCTCGTCCAGCTTTACGCCGGTGTCATCAGCCAGCAGGCCGGTGGTGTAGGCGCGACGCCCCACCGCCACCAGCAGCTTGTCGACAACCAGCTTCTGCTCGCCGTCACTGTCGGTATAGACCAGATGCACGCCATCCTTCTTCACCTCGGCCTTGGCAAGCTTGGCGCCGAGCTTGATGTCCAGCCCCTGCTTCTTGAATTCGCGCTGGGCGACCTTGGCAATGTCTGGATCGGCGGCGCCAAGGAAGTCAGGCAGCGCCTCGATGATGGTGACTTCGCTGCCCAGGCGCTTCCAGACGCTGCCCAGTTCCAAGCCGATCACGCCGGCACCGATCACGCCCAGTCGCTTTGGTACTTCGGTGAAATCCAGCGCGCCGGCATTGTCGACGATGGCCTTGCGGTCGAACTTGGCGAACGGCAACTCGATCGGCACCGAGCCGGAGGCGAGGATCACATTGGTTGCGCTGATCGTCTGCTTGCTGCCGTCGGCACCGCTGATTTCGACGTGGTTGCCCTTCAGCAGTTTGCCGGTACCGAAGTAGGGCGTGATCTTGTTGGCCTTGAACAGCTGCGCCACGCCGCCGGTGAACTGTTTGACGATCTTGTCCTTGCGGCCAACGAAGGTCGGCACGTCGATCCGCGCGTTATCGGCGCTGATGCCGTGCACGTCGAAGTTGTGGGTCAGGTTGTGGAACTGGCGCGAGGAATCCAGCAGCGCCTTGGACGGGATGCAGCCCACGTTGAGGCAGGTGCCGCCGAGTGCCTGCTTGCCGTCCTTGCCGGCGAAGGCGTCGACGCAAGCGGTCTTCAAGCCCAGCTGTGCGGCGCGGATCGCAGCCACATAGCCGGCCGGGCCGGCACCGATGACGATGACATCGAATTTGTCGCTCATGAACGTTCCTTTGTGCGGCGAGCTGGCGCTCGCAGATGCAGCGGATATGGGCTTTGGTGCTGGAAATGCAATTCGAAAATCATTGTTTCAATGATCACGCGGCACCAGAGCTTCGTTACCTGTGGGCTGATTGCGAGGGGCCGCAATCAGCTCAGAGCCCCAGCAGCATCCGCTGCGGGTTTTCCAGCTGGTTCTTGATGTCGACCAGGAATAGCACCGCGTCCTTGCCATCGATGATGCGATGGTCGTACGACAGCGCGATGTACATCATCGGGGCGGCGATGATCTGGCCGTTTTCGACGATGGCGCGGTCCTTGATGGTGTGCATGCCCAGGATCGCACTCTGCGGCGGGTTGACGATCGGCGTGGACAGCAGCGAGCCGAAGGTGCCGCCATTGGTGATCGTGAAGGTGCCGCCCTGCAGGTCGTCCAGCGACAGTTTGTTGTCGCGTGCCTTCTTGGCGTAGTCGGCAATGCCCTGTTCGATGTCGGCGAAGCTCATGTCCTGCACGTCGCGCAGCACCGGCGTGACCAGGCCTTTTTCGGTGGACACCGCGATCGAGATGTCCTGGTAGCCGTGATAGATCACGTCATTGCCATCGACCGATGCGTTCACGAACGGGTAGCGCTTGAGCGCTTCGGCGGCGGCCTTGACGAAGAAGCTCATGAAGCCGAGCTTGATGCCGTGTTGCTTCTGGAACGCGTCACCCAGCGACTTGCGCATCTTCACCACTTCGTTGAGGTTCACCTCATTGAACGAGGTCAGCATGGCAATCGAGTTCTTCGACTGCATCAGGCGCTCGGCGATGCGCGCGCGCATGCGGGTCATCGGCACACGCTCTTCCGGACGTACGCCCGGCATCGGCTTGGCGACCGGTGCAGCGGCCGCGGCGCTGCCACCCTTGCCGTAGTTGACCAGGTCTTCCTTGGTGACGCGGCCATCGCGGCCGGTGCCGGCGACCTTGGAGGCGTCGATCTTCTCTTCGGTGGCCATGCGCAG
>Ga0307375_10001552_pt1 | contig 24920 bp, 20 predicted proteins | sample TR1MG_FD_202531 | JGI IMG/M metagenome (GOLD analysis project Ga0307375, IMG submission 202531) | Soil microbial communities from Risofladan, Vaasa, Finland - TR-1 | ecosystem: Environmental > Terrestrial > Soil > Coastal area > Acid sulfate soil | place: Finland: Risofladan, Vaasa | collected...
TTGCACGCACCCGTTGTCGCATACAACCGGGCCGCAGCTATCCACGACCGCCACGAAACAAGCCGCATACGTATTCCGCCTACAAGCTGTGCAGCTGATCGTCAAGGGCTTAAGTTCGGAGCATTGGACCTGCAGGGGGCATCCCCTGGTCGTGGCCGACAATTGGATCAAGAGGCCAAGTGGCCCCTATGTGACAGAGCGGCGGCGGCATAGCCATGGTCGAGTTTTCGGTTAGGTCATTTCCGGCTTGAATTTCGCACCATTCATTCCGAAGCGAACATGCGGACATCATTAATGAGGCGGATACGCGGGATATTGAAAGTACCGTGGCGCAACGCATTACGTTGCGTTATGTCGCAAATTACTGCGCAATGCTCGTGGAAACGTTGACGACATTTGAGTTTGAACGGCAACAACATCTGTCAATAATGCACTTTAAGCGCGTGAAATATAGCGTTTTTACCTCACAACCGATCAATGCACGCAACCATTCAGCACCACAGCCTCGACTCTTGATAGTGCGCGCAACTTATTGCGTTGCATTAATTGACCGGTAGTCGTTTGTGATTTCTGTCACCCGGTATTTCAAAAAGTCCTATTGACGCCACCCGACACGCACACATAACGTCCGTGCATTCGTCCGATCGGGATATTGGCGAATGACCCTTGAATGACGTCAGCGCATTCCGAGGCGTGCATGAAAAACAACTGTGCTTTGCTCGATGGATATGGGGGGAGCAGTCACAGGCACATAGGGTCGAAAGCAAGAAGCTGCACAGCATCACCGGTCGCCGCGATGATCGCGGCATTTTGATGTGAGGCCAATACGGTCTCATACGGGCTCGTTTGTCCTGAATTATTATGGGGAGTCATATGTCCAGGTACTTGAAACGCAATCTCTTGAACGCCATCGCCATTTCCGCACTGCTCGGTCTGGCCGCGGGGGCGGCCATGGCCAGCAATGGCAATGGCAATGGTTTGGCACCACTGACACAAAACCCTTACGCGCCGGCCTACGGCCACCCCTATCGGCACGGCGCAGTTCCCACCCGGGAAGCTCACCTGCGGATGAAGCAGTACCAGTCCTTGCATGCGGCCTCGACCACCGCGGCAACCGGTTCGAAGACCCTCAGCTACGGGGGGGGTGTGGACGGCATCGGCGTCACCAGTGGCACCCCGAAGGTCTACATCGTCATCTACGGTAGTCAGTGGGGTACCGCTGGCACCGACGGTAGCGGCAACACCACCGTGACCAATGATCCCGTCGGCGCCGCGCCCTACATGCAGAACTTGTTCAGGAATCTGGGTACCGGTGGCGAGCTGTGGTCCGGCGTCATGACCCAATTCTGCGATGGTTCGCTGGTTTCGAGCGGCGCCACGTTCTGCCCGTCGGGCGCACCGCACATCGGTTATCCCACAGGTGGCAACCTGGCCGGTGTCTGGTACGACAACTCCGTCGCTTCTCCATCGAATGCCACCGGTACCCAGCTGGCGCAGGAAGCGCTCAAGGCGGCTGCCCATTTCGGCAACACCACCGCAGCGTCCAATCGCTACGTGCAGTACGTGATCCTCTCGCCGACCGGGACCCATCCAGACGGGTTCAATACCGCCAGCGGCCAGTTCTGCGCGTGGCACGACTGGCAGGGTGACGGCTATGGCGTCACCTCGACAGTCGGCGATGTTGCGTTCACCAACATGCCGTATGTCTACGACATGGGCGCCAGTTGCGGCACGGGCTCGGTCAACGGCAGCACGGCGCAGGGCAACCTCGACGGTTTCTCGATTGTCGAAGGTCATGAGTACGCGGAGACCGTGACCGATCAGAATCCGGCCGGCGGCTGGACAAACCACGTCACTGGCTCGGCCAATGTTGGCCAGGAAAACGGTGACGAATGCGCCTGGATCAGCTCCGGCCAGGGTGCCACCGCCAACGTGGTGATGGGCAGCGGCACGTTCCCGATGCAGAGCACGTGGTCCAACGACACCAACGAGTGCGACATCACGCATCCGATCGTCACGGGCGGAACCAGCAACGTGCCACCCGTCGCCAACTTCAGCTACACCGCCAGCGGACTCACGGTGAACTTCACCGACAGCTCAACGGATAGCGACGGTACCATTGCGTCGCACGCGTGGACCTTCGGCGATGGCAGCACCTCGACTGCGACCAACCCGAGCCACACCTACGCGGCGGCGGGCACCTACAGCGTCGCCTTGACGGTAACCGACAACGGTGGAGCCACCAACACCAAGACGCAGTCGGTGACGGTGAGCAGCACTGGTGGCTCGACCCAGTTGCTGGGCAACACCGGCTTTGAGAGTGGCGCGGCCACGCCGTGGTCGATGAGTTCTGGCACGTTGTGCAGCAACAGCAGCTGCTCCGGCGAAGTCGCCCACGCCGGCAGCTGGTTTGCATGGCTTGACGGATACGGCAGTACCCATACCGACACCGTCTCGCAGGCGGTCACCATCCCCAGCGGCAAAACCACGGTGACCCTGTCGTACTACCTGCATGTCGATACGGCTGAAACCACGACCTCAACGGCTTACGACAAGCTGACGGTGCAGGTGCTCAGCAGCACCGGGACAGTCCTGACGACGCTGGCTACATACTCGAACCTCGACTATGCCAACGGCTACACGGTGCATACCAGCAGCCTGGCCGCGTATGCCGGCCAGACCGTCACGATCAAGTTCACGGGCACGGAAGACAGCTCGCTGCAGACGTCGTTCGTACTGGACGACATCACCTTGACCGCGCAATAAGCAACGCCGCTCGGCGACCTGGCTCCGGGTGGAGCGGTCGCCGAGTCACGGCCCGGCGACGGCGGCCGTTGGCCAGCTGTTCGATGGTGGCGTCAGGAAGCTGTTGTCGTTCATGCAGGAATTCCTGAGAAGATCACGACGCTTCAGTCAGCGCATCCACCGCAGTGAATCATCCAGCCTGGATGCAACCGCACACTCGATGGCCCGGTCGGTGACGATCGGGTCATTTTTCCATCGGTGTGACGGTGTGCACTCGGCAAATCGTACCGATACTTCCGCCGTGCTGAGGTTGAGGCCCACCTCGCCGGCCAACGGAAATTTCTGGTCGGGGATGCCACGTTGCTGTTTTCGCTCGGGCTGGTATTTCAGGCGCAAGGACGCGGGCCGCGGCCTTTGGCGGCGATCATGAATCCTGGCCTGTCTTGCACGTCGACGATGGTCAGATGGCTATTACTGACCTGGCGCAGGGCTCTCTCGACGACTGGCAGGGCCACGTAATGCGCGCCGCGATATTTTTCAAGACGGATAACCCCAAAAGCGCAACTTGATATTATCGAAACGTAATTTATTGCGTTTTTCAATACGAAACCTTGGCCTGCCATCATTTGCTGGCAGGCGACTGGTGAAACACGTCGATTTACTCCGTGAGGATGGCTTTTCCGCGCCACGCGAAGAAAGATGACTTGTGGCGCTTTTCCGTAGCCGCCTCGCGGCAAGGGTGGTACCCCGATAGCCATTCGATCCATTGCCGACGCTTGGTGGAAGCCATCACCTATTGATGTAAAAAAATCCTATTGACGGTTGCCCAATTAGGACCCTATCGTCGCGAACCCGCCAATATAATGCCGACGATCGATGCCGCGCTGAAACTTCGGCTCGGTAATCCACCGTTATCTCAGGCATGTATTCGCGGGCGCTGTTGCTTTACGGGGGAGAGTAATCAACACGGGTGAACGGCCCAGGCGAGGGGGGATCGCTTGAAATGCCGATAACCAGCCCCCCCCGCGCTGATCGCGACATCAAGTTCATGGGGTCGATTCGACCGAACTCGCTTCGTTGTGTCCTGAACATTCCTGGGGAGTCATATGACCAAGTACATCAAAAGCAGCTTGCTGAAAGCCTTCGCCGCCTCCGCGTTGCTCGGCCTTTTCGCCGGCGCCGCCGTTGCTGGCAGCAGTAGCAGTACTGAATTCGCGTCGACGCAAAACCCTTACGCACCATCCTACGGGCATGCCTATCGCCATGGCGCGGTTCCCACCCGGGAGGCGCTCGATCGCATGAACCAGTACGCGGCATTGCATGCCGCCAAGCCGGGCGGTGGTGGCAGCTCGAAAACACTCAGCTACGGCGGAGGCGTGGACGGAATCGGTGTCACCAGCGGCACGCCGAAGGTTTATCTCGTCGTTTACGGCAGCCAATGGGGCACGGCCGGCACCGACGCCAACGGCAACATGACGTTCAGTGGCGACCCTGTTGGTGCGGTCCCGTACCTCGAGAGGCTGTTCAAGGGCCTCGGCACAGGTGGCGAGCTGTGGTCGGGTGTGATGACCCAATACTGCGACGGCAGCGGCGTGGCGACTGGCGCCACCTCTTGCACGTCGTCCGCCGGTCACGTCGGCTACCCAACCAACGGAGCCTATGCCGGCATCTGGTATGACAATTCGGTCGCCTCGCCATCGAACGCCACGGGCACCCAGCTGGCGCAGGAAGCACTCAACGCGGCCGCCCACTTCGGCAACACCACCGCGGCATCCAACCGCTATGTGCAATACGTGATTTTGTCGCCCACCGGCACGCATCCAGATGGGTTCAATACCTCGAGCGGCCAGTTCTGCGCCTGGCACGACTGGCAGGGCGACGGTTACGGCGTGACTTCTACCGTGGGTGATGTGGCCTTCACCAACATGCCGTATGTCTACGACATGGGCAGCAGCTGCGGCCAGAACTACGTCAACAGCGGCGCCGCCGGCACACTGGATGGCTTCTCGATCGTCAACGGGCATGAGTTTGCCGAGACCGTGACCGACCAGAATCCAGCGGGTGGCTGGACCAACCATGTCAGGGGATCGAGGAGTTCCGGTCAGGAAAACGGTGATGAATGTGCATGGCTCAGCTCGGGCCAGGGCGCTTCGGCAAACGTGGTGATGAGCACCGGCACCTTCGCCATGCAAAGCACCTGGTCAAACGACACCAACCAGTGCGACATCGCGCACCCGATCGTCCTGTAGCGACAAGATTGGCAACATGCCGGAGGCGAATCAGCGCGTGCGCTCACTGCGCCCGCGCTGGACCGGGACCGTAATCCAGCAAGCGAACGCAAATGCGATGGCCCGGTCGGTGACGATCGGGCCATTTTTTTTGAGCGCCCAGGGAAAGCTCGCCTTCTGATCACCTTCCCGCGGAGTGCCCACCGACATCGACGCCATGGCGCAATGTTTGGGCTCGCCACGTGAGGGCAAGGCCAGCGCAAGCTGGGGCTTTGCTGATGAATGACGAGCTTGCACGCGCTCGTCACACGGCAGGGTATTAAATAATCGTTGTGACCCCGGCGTGTTTCCCCAGCAGCACGTCGATATTCGGTGTCACACCCTCTCCTGCGAAACAAACCCCTGGCGCGACCGACTGACAGAGGCTCTGAGCCGCTGCGCTGGTTGCCGGATGAAGGGCGGGCAAGTTTTGTCTGGACCTCATCAATCAGGAGTTCGGGATACACGCCAGCGGCGTCATGAGGACGCCGGCCAACAGGGAGCAGACGGCGTTCCCTGACCTTGTCAAACACGTTTACCTCGGGGTGATACGCCAAACGGGGATCGACGGGCATCGCGCGTCCCTGCTGACCCAGCAGGCAAGGCACCACTGCGAACCTGCTCACCAAACCCATCTGAGGCGACCCCATGAAAAAAATGTTGATCCTTCCCCTTTTTGGTACGGCCCTGGTGGCGTGGCTACCACTGTCCGTGGCACGCGAAGTGGTCGTGCTGCCTGGCGTGGTTGGCACGGTCGGAGTCACCAGCGGCGTCGATACTCAGGGGCCGGGAACCCTGCTGGTCGGCAACCAGGACATCAATACGGGCAATGACCCCGGCGGCGCGATCACCACGGACGCCGCCAACACCGCCAGCATCCAGTTCAACAACAGCTCGACGGTGACCGGTTTCGTCGGCGCAGCAGGATCGACCTTCCTCGACATTTCCGCCGGTACCAACGCCAACACGGTGACCTTCAACGGCCCGGTCTATTCGACGACGTTCTCGGTGGCCGGCACCGGCACCGTCAATTTCAACGGCGGTTTCACCAGCAACACCGGCTCGACCATGGATTTTGCCGGCGACGGCTTCATCAACGTGGGCGCGGGCCAGACCGTCAAGGCGGCCATCACCAACACGGCCGGCGCCAGCACAGGCACGCTGACGCTCAACAACAACAGCATCCTGGACGGCGCGGTCGGTGCCGCGAGCGGGCTGAAGCAGATCAACGTGGTGGGCGGCAATGCGCTGATCACCGGCCAGGCCAATGCGGCCAGCTACACGCTGGGCACCAACACCCTGAATGTTGCCGGCGCGTTCGCGATCCCGGTAGCGGGCACCATCAATACGACGATCTTCAGCCAGTCGCTGTACGGCAAGATCGTGCCAGTCGGCGCAGCCAGCATCGGCAATGCGCTGCAGGTCAACGTGAACGTCACCGGGCCGATTCCGGTGGGCAGCATCTTCAACATCGTTGATGCCACCAGCGGTACCAACGGCAGCACCGTGACCGCGACCAGCAACACCACCCGTTACCTGTTCTCGGCAGCACCGACCACCAATGGCCTGGTGCAGATCGTCGCAACCCAGATCCCGCTCGCCGTGGTCGTGGCCCCGGTGGGTAGCCCGACCGCACCGATCATTGCGCCGATCATCGATGCCCTGCCACTGACCCCTGCAACCACGCCCTTGCTGACCGCGATCACCCTGCTGCCTGACGCCCAGCAAGTTGCCAATGCACTGGCCCAGCTCCAGCCCGGTGCTGCCAGCCTCGCTGCGCCACAGGCCGGTTATCGCGTCACCCAGCAGTTTCAGGGGCTGTTGAACTCGCATCTGGAAGAATCCGCGTGGCCATGCCACCAGAACGACCCGTCCGATGACCGGAACGTACCCAAGAGCGAAGACGCCACCAGCTGCCAACCCGGACAGAAACGCTCGCAGTTGTGGGGGGCCGCGTTTGGCTATGCCGGCACGCAGCGCAGCGCCGACGGCTACGAGGGTTACACCGACAACAGTGCCGGCGCGATGCTTGCGTATGACATCCCGCTCAGCAAGGCGACCACGGCAGGTGTCGGCGTTCGCTATGCCAATACGGCACTGAACGGCAGCAGCGCGATGAGTCACGGCAATATCAAGTCCTATCAGGCGATTGCCTACCTTGGCATTGCCCCTGGCCGTTCGTGGTTCGCCAATGGCTCCCTGGTGTACGGCGAGGACGACTACTCGACGTCGCGCAATGTCGCCTTCCCGGGCTTCAGCGGCCATGCCAGCGCCAATTACAGCGGCCATCAATACACCGCCTCGGCCGCCACCGGTTATCACTTCTACGTCGGTGACGGGCGTACCACCATTACCCCGATGGGCACCCTGCAGTACACGCGCCTGGATACGCCGGCTTACACCGAGGCGGGCAATAACGCGATGATTCTGCGAGTCAATGCCCAACGCTACCATTTCGCGCAATCCGGCCTGGGGGTGAAATTCGCTCGCGATATCAGCGTTTCCAATACCCAGATCATCCGCCCGGAACTGCATGTCAATTGGCTGCATTCGTTCCGCGCTGACACGATGAGCAACACCGCCGCCTTCGCCAGTGGCGGCCCGACGTTCACCACGCTCGGCGTGACCACGCAACGCAACCTGTTTGATGTGGGCGCCGGTCTGCTGCTTGCGGGCAACGACACCTGGTCGCTGGAAGGCGTGTACGACTACCAGTGGAACCGCAGCTACCGGGCGGGTCAGGCAATGGTCAAGTTCACCATGCACCTGTAAGCCACCCGGCCATCGTTTGCCGTCGCGGCGACGGCCGCGTCAGCGAGACCAAAGCCCGAGCGGAGACGTTCGGGCTTTTTCGTGCCGCATGCCAGGGCGAATCCTTGCTGGCCGCTGCGATACCGAGGCGAGGCCCTCTTGCACGATGCGTTCCAGGGAAGCGGTGCTCGGCCACATGGCGACGGCATGAGCGTGCCGGTTCCGATTCCGATTCGACCATCACCGGCATGGTCGTTGTATCGTGATGATCCCCTGCTGTGGAAGATCAACCGATGAATCGATCCATGCCATTCCTGTCTCTCGTCCTGTTGGCTGCAGCGAGCACCAGTCACGCAGCGCCTGCAGTGCCCATCGAGCAACCGGCATTGCACGAGTTGGCGCGCGCGCCCAGCGAAGCGGAGTTGCGCGCCACCATTACCCGGCTGGTTGGTTTCGGCACCCGTCAGACCCTGTCGGACACCAAGTCCGATACCCGTGGCATCGGTGCGGCGCGACGCTGGGTGAAATCGCGCTTCGAGTCGATTTCGAAAGAGTGTGGCGGTTGCATCGACGTGGTCACGCCATCGCAAATGGTTACCGGCAGCCGTATCCCGACACCGGTCGAGGTGATGGACGTGATCGGGATCAAGCGCGGCAAGGGAGATCCGAAGCGGGTGATCGTGATCAGCGGGCATCTGGATTCACGCGTCAGCGACGTGATGAATAACCAAAGCGATGCGCCCGGCGCCGACGACGACGGCTCGGGGGTGGCCGCAGTGATGGAAGCGGCGCGCCTGCTGTCGAAGCAGGAAAACGACGCCACCGTGGTATTTGCCGTGTTGTCCGGCGAGGAACAGGGTCTTTACGGCGGCAAGGTACTTGCCGATTACGCGGTGGCCCACGGCTGGAAGGTCGAGGCCGACCTCAACAACGACATCATCGGCAACAGCCGCGGCCAGAACGGCGTCTTCGACAGCACCACGGTACGGGTGTTCTCCGAAGGCACCAAGAGCAACGAGACCACCGCGCAGGCCAACTATCGCCGCTATCACGGCGGCGAGGTCGATTCCCCTTCGCGCAACCTGGCCCGTTACATGTCCACGCTGGCCGACAGCTACCTGCCGGACCTGCGCGTGCGGATGATCTACCGCACCGACCGCTTCGGTCGCGGCGGTGACCAGGTCGAGTTGCTCAAGGCTGGCTTCCCCGCCGTGCGCGTCACCGAATCACATGAGGATTACACCCATCAGCACCAGGATTTGCGAACGGCGAACGGTGTGGTTTACGGCGATACCACCGCCGGCATCGATTTCCGCTACCTGGCCCGGGTCACCGCACTCAACACCATCACCATGGCCGCGCTCAGCCGCGCACCGGCGCCACCCACCGGCGTCACGATCGACGGTGCGGTAAGCACCGACACCACGGTGAGTTGGCACAAGGTGCCCGGTGCCGCCGGCTACCGCGTTCACTGGCGCGACACCACCGCGCCGCAGTGGCAATTTGAGCGCGCGGTGGGCGATGTCAGCCAGACGGTATTGAAGGACGTGGTGATCGACGACTGGTTCTTCGGCGTGTCGTCGGTGTCGGCCGATGGCTACGAAAGCCCGGTGGTCTTCCCCGGTTTCGCCGGCAGTTTCGAGCGCTCGCCGGCGCCGGTCGGCAACGCTGACAAGTAAGCGCCAGGCGGGGCAGTCGCCGCTGCCCCGCGCCGGTTACCTCAACGAACGATCAACTGCCGCTGGATGCTGCCGGGGCCGGGGTAGCCGCTGCCGCTGCCGCCGCGTGGCCGCGCGTGTAGACGATCTTCTTGCTGCCCTCGCACTGGCCTACCTCCTTGCCTTTGTCCGCCGCTTGATCGGCCGGCACCACGTCCAGCGTGTAGCCTGACAGGCCCTTGGCCTTCAGCTTGGCATCGATGCTGGACTTCACGCTGTCGCAGGAGGCGCGCGCCATCAACGGCAACGCCAGCAACAGCAACGCAACCACTCCGAAACGCTTGTTCATGAGCTTGCTCCTTCAGGCTTGGACATCCACGCTGGAAACAGCGGGCCGAAACGCGGCGGTATCGATGATCACGCGTTGTCGGAACCCGCCTTGCGCATGCTGTCACCAACCCGCCCCGACGAGAAGTGCGGCAGCCCGACAATTCAGCGGCCGCGCGGCTTGGACCGATGCGTCGGGGTGGCCGTCCAGGGATCGTCCGGCCAGGGATGCCGCGGGTAGCGGCCCTTCAACTCCTTTCTTACCTCGGGATAGGTGCGTTCCCAGAAGCCCTTGAGATCCTGGGTCACCTGGATCGGCCGGCCAGCCGGCGACAGCAGGTGCAAGGTGACCGGAATCCGGCCGCTGCCGACGCGTGGCGTCTCGGCCAGGCCAAACAGCTCCTGCAACTTGACCGCCAGCACCGGCGGTTCGCCAGGCATGTATTCGATCCGCCGCTGCTGCCCGCTCGGCACGGCGAGGCTTTCCGGCGCGTGCGCATCGAGCAGCCGGCGCTGCTCGTGATCAAACAACGACGCCAGCGCCTGCGACAAGGTCTCGCCGGCCAGCGCATCGAGCCGGTGCTTGCCATCGAGCCACGGCGCCAGCCAGTGGTCCAGTGTCACCAGCAGGGCCGGGTCGGAGACATCGGGCAGGCCGAGTTCGGGCATCCACTCGCGCAAGGCCTGCATCCGCGTGCGCAACCGGCGCGCCGACTCGCTCCACGGCAGCGCCTCGATGCCGCGCGCGCGCACCGCCGCGAGCAGGGCCGGCAGCGCATCCTGTGGGCGCACCGGCACGCTGTGCCGCTCCAGCACGATGGCGCCGAAGCGCTGCTGCTCGAAGGCCTCGACCGCACCGCGTTCCTCGTTCCAGCCCAAGGTGCGTTCGCGCACGAACTGGTCGGGGTGTTCGCGCTCCAGCACGCGCGGGTCCAGCGGCGCGGCGGAAAACACCAGGCTGTCGCGTGCTTCGTGGCGCAGGTCCAGCACCACCAGCCATGGCTCGCCGAGCAAGGCGGTGTTTTCGTGCAGGCGCGCACCACGGCCGTTGGCCAGCGTGTAGCGCAACGGATTGGCCTCGTCGCGGCGCGCCACCCGGTCGGGAAAGGCATGCAGCAACAGGTCACCAACGCTGTGGCTGTCGGGCACGCCGGCCAGGGATGGCCCAGTGTCGCGAGCGCAGGACGCGCTGGAGCGACCGCCGGCCAGGGATGGCCCAGTGTCGCGAGCGCAGGACGCGCTGGAGCGACCGCCACTGGCAGCCGTATGGACGGCCAGACGACGACGCCAGCCGCGACTCGCCTGCTCGATTGCAGCCAGTGCGCCGCTGTCCACCTCGCCGCGCGGCACACCACCACGGCGGTCGCGCCAGGCGTGCAAGGCTGCCACACGTATCTGGAAATCATCGTTGCGTGCCTGGGTGCCACGCAGTGGCGAGCGCGCCTCCATCAGGGCCAGCAGGTCGGCGATCAGCGCGCGCAAGGCGACCGGCGCGCGCAGCGCCGCGGCGGCCAGACGCGGGCTGGCGCCCAGACTCAGCATCTGCCGACCCAGCGCGGTGATTCGCCCGTCGCCATCCAGCGCGCCCAGTCTGCGCAGCAATGCAGCGGCCTGGGCCAACGCGCCGGCTGGCGGCGGGTCAAGCCAGCGCAGGCTGGATGCGTTGCCACACGACACGCCCCAGGCCGCGAGTTCGAGTGCCAGCGAGGACAACTCGGCCTGGCTGATTTCGGCCGTGCGCGCCGACTCCAGACGACGGCTTTGCGGCCACAGCCGATAGGCGGTGCCGGGCGCCACCCGGCCGGCGCGACCGGCGCGCTGGTCGGCCGAAGCCTGCGAAATGTTGACCGTCTCCAGCCGGGTGAAGCCGGTGTTGGGATCGAAGCGCGGCTCGCGCGCCAGGCCCGCGTCGATCACGGCGCGGATGCCCGGCAAGGTGATGCTGGACTCGGCCACGTTGGTCGCCAGCACGATCCGACGCCTGTCCGGCGACGCCGGCGCCAGCGCCAGCGCGGCCTGTTGCTCCGCCAGCGAGAGCTCGCCATGCAAGGCGAGCACCTCGATATCATCGCGATCCAGCGTCTGCTCCAGCACCGCCTGCACGCGGGCAATCTCGCGCCGACCGGGGAGGAAGGCCAGCAGGTCGCCCTCGCCTTCGGCCAGTACCTGTTTCGCCACGCGGGCCAGCTGATGCTCGATGCTCTCCTGGCTGCGCGCCGGCGGGTGCTCAATGCGCACCGGGAAGCTGCGGCCGGGACTGGACAGCCGCGGCGCGTCCAGCCATGCCGCGATGCGCTCCCCGTCCAGCGTGGCCGACATCAGCAGCAGGCGCAGGTCGGGCCGCAGCGTGGCCTGCACGTCCAGCGCCAGCACAGCACCCAGATCACCGGCGAGGTGGCGCTCGTGAAATTCATCGAAGATGATCGCGCCGATGCCGACCAGCTCCGGATCGTCCTGGATCAAGCGTGTCAGGATGCCCTCGGTGACCACTTCGATCCGCGTCGCCGCGCTGACCCTGGACTCGAAGCGGATGCGGTATCCCACGGTCTGACCCACCTCCTCGCCGAGCTGCTGCGCCATGAACTGGGCTGCGGCGCGCGCCGCGATGCGGCGTGGTTCGAGCATCACGATCTTCTGCCCGACCAGCCATGGCGCATCGAGCAGGGCCAGCGGCACCTGGGTGGTCTTGCCGGCACCCGGCGGCGCCTCCAGCACCAGTCGTGGCTGCCCGGCGAGCGAGTGGCTGATCTGCGCCAGCAGCGAGGTGATCGGAAAGTCGGGCGTGGACGAAGTCATCCGCACGAATGATAACGGCAGGCGCGCCCCAGGCTGTGCCCCAGAGTCACGCCTGCCATCAGATCAGGAGCTCGACGGCGGCCGGCTGCAGTCCGCCTGATGCTTGCGCGCGGCGGCGACACCCGATACATCCTTGCCATGCTGACGCGCCTCGATGATCACCTGCCAGTTGCGCTCGCACAGCGCACCATGGCGCGAACCCTGTTTCCACGACTGCATCGCCAGATCCTGGGCGGTGGCGTAGTCGCCTTGTTGCAGGGCGGTGTCGGCATGCTGCTGCAATTGCGCCGGCCAGCCTGGGGTGGCTGCCGCCGGCAACGGCGCGACCAGCGTCGATGCGCTGCCGACCTTGTCCGCCTTGGCGCGCAGCGGAGCGAGTGATTCAAACTTGCTCTGGTAATCGTCGGTGACCTGCTTGGCGTCCTGGCTGCCACGGATCACCCGCGGTGTGATCAGCACGATCAGTTCGGTGCGGTTGCGGCTACGACTGGTGGTACCAAACAGCCGGCCGAAAAAGGGCACGCGGTTGAGCCCGGGGATACCGGTGTCGGCCGTGCTCTCGTCCTGCTGGATCAAGCCACCCAGCAATACGGTCTGACCACTCTGCACCGCCACCTCGGTCGAAACCGCACGCTGCGCGATGGTGTAGTTACCCTGAGCATTGGGCTGACCCAGGGTGGAACTCACCTGCTGCTCGACATTGAGGTAAACCAGGCCGCCCGGATTGACCCGCGGCTGCACGTCGAGAATCACGCCGGTGGGCAGGTAGGTCACGTTGCTGGCGGTCGTCGTGTTGGTCCCCGTGCCCAGCCCGATGAGCGAGGTCTGATTGACCGGTATCTGGTTGCCTACCTGGATATGTGCCTTCTGGTTGTTCAACACCACCATCGACGGTGCTGACAGCGTCTTGGTGTTCCCGCTGGTTTCCAGCGCACTCAGCGCCACCTGCATCTTGCTGTTGATAAACGAGTAAAACAGCGCATCGCCGGCGTTGTAGGTATTGCCACCCGCTCCCAGCGCGATCTGGCGGTGCCGGTAGGGCTGACCGGGAGTCACGCTGCCATCGCTGTTGGTCGTGCTGCCGGTGAGACCTTGCAAGTACCACTGCACGCCGAACTGGAAGTCACCGGTGAGGGTCACCTCCATGATGCGTGTCTCGATCTGCACCTGCAGTGGCACGTTGTCGAGCTTGGTGATTGCCGTCTTGATCTCCTCCCACTGCGATGGCCGTGCACGTACCAGCAGCTGGTTGCTGCTGTCCACCGAGCCGATCCGCACGCTGCCGTCGCTGGAGCTGTATTGCTGGTCGCTGGACGCGCTGCCCGCGTTGCCGGCAAAACCACTGGTACTGGTACTGCCAAACCCGGACGAGGGACTGCCGAAGCCGCTGCTGGCCGCGCCATCACGGCCGCCAGCGGATGTGCCACCAGCGATACCGCTGCCGCTGTTGTTGAAACCGCCGCTGCCGAGCGCGCCGGCACTGCTGCCGAAACTTCCGGCTGTGCTGCCCATGCTTTTGCCGCTGGCATTGTCGGCGCTGCCCAGGGTGCCACCGGTGAGACCCGGCCCAACCTGGCCACCACGGTCGCCGGAGCTGCCGCCACCGCTGTTGGTATAGATCTGCGCCAGATATCTGGCCAGATCCGACGCCTTGATGTTGCGCACGTCGTAGACAAACAACTGCGGCTCGTTGCCGCCACCACGATCGATGCGGGTGATCCAGTCGCCGACTTCGCGCAGGTACTCGGGCTGGGTGCTGATCACCACCAGCGCATTGGTGCGCTCGATCGGGATGAAGCGCAGCATGCCGGCCAGCGGGGTGTCGCCGTGCGTGCCAAACATGCTGTCGAGCTTGGGCATCAGCTCGGTGACGTTGGCATATTGCAGATTGAACACGCCCACTGACATGCCGCGCAGCCAGTCGACATCGAAGGTGCGCACCATGCTCTGATAGTTGGCCAGCTCATCGGGTGTGCCGGACATCACCAGCAGGTTGCGCGCCGGATCGACCAGCAACACGGCGTCCTTGCGTGCGAACGGCTTGATCAGCTTCTGCATCTCCGTGGCCGAGATGTAGCGCAGCGGAAACAGCCGCGCCTGCAAGCCGCCCGCCGGCGCGCTTGCCCCGAGACTGGGCACCAGGTTGCCGGCCACGGCGTCCTTGTCGGGCATCACCACGTAGCCACCAGCACGCTTGATCAGCGCATTGTTCGTCCACGACAGCAGAGTCTCGAGAATCGGCAGCGCCTGACTGGCATCCACCGGCTCGGAGGTGGAGAACGATATATTGCCCTCCACGCCCGGCACGATCGTGTAGTTCTGCTTGAGCAGATCGCCGAGGATCGCCTTGACCACCGCTTGCACCGGCTGGTTCTCGAAATTGAACGTCACCGCATTGGAGCCGGTGGCTGCAGGCCGTGGCTTGACCAGCGCCGTGGGGCGAATGAACTGGCCGCTGCCTTGGCTGATCTCCGGCTGCACCGTGGCGCCGTCCGCCGCGTTGATGTCGGTATTCAGCGGCAAGGGCGCCGGTACCGGGCTCTGCGTGCCGGCCATCGCCTCACGCTGCAGCGCGCCGTCGTCATGCGGCTTCGGCAAGCTGGCGCAGCCGCTCAGCCACACCACGGCGGCGACAACGGCCGTACGCAGGACATGCTTGGTGTATGTGCGGTACATGGATCGACGTACTCCCTAATGAGTTTCGGCAGCGCGCGCGGCACGGCGTTTCTCGACTTGGTCTCTGAGCTGCTTGAGGCGATTGGCCATCGATGTCGACGGATGGTCTTCGGCCGGCTTGGCGGCTTCGGGCGACCGATCCCGGGTCGGCACCGGACCGACACGCATCACGCTGTTGCCGCCGGCAGCAGGCTGCTCCGGCTCGACGTGGGGCCGGCCGCCGGGCTTGGCCGAATCGATCGGCGCACCGGCTGGCAACTTCAACTCGGTACGCCCCGCAGTTGAATCGAACACTGCCGCACGCGGCAACACCTCGACCAGGGTGATGCTGCCGTCGGGCGTGGCCTGGCCCTGACGCAGGCGAACCTCATGCCCCCCTTTCTTGTCGCGCAGCAAGGCCAGGCGAAGGGTGGGTGTGATGATCACGCCCGTCAGCTCCAGATCGCCCAGGCTGCTGGCGCCAGCGGCCACCGGCTTGCGATCCGGAGCGAACAGCGGTTTCTGCCACACCAATGAAAACTCTTGCAGCGGTACGGGCGTAGGCAGGCTCGCCAGATTGCCCGGTGCCGGCAGTGGCGGTAGCGGCCGTGGCGCGCCCCAATGCACCTTGCCACCGACCCCGGTAAACAACAGCAGCAGCGTACCGAGCAGCAGCACGCCGCCGACCAGAAACGGGGTCAAACGACGCTGGTCGGCGGCATTCATGGCTGGCCCCCTGCCACCGGCTCGGCGGCATTTGCCACCGCCGCGTGCGCCGGGCGCACATAGCCCGACAGGCTGAACTGCACCTCCAGCGGTGCGGCGCCACCCTGTGGAGACACCACCGGGTTGCGATAGATGCTGAGATCATCGATGAACAGATACGGCGTGCCCTGCTCCAGCGCCTGCAGCACGGCGGCCAGCGGCTCGATGTCGCAACTGAGGCTGATGCTGACGGCCGCCTTGCGATAAGGCTCGCCGGCGGGCGCCGGCGCGTTGGGTAGCGGCATCTTCTGGCTGACCACGCAGCGACCACCATGGGTGTTGGCGCCGACCACGTCCACCACCCGCTGCATCAGGTCGGCGGCAGCCGTGTTGACGTCGTCGTCGTCCAGGAAGGCACGACTGGACGCCTGGCCTTCGCCGAGTTGGGCGAGACGTTTCTGCAGCGCCGGTTTCTCGGCGATGGCGGCAGCGTAACGGCTGTGGGTGTCGCGCAAGTCGACCATCTCGCTGCGAATTTGCTGCAACGGCACCACGAACCACCAATGCAGCAGGGCGAAGTAGGCCATCACGAGGGTCAGCAGCAGCAGGCCGATGGCGGCCAGACGACTGTCGCGGCGGCTGAGCGAAACCGGCTTCATGGTTCGTTCCGGGTCGAGGTCGACGTGCCGCTGGCGGGCTTCGCGGCAGCCGTCTTCGGTTCGGGCATCCGCGCGTTGAGGTAGAAACGCTCCTTGCCGGTGGTCGGATCGGGCTGGATGCTGCCCTGGAAACCGGCATGCGTGATCAGCGGCGAGTCTTTCAGTGCATCAAGCAGTTTCGCCGCCTGCGTGGCCTGGCCCTGCAGTCCGATCTGGCCGGTGTTGTCGACGCTGAAACGCTCCAGCCAGGTGCTGTCGGGCAAGCGCTGGGTGGCCTCGCGCAACAGGCTCAGCATGCCCACGCTGTTTTTCTTGCGCTGCGCCAGAAAGCCGGCGGCGCCGGCATTGTCCTGCAACTGCGCGCGCAGGGACGCCACCTGCAGCGCGTCGCCACGCATGCTGTCGACCTCGGTCTGCATCTGGGTCAGTGCGGCCTCCCGGTTGTGCAGCCACTGCGCCAGCACCAGAAACAGCAGCACCACGCTGGCCAGGGCCAGAGTCAGGTTGAGACGCAGGCGTGGCCGCGTATGCCGCGGCCTTTGTTCCGGCGGCAACAGGTTGACGCCCAGACGCCCGGCACCTTCTGCCAGATCCACCGCATCGATCGCGATGCCGGGCGAGCGCAGGGCAACCAGCAGCGGATCCAGCGTACTGCGCGTAACGGCGACCAGTTCCACCTTCAGGCGTCCTGCCGGCGCCGCCACGGCCAACTCCCTCACGCCGTAGTAGACCTGCGCGATCTGGAATGGAGTCTGCCGATCCATCTCGAAGCCCACCACCTGCTCCAGGTTGACCCGCGCGGCCAGCGGCAATGACAAGGTCCGCCGCAGCGCGCTGGCGCCAGGCAGCAACAAGGCCACGCGCAGGTCCTCGCGGTCCACCTGTTTCAGCGCGGCAGCAAAGGCGATCTGCTGTTCGCGCGCGTCGTCCTGATCACTCCAGCGCGCCAGCGCCTCGGCCTGGCCGACACGGCGCAACAGCCAATGCGCATCAACATGTTCGAGCACGTGCCAGTCCGCGCCACGGCCAAACCAGCCACGCCAGCGCGACGGCAGCAGGCCGCGCAGCTCACTACCCCACCAGCCGAAAAATTCCGGCATCGGCGAAATCCGCCACTGACGACGTACGCGATCCATCAGCGGCCGCAGCGACTGCGTTGCCGTACTCATTCCGCTTTACCCTCCTGCCAGCGCAGCACCGCATAGGGCTGCGCACCGGCTTGTCCTGGCTGCGCGCGCATCGTCGCACGCACGGTCGCACTGGTACCGTCGGCCAACGTGGCCTCGGATTCAATACTATGCGTGGTTCCGTTGTTGAGAACCAGACTCGGGTCGCTGGCATTCGTCAGCCGCGCGGCCTGTATCGCATTTTGTTGTTGCGCCGTCATGCCCGGGATCGCGGCCAGCGCCAGCGGTGGTGCGTTGTTGGGGTCCGGTGTCTGGTTGCCGGACCACACGGTGACCGCCGACGCCACCTTCTGGTAGATCGCAGGCGTCATGCCCAGCACCATCTGCAGCTCTTCGATGCTGGCGAACGGCCCGTGCCGCGGGCCGTAATCGCGCCCCGCGGCGAGGTAGGCCGCCTTGCCATCTGACGCGCCGCGGGAAGGGTCCCCTGCGCTACGCCATTCAACCACATGGGTGGCCAGCGCCTGCGCCTGCTGCCCATCCATCCCGGCGGCCTTGAACAGGCCGAGCAAAACTTCGGGCGTGGCCGCGTTCAGATCCACTTTCCCGCCTTCATTGATGGCCGACACCTTCACCGTGGCCTCGTCGTAGTGGAAGGTATAGACCCGTCCATCGCCGATCCAGCGGCGGCCTGGCTGCGGATCCTGCAATTTGTAGAACGCGAGCATGATCCCGGCCTCGGCCGCGTAATGTGCCTGGGTGTGGGCAAACTGGTAGCGTGCCTGCAAGCCCTCGGTACGGGCCAGCGCCGCATAGCCGCCCAACAGAATCGCCAGCAGGGTACAGGCCCACAGCACCAGCAGCAGGGCCACCCCGCGTTGTCGGCATGGCATGCTCGACAGCCGCCTCATCGCAGCCCCCCGCCATTCAGTCCCATGCGCCGTGCCGTCGAGGACTGGCCCATGACGGCCGAATTGGCGCGTATGGGCACGTCGAGCTGGGGCCACGTGATCGTGCCCAGTGGCTGCAGCTTGATACTGACCAGTTGCGGCAGCATGCGGCCATCGGCCCACGCCGCTGACCACGGCACCGACTGCCCTTTTGCATCCGTGCCGCTGTAGCTGAAACTGCCGTGCTGGAGATGATCGATCAACACCTGTGAATCACCCAGCGGCCGCGGCGGTGAGCCATCCGGCGGCAACAGGGCCAGGCTCCACTCCAGACGCATGCCGCCATGTCCGTCAGCGACCAATCGCAGTTGTTGCAGTTGCGGCCCGAGCCGGCCCAGGTAGCCGGGAAGTGGCGCGACATAGCGCATTTCGCGCGCCTTGCCCTCAAAATACACCGGCTCGCCAAGATCGGTATGACCGATCGGCTGGGCCATGCTTTCTGCCAGCTCGCGGCGCAGAAAATGCTGGGCAGAGCGGACCTGATCAATCCGCTCGATGGCGGCGGTGCCGGAGCGCACACTGTGGATGGCGGTACGTACGCCCGAATACACCCCGACCAGCAGCAAAGTCAGCAGCACCAGCGCGGCCAGCACCTCCAGCAGGGTGAAACCGGCCGCGCGTTTCATGGACCTGCCTGCGCAAAACCGGGCCTGCTGGCAGCGGCCACGGGGCCGCCCAGTCGCAGGGTGCGAAAGTGGTTCGAATTCGGGCGCGCCGGCGAACCCCACATGACATCAAGATCCAGTTGATACAACTGTATCGACGAGTCCGGCGCCGCCGTCTGGTTCCAGGGCGTGACCTTGAGCTGCCAGCGAAACTTGCGGTCAAACCGCCCCGATGTGGTGCCCGGCGTGACTGGCTCGCCGACGAAGGCGCTGTCGAGCAGGCTGCGCGCCCACATCGCCGCCGCACTGTGATCGGCCGCGTTCTGGGTCAGGCTGATCGAAGCCCCCGCCACCTTCATCAGTGCGGTGAATGCAATCGCCAGCAACATCATCGCCGCGATCACCTCGAGCAGGCTGAAACCCTGCTGCGCACGCGAGCGGATCATCGGGCCGCCACCGTGTCGACCACGCGCACCTCGCCGGTCAACCAGGACACGTTGATATGCCACTGCCGCTTTCCGCTTTGCAGCGTGATGCGCCCGCCAGTCGAGCTGCCGTCGGGGAAAAAGCGGATGCGCCCGACGTGGTCGTTGGGCTGATCCTCCTTCGCGCTGGTGATGCTCACACGCAGGCCCTTGGGTAGAAAGACATCTTGCTGCTTCACGTTGCGGTAGCTGTTGGCGCGGGTATCAACATCGAAAACCTGCTCCTTCGCGCGCACGATCGCCTGCGCACGGGTCGCCCGCAACGCACCGGCCATCTCGCTGCTGGCCGCCAGCACGCGCGCGCTGGCCAGGCCCTGGGTCACCGAGACCGAGACCGCCGCCACGGCGATGCCGATCAACAGGATCACCGCCAGCATTTCCAGCAGGGTGAAACCGTGGGCGCGCGCAGCCTTCATGCTTACTGCCAGTTACCCACGTCCTTGCTGTAACCGTCGCCGCCAGGCTTGCCGTCCTGACCGTAGAAGACCAAATCAAAGCCGCCATGCTGACCGGGCGCCTGGTAGCCGAACGCATGGCCCCACGGGTCCCTCAGCTCGGATTCCTTCGCATAAGGCCCCTGCCAGTTCGGCGCATTGGCCGGCTTCACCAGGAGGTCCTGCAACTGCGGCGGTGGCGCGCCGTTGTCCAGCGCATAGTTCTCGATCTTCTGACTCAAGGTCATCAACTGCGCCTTGCCGGCACCGTACTTGCCCTTGTCGACGTTCTTGCCGACCTGGGTCACCACCACCACGCCGATGATGCCGATCAGCACGATCACCGCGAGCATCTCCAGCAGGGTGAAACCGGCATTCAAACCGATACGTCGGGGTTGCTTGTACTGCATGGGGATCACCTCGGGCTTTCGAAAATTCATGGGTTACTGGATGTTGCTGGTCAGGCTGAGCAGCGGTAGCAAGATCGCCGCCATGATGATCGCCACCATCACCGTCATCACGATGGTCAGGGCCGGCACCAGCGCGGCCAACAGACGATCGATCGCGCGTTTGGACTCAAGTTCAAACGTGTCGGCCACCTTCAGCAGCATGCCGTCGAGCTGGCCGGCTTCCTCGCCGACCTGCACCATCTGCATGGCCAGTCGCGGAAACAGCTTGGACTGGCCCAACGCCTGGCTCAGCCCCGCGCCGCCCTTGACCTGCTCGTGCGCGGCGCTCAGCGCGGTGTCCAGCGCCAGATTGCCGGTGACCTGACGCGCGATGGTCAGTGCGCTGAGCAAGGGCACACCGTTTTTCAACAAGGTGCCCAGGGTACGTGCAATCCGCGCGGTTTCCACTTTCAGCAGCAGCGGGCCGACCAGTCGCAGGTGCAGCAAGCGGGTATGCCAGACCAGTCGCGTGACCGGATCGCGCAGCCGCGCGCGCGCGTAGAAAATGCCCCCGCCCAACAGCAGCAGCAGCAGCCACCACCACGCCTGCAGCGCATTGCCCAACAGCAGTACCGCCTGGGTGATCCACGGAATCGGCACCTGCATGTCTTCGAAGATCGGCACGAACTGCGGCACCACATACGCCAGCAACAGGATCAGCGAACCGAGCACGCCGACCATCAGGAAGGCCGGATAGATCAGCGCATTGACGATGCTGCCGCGCATGGCCTGCGCCCGCTCCAGGTAATCGGCGAGCCGGCGCAGGGTTTCCTCCAGCGAGCCGCCCGCCTCCCCCGCGCGCACCAGGCTGACGTACAGCTTGGGGAACACGCCGTTTTCCTCGTCCAGCGCCGAAGACAAGGTGTTGCCGCCGCGCACCCGGTCGCGCACGCGCTCAATCAGCTTTTTCGCCGTTTCACCTTCCGGCAACTCCAGCAGGATGCCGAGCGCACGATCCAGCGGCTGGCCGGCACCCAGCAGCGTCGCCAGCTGGTGGGTGAACTGGGCCAGCTGGTCGCCGCTGAACGGACCACGCTTGAACAGCGCCGCCAACCCACTGCCGCCAGCCGCACCGTTGGCCAACTTGGCTTCCAGCGGCGTATGACCCTGATCCTGCAGGCGACCGATGACCTCCTCGATACTGGCGGCCTCCATCTGGCCCTGCAGCATGTCGCCAGCCTCGTTGACGGCCTTGTAGCTGAATTGCGCCACGTCAGTGCGACCTCTTCAAAATCGAACACGCAAGGGCAGTGCGATAGCTCATGCGCCGCAGCGATGCCCGAGAGAACGAACCCGCACGGCACGATCGCCTCCTCTCCCCGCCGGGGAGAGGATTGAGGTGAGGGGCGGGTGCTCGCGGGATAGTTGCCAAAGCAGGCAATCGTCCGCTGGAACTCTTGGCGAGCACCCGCCCCTCACCCCTGCCCTCTCCCCGAGGGGGAGAGGGTATTCCCGCACGCTTCGACTCCGCGGCGGCGTGCCGGTCAGCTTTCCTGAGTGACACGCAGCACCTCCTCCAGCGTGGTCACGCCGGCGACCGCCTTGGCGATGCCATCCTCGTACATCGTGCGCATGCCCTCGGCTCGCGCCTGCTTCTCGATCTCGCCGGCATCGGCGCGCTGCATCACCAGCCGCCGCAACGGGTCGCTCATGGTCAGGAACTCCATGATCGCGCGACGGCCGCGATAACCGGTGGGGTTGGCCGCGCTGCTGCCTGGCTTCCACAACTTGATTGGTCGCTCGCCGGTGTACTTCTCCAGCTCGAACTGCGCGATCACCTCGGGTAGCGCCTCGTACTGGATCGCCGTTTCCGGATCGAGCCGGCGCACCAGCCGCTGCGCCAGGATGCCGTTGATGGTGGAGCCAAGCAGGTAATCCTCCACGCCCATGTCGAGCAGGCGGGTGATGCCGCCGGCCGCGCTGTTGGTGTGCAGGGTGGACAACACCAGGTGGCCGGTGAGCGCGGACTGGATCGCGATGCGGCAGGTTTCCAGGTCGCGCATCTCGCCGATCATGATCACGTCCGGGTCCTGGCGCATGATCGAGCGCAGCGCGCCGGAAAAATCCAGCCCGATCTGCGGCTTTACCTGGATCTGGTTGATGCCTTCGAGCTGGTATTCGACCGGGTCCTCGACCGTGATGATCTTCACGTCGGGGGTATTGATCTGCGACAGCGCGGTGTACAGCGTAGTGGTCTTGCCCGAGCCCGTCGGGCCGGTCACCAGCAGGATGCCGTGCGGCTTTTCCAGCACGTCGACGAAGCGCTGCTTGAAGTTTTCGGTGAAGCCCAGCGATTCGAAGTCGAACACCACCGATTCGCGGTCCAGGATGCGCATCACCACCGATTCGCCGAAGCTGGTCGGCACGCTGGATACGCGCAGGTCCAGCTCCTTGCCCTGCACCCGCAGCTGGATGCGGCCATCCTGCGGCAGCCGGCGCTCGGCGATGTTGAGCTTGGCCATGATCTTCACGCGGCTGATCACCGCCGCGGTGGAACTGGACGGCGGCGCTTCCACCTCGTGCAGCACGCCGTCGATGCGGTAGCGCACCTTGAGCCGATTCTCGAACGGCTCGATGTGCACGTCCGAGGCACGCTGCTCGACCGCGCGCTGCAGGATCAGGTTGACCAACCGGATCACCGGGGCCTCGGAGGCCAGATCGCGCAGGTGCTCGACGTCGTCCTCCTCGGCGGCGCTGCCGTCGAGGTTCTCCACAATGGTGCCCATCGCCGAGCGGCCGGAGCCGTAGTAGCGTTCGATCAGGCCGTCGATTTCCGAACGCAGCCCGACCCTCAGCGCCACCGGTCGACTGGCGGCCAACTCGACCGCCTGCAACGGATAGGGATCGGCCGGGTCGGCCACGATCAGGGCCAGGCCGTGCTCGCCATCCTGCACCGGCACCACGTGCTGCTGCTTGAGAAAGCGAAGCGACAACTCCAGGTCGGCCGGTGGCAGCTCGGGCGCGTCGCGTGCGGCCAGCAGCGGCACCTGCAACAACTCGGCCCAGGCCTCAGCCAGGTCGCGCTCGGAGACCAGCCCCAGCCGCGCCATCAGCGCGGTCAGGGTGCCTTCGCTGGACTCTTCCTGCAATCGGCGTGCGCGCCCCAGGTCGCCGTCTTTCAGACGGCCGCGCGCCACCAGCCACGCACAGACCTCCGCCTCGCGGTCGTGCCCGTTCGCGTCTGACCCGCCAACCGCCGGCTCAATGGCTGCCGACATCCTCCACCCCGCTTGATACGTGCCCACAGCGCCATCGCGTCCCTTCAACGAGACGATGAACGCCATAGTTATCACATCCGGCCGGCGACACGCGAATGTCTCCGGAGCTCAACCCACACGCCGTTCATGTTGCGCACGGCCATCCATTGTGCCGGGTTGTCCGGTGATAGAGGCGATACGCAGCCTAGGAATATTTCCTGTACGGGGACGCAAGGGGAACGGGATCAGGTTGAGCTGGCCCCGTTCCGGCCGGCACTCGCCCGACCCATCGCCCCGCCCGCAACCCGCATGGCCGGAAATGAATGAACCTTGTTCGGTTCGCTTGGGTTGTGCCGCCCATGGTCGTAACATCGGTCCACCACCGGAGTTCACCCATGAGCGAAATCGTGTTTCTGGTCGAAGACGCCGCCGAAGGCGGCTTTCTTGCTCGCGCGCTCGAACATTCCATCCATACCGAAGCGGATACCTTCGACGAGTTGCGCCGCCAGGTGCGCGACGCGGTGCAATGCCATTTCGAGGCGCATGAGCGCCCCACCATGATCCGCCTTCACTACGTCAAGGACGAGGTGCTGGCGGCATGAAGCTGCCTCGCGACATGGATGCCGCGAAACTGATCAAGGCGCTTGAACGATTCGGCTACAAGACAGTCCGGCAAACCGGCAGCCACATCCGACTGCAGTGCGAGCATCCGGTACACGCAATCACGATCCCGAATCATCGCCCTCTGCGCGTGGGAACCCTGGCCACCATCATCGCGGATGTAGCAGCTCAGCAAGGCCTGGAGCGGGGCGCCCTGATCAAGCGGCTGCTCGAGTGAGGCTCGCTCAGAGCCGGCTTGCAGTACCCGCGATTCGGTTCTGGATCAGGTGAACCTGATCCCGTTCCCTGCCGCATGCTGCATTCGGACATCTAGCAGCCTGTCGGACTTACGCGCTCTACTCGGCTAAAATTAGCCGTCCTCGATGACGACCGATGGCATGCGCAGATTTCGACTGATCGACCGCGAGACCGACTACTTGCTGCCACCGTCCGTGCAGGACTGGTTGCCGGAGTCGCACTTGGCGCGGTACGTGGTGGATGTGGTGGAAG
>Ga0307375_10001553_pt1 | contig 24919 bp, 21 predicted proteins | sample TR1MG_FD_202531 | JGI IMG/M metagenome (GOLD analysis project Ga0307375, IMG submission 202531) | Soil microbial communities from Risofladan, Vaasa, Finland - TR-1 | ecosystem: Environmental > Terrestrial > Soil > Coastal area > Acid sulfate soil | place: Finland: Risofladan, Vaasa | collected...
CCTCGACCAGCCCGGCCACGGCCGCGTCACCCGCGCCCTCAAGTTGCTCCTCGCCGAGATCAACACCCGCCCGCCGGCCATCCCCGGCGACGGCCGGCCCATCACCTACACCCTCCGGCAGTCACAGTGATTACGCTGTCACGACCACTGATTGCCGGAGGTCTGTGCCCGGGTCGCGGAGTTTCTGGCTGGTGGTGGCGGAGCAAGCCGCGCTGATCGAGGCGCTGCGGGCCGAAAGGCCATCCGGGCGCGAGCCTGGCGTGGACCTCCCTGCCGGATGAGACCCTGGCCGTCGAGCCGGCCGCGTGCGGCGGGTGCGGGGCAACGGCAACTGCTGGATGCCACCCCAACCAGCATGATCAACTAGCCAGGCACCCCTGACCGGTTACAAATTGGTTCGGTGATGTCATTTCGCTGGCTATCGGCGCATTCCGGTGAACTGCTGTCCGTGCTCGCGCGTCGTACACATTGCCCGGCCCGCTCGGAGGCTTGCATGACCCAACTCCGGCCTGGCTGGCCGTCACCCGCACGTGCCGCTGCCCAGCGGCGGAAGGCGCAATGCCATGAAGATCATCCTGCCAGCAATACTCACCCTGGCCCTGGCCAGCTGCGCTGTTCCTGCCACTCTCGCATCCAGTGCGCCGCGAGAGTACGTTGTCTGCTCCTCACCTGTGGACGGCTGCACCGACGGCGGCCAGATGCTGCCCAGGCCCTCGACAATGCTGCTATCCGGCGATGGCAGCCTGTCCGTTACCGCGATCAGCTGGCGCGGCTGGCGGACGGCCACGGCCACGGCCAGCGGCACGGCCCACTCCGATAACTGCAAGCCCAGCTGCGCGCGGGGCACCTATAGCCGGCACCCGGCGACGATCATCGTGTCGGACCCGAAATCCTGGCACGGCAAGCTGGCCTACAGCCGCGCGACGAGCACGGTGCCGGCGATCGGCTGGCACGACACCATCACGCACGGCCTCGTTCCGGCCGCCAGCGCTCCGGCCCCTTCCTCCGCGACCACGCCGCCGCCTGCCCCGGGGCCGGTATCCACTCAGGCGACGGTGACCAGCAACTGCGTCATGGGCTTCATCCCCACGGGGCAGGGGGCCGTCTTTGTCGCCGGGGCGCCGCAAAGCCAGACCATCTCCGGGACGTACTACGCGCCCGTCCCCGGTTACCAGCTCACGATGGCCGACAGCTCCGCCATGACCGTCGATGTTGACGGCTTCGCTGTCGTGTTCTACGACTCCGCAGGCACCGAGCTGGGCTCGGACAAGGAGAACGTCACCGAGCAGTTCATCACCGCCGGTCAGTCACTGACCTGGACGGAGTACTCACCCACCGACACCGCGGGCGGCAGCCACGACTTCGGCGACGCGACCATCCCCGCCGGCGCCGCCACCTGCCAGCTAGTGACCTGGTACCACCCCTGAGCCGGCGCAGACTTGCGAGCCGCAGCCGAGCGCAACAGTACACGCACCCCCGCCGGGCACCAGCGACCAGTAGCCCACTGACAGCACGGCCTGGCCATGCGACGTGCGTCGGCGGCGCCCGTCCAGGGGAGGCGCGCATCGCCGTCATTCGGCACGATCTTCCCGTCGTTCGAGCTGCCCGTGATGGCAGCAGAGGCCCGCCTCCTTTCCCGGTGCCGCCAGGCGGGTCGCTGCCGGAGACGCCACCGCGCTGCCGGTGGCGGCATCCAGGACATCGACCACATCGAAGAAGCGGTAGCTGAGGCCGCCCGCGTCCTGGCACCCGGCGGCCGCCTGGTTCGCAAGGTTTGCCGGATGTGATCGCCGGATTATGAGTCCGACTCTCACTACGCCATCTGTCGGCGCGTTGACCTGCCAGAACACTGCTGAGCCTACGTCCGGCCCGTCTGCAGAACGGGTTGCGACCGTGGTCAGTGGTGGTAGCAAGCGGCCGGCAGCCTCTCCGGGAGGGTGCGTGACTGCTCACCCTGCATAGGCTGGCCCTATTCCGACTCCGGCCCGTTTCACTGCTGCCCCCGGCACCCCGCGGCGATAATCGGATGTGCTTCAGCGGGGGATCTCATGACCGCGCAAAAGGCCCCACTCTTGTTGTATTTAAGATGGCCAGCTCACTAACTCACCGGTTCCCCCGCCCACATCCAGGTAGTCAACAGCGGCCGCCAGACGGTCGAGGCCGTCCAGCGAGCCCGCGACGCCGGCCTGCGCATTACCGTGCGCAGGGGCGGCCACGGCCTAGTCGTGGATTACCTGACCGGCGTGGACGTCGTCTGCGTCAGCCGGCACGGCCGGGCCTCGCTGGTGCGGGCCCGCAAGGGCGACCCCGAGACCGGGCGGCTGCTGTGGGCGCACACCGGCGGCGGCGGGGGCAACTTCGGCATCGTCACCGCGTACTACTTCACCGGGCTGCCGAATCCCCCCGAGCAGGTGCGAGTCGCCATCACGACGTGGCCGTGGTCCGGCCTGACCGCTGCGGACTCTGCCACGCCACCGGCGCCCGCGCGGGCTTCGCTGACTGTCAGGTCTTGCTCATCGTCTGAACTGCCCGAACAAGAGAGACTGACGTTTCATGGCGGGCAGATCGTATCTCGCTCGCGAGGGAAACCAGTCATACTAGGTGATCTTTCATCCCGGCTACCGGCTTGAGTCTTTGTACCGATCTAGAAATTCTGCTGCACCCTGAACGGCTTTATAGCGTCTAAGTAGCTTGGCTAGATGCCGTAGACGTTCGTCTGTACGGACAGAGTTGGCGCGGCTCTTGAGTTCCAAGACCTGAGTTGAGATTTCGGCAGCGGCGTCGATTTCGCTTAGGAGTATGTAATCCTCTGCCAGCCAGCTTAGGTACAGAGCATTCTCACGAATATGGGTATCGTCATAACCGGAGATCGCGTCTTTCAGCAAGGACTTAGCTCTGGCAGGCTGCTTTAGCTCCGTATAGCAGCGGCCCGCCATCACGTCTATCTCTTCTCTATTCAGCCAGTAAACCCAGTCTGGATCATTTTCGGAATTCGTGTAGCTGAAATTCTCTTCGACTAGGCCAAGCGTCCGCTCGCAGCTAGCGTGGTCGCCGAACTTGGCGTCTGCCCATGCGACGCGTTCTAGGAGCAACGCTCTCGTGGTGGCCGTAGCGTCGTGCCGTCCCCCGGCGTAGGCAGTGCGTGCGAGCAACGCGGCCTGTCTCGGGTTACCCGTATTCGCCAGTTGGTAGGCGAGGGTAGATATGACATTTGCGGCTAGGGGCGCGTTATCCGCCGCATGCGCCGCTACAACGCCGCTTTCGGTGTACTTGGCCGCGTCCCTGTATAGGCCAGCGTCAGCAGCAACCCACGCGGCAAGCTGCGCAAGCTCACCGGTTACCGTGAGAAGTCGGCGAGTTTGATTCTCTGTCAAAGCGGCGTCATTAAGCAGGTCGGTTGTTGCCTGGAGTTCCTGACGTACGAGCGCATGGGAAGTACGGCCGGATATGAAATCATCCGCCCGGCGTAGCTGTATTACCCGATGCTCGATTGTCGTAACGAGCGAATCTCCTATATGCCGACCGGCGCTCAATTCACTTAACTGCGGCTTATCAGCGGCTAGCCACTCATGGGCCAGCATCTCGATATCTGACAACGCGGAGCGGGATATTGCTTCATCGAACGATGCCGACAAGTTCCGTAGATCGTCCCGCGTCCATTCCCGTTTACTGATCAGAGCTACCCCTGCCCAGTTCCCGCTGCTGGGGTCGGAGGGCAATTCTTGCCCCGTGAAGCCGAGGTCGCCAGGTGTCGCCCTGAAAAGCTCACATAGCAACGGTTGATAGAAGTCTGGTGTGATATGACCGTTCTCCCATCGCGATATCTGCGTCTTGAGGCTAGCGGCCGACGCGACGCTGATCTCTTTGTGCTGTGCGAGTCTCCTTAGCTCATACGCCATGCGGGGTTGTGACCAGCCCCGTGCGCGGCGGGCGGCCTGGAGGGGTGTTGTCATGGGCGCTGACCAACGATCTGTCCGGGGGGTGGGCCTTCGTTCGTCGCGGGGTTAATGTTCCCATGTTAACCCCTGTTGACCTCCATCATCTCCCTTTGGCCTAGCGCCTCATGGTTCCCTGCTTAGCGAGGCAACCGTCGGCCGACGACCAGGAGGTGATGCACGATGACGACAGAGCGGACAGCAGTGGCCGACAACGCTTGTGAGCGGATGCTGCCAATCACCGAAAGAATCACCGGGTTGCTCTGTCGTGATCCGGAACCAAAAGACGGCCTACGGCTAGTCTCGGGGGGAATGGCTGGACGGCTTGCGTGAGCGCATGCGCGGCCTGGGGTTCGGCTATGACGAAATCGCGGGTGAGCTAGCGCGCCGGTGCCGTATGCGTCATCTGCCTTCCTTGATAAGCCCCGGCCCGTGCCGGTTCGGTCAAGTTCCGGCACGGACCGGTTCCACCTACCCTTTCTGGAGTAACGGATGACTGATCAGGCTGCCGCCATCATGGCGGGCATTCCTGCTGCTCGTCTTGAGCCTGACGCGATCGGCGTAGACGACCCGGCCGCCCGGGTCGTCTACGCCGACAACGACCCCATCGTCGTGGCGCACGCCCGGGCGCTGCTGACCGACGCCCCGCAGGTCGCGGCGGTGGAAGCCGCCGGCACCGCCCGCACCCGTGACCAGATCGGCCGGATGCTGGACGGCCTGGAACTAGTGCCGCCCGGTCTCACCGGCGTGGCCGCGTGGCGGCCCCGCCGCCGCGTCACCGCCGGCCGCCCGGTCCTGTTCCGGGCCGGGACCGGCCACACGCCCGGGACCACGCCATGACCCCCGCCGAAGCCACCGGCCCGGACGAGCTGGCGCTGATCGCCGCCGGGTTCCCCGCGTTCCGGCTGTGGCGCGAGACCACCGGCGACGGCACCCGCTACGTCGCCCGCGCCCTCAGCCTGGAAACCCGCCCGCACACCGTCGTGACCGGCAGCCTCCCCGAGCTGGCCGCCGGCCGCGACCAGGGCCGCCGGCCCTGACCCGGGTGCCCGCGGTCGCCGCCGGCCACCGGTAGCCCGCCGGTCACCTGCTACTCCTGCCCGCGGCTCGGCGCAGGCCCAGCTCATCACGCTGACCAGCGCCCCGCTGACCACCACCCGCACCTGGCACGGTCCCGCCGGGCGGATATTGACGCCTAGATACTTGTACTGTATAACGCATATGTATCGGTGCCTTTGTCACAGCTGAGATGGGTACCCGGGCGGATGGTGACGATGAGCCTCTCGTTCAGCGCAGATCCGGAGCACGCGGACCCGGACTACCTTGCCTACCGCGATGCGGTCCGCCGGTTCGTCGGCCATGAGGTCATGCCCTGCCAGGCGCGGTGGCAGGCCAGCCGTCACGCCGAGCGGGCTGTGTGGCGGAAGGCCGGGGAGCTTGGCATGCTGCTGGCCGACGTGCCAGAGGTGTATGGCGGCGGCGGCGGAACCGCCTTGCACGCCGCCGTGCTACCCGAGGAGCTGACCCTCGCCGGGGACGCCTGCCTCGGCGGGGTGCTCGTGCACGGGGCCGTGGCGCAGTACCTGCTGCGGCACGGCACGTCCCGCCAGAAGGAGCGATACCTGCCGCGGCTGGCGACGGGCGCCTGGATCGCGGCGATCGCCATCACCGAGCCCGGCGCGGGGTCGGACATCAGGGCCATCACGACCACGGTCACGCCGTGCCCGGACGGATACGTCCTCGACGGCACCAAGCGCTATGTCTCCAACGGTCACCTGGCCGATCTGATCCTGGTGGCCGCCAGGGCGCCCGAGTCGCCTGGCCGGATCTCGCTGCTGCTCGTCGAGCGAGAGAACGTCGCGGGCGTGCAGGCCGGCCCGATCCCGGAGATGATCGGCCGCCGCGGCCACGACGTCTGCGACCTGTCCTTCGATGATGTCGTGCTGCCCAGCGATGCCGTCCTGGGCGACGCGAACGGCTACGGCTTCGGCCAGATGCTGCGCGAACTGCCCTACGAGCGCACGCTCATCGGCGTGACCGCGGTGGCCGCGATGGAGCGCGCGGTGACCCAGTCGGTGCAGCACGCCAGGACGCGCAAGGTCTATGGCAAGCCCCTGTTCGACTTGCAGAATGCTCGCTTCCGGCTGGCGGAGGCCAAGACGCACGCCGTAGTGGCGCGGACCTTCATCGACCGCTGCGTCGCCCAGCTCAGCGCCGGTGAGCTGAGCGCCGAGCTGGCGTCGATGGCCAAGTGGTTCCTGACCGACCTGGAAGGCAAGGTCATCGATGAGTGCCTGCAACTGTTCGGCGGCGACGGTTACATGGCCGACCACCCGATGGCCCGCCTGTATGTCGACGCCCGGATCCAGCGGATCTACGGCGGGGCCAACGAGGTCATGCTCGAAGTGATCGCCCAGGGGTTGTGAGGAACCATGCAGCAGCCTGTCCCCGCCACCCTGCCGCGGATGTTCGAAGCGCAAGCGCGCCGGACGCCGTCGGCCACGGCTCTGCTCGCCGGCCCGCGGCGACTGACCTACGCGCAGCTCGACCGCCAGGTCAGCCGACTCGCCCGGGTTCTGGCCGGGGCGGGCATCGGCCCCGGCGCGATCGTCGCCGTGGCCGCCACCCGCGCGCCGCAGACGGTCGCCGCGATACTGGCGGTGCTCAAGTCCGGTGCCGCGTACCTGCCGCTGGACCCGCAGTATCCGCGCGACCGCCTGACCTTCCTGCTCCAGGACGCGCGGCCCGCGGTCATCCTCGGCCTCGCCGACGTGCTGGCGCAGCTCGACGTGCAGTGGCCCAGCCGCTGCATCGATGACACTGCCTCGCTAACGGCGGACGTGATAACGGCAAGCCTGAGGCCGGCCCGCGCGGGCGATCCGGCCTACCTCATCTACACGTCCGGTTCGTCGGGCCAGCCCAAGGGCGTGCTGGTCTCGCACCGGGGCATCCCCTACCTGGCATCCAGCCAGGTCGCCCGGTTCGGCGTGACGCCGCGGTCACGCGTCCTTCAGTTCGCGCCGTTAAGTTTCGACGCCTCGGTGTCGGAAATCTGCATGGCCCTGTCGTCGGGCGCGTGCCTGGTCATGGCGCCCCCGCGACGGCTAAGGCCGGGTCAGCCCCTCGCCGAGCTGGCCGACGAGTCCGGCGTCACCCACCTCACCCTGCCGCCCTCGGCGCTGGCCGCGATGCCGCCGGGCTCCCTCGCCAGCGTGCGGACGCTGGTGGTCGCCGGTGAAGCCTGCCCGCCCGCCCTCGTCGGCCAGTGGTCGGCGGGCCGGCGCATGATCAATGCCTACGGCCCGACGGAGACCACGGTCTGCGCGACCATGTCCGAGCCCCTGTCCGGAGCGGTCACGCCGCCGCTGGGCACGCCGGTGGCGGGCAGCGCGGTCTACGTGCTGGACGCTGAGCTGCGCGAGTGCGCCCCCGACGTCCCCGGCGAGCTGCACGTGGCCGGGCCGTCGCTGGCCATCGGCTACCTGCGACGCCCCGAGCTGACCGCGCAGCGCTTTGTCGCCAGCCCCTACGGCTCGCCCGGCGGCCGCCTGTACCGGACCGGCGACCTGGCGGTCCGTCGCGTTGATGGGTCCTTGCACTACCTCGGCCGCTGCGACAGCCAGGTGAAGATCCGCGGTTTCCGGGTGGAGCCCGGCGAGGTAGAGCAGGTGCTGCTGCGGCACCCGGCGGTCGCCCACGGCGCCGTGGTCGTGCGGCCCGACCCCGGCGGGGATCTTGAGCTAGTCGGCTACGCCGCCCTGACCGCCGGCGCTGACGAAGACGCCGGGTCGCTGCGGCGCCACCTCGGGACCCAGCTGCCGCCGCACCTGGTGCCCGCGCGCGTCGTGATCCTGCCCGCCCTGCCCGTCACCGCGCACGGCAAGGTCGACCGCACGGCGCTGGCCGCGCGCTCCCGCGACCGGATCCCGGCCGCGGCTGCGCACGCGCCGCAGGCACACACCCCGCAGGCACACATCCCGCAGGCACACACGCCGAAGGAAGCGCAGCTGGCGGCCTGGTTCGCCGAGGTGCTCGGCGAACCAGGAGTCGGCCTGCACGACAGCTTCTTCGATCTCGGCGGGCACTCGCTGTCCGCCGTCCGGCTCGTCAACAAGATCAACGCGGCGTTCCTCGTCGAGCTGCAGCTCGACGAGGTTTACGAGGCTCCCACGGTCGCGGCCCTGGCCAGGCTGCTGACCGCCCGTGGTGCCCCCCCGGCCCCCCCGGACGCGTCCGGCCGGCCGCCCGGCCGCGGCCAGCAGCGGCCCGGCGCTCCGCATGTGGTGCGGCTCGCCGGATCAGGCACCGATCACGTGTTCTGCGTGCACGCCGTCGACGGCGGCGTCAGCCGGTACCGGGAGCTGGCGCGCCAGCTCGCTCCCGAGGTCACGGTGCACGGCATCTCCGCCATCGACCTGGAGGGCGGGACCCGGCCGCAGCCCTCGATGCAGGCCATCGCCGCCAGTTACCTCGGCGAGCTGGCGCAGGTGCAGCCCTCGGGCCCCTATCACCTGGCCGGCTGGTCCTCCGGCGGCCAGCTGGCCTACGAGATGGCCTGCCAGCTCGCCCGGCAGGGCGAGCTGGTCGGCTCCGTCACCGCCCTCGACGCGCTGCGGCCGGACCTGCGGCGCAGCTGGCGCCGCTATGACACCGTCCGCGATGGCCAGTGGACCGCGCAGGAACGCAGCTCCCAGTGGCGCTACTTCATGACGACGCTGTTTCCCCGGTTCGACACGCTGGAGATAGCCGACCCGCGACACGAGTTCTGGACCGCGTTCGACGCGATGAGCGAACGAGGCCGCCAGGATGCCGTACTGGAGCTGGCCCGTGACGCCGTTACCGCGGGTCCGCGCCTGACCGCCGACGAGCTGAGCTATGTCTTCGACGTCGTGCTGGCGCTGGACTGCGCCGCGGCCAGTTACCAGCCCTCGGCTTACCCCGGCACGGTTGACCTGTATGTCACCGACGTCGGGTCCCGGCGCCTGGACACCGTGGCCTACTGGGAGTCGCTGCCGGCGGGCGCGGTCACCAGCCGCCACGTCCCGGGAGGCCACACCGCGGTGGTCGAGCTGCCCGGTGTCACGCGGGTGGCCGCCACCATCCTGGCCCGCTGCCGGCCCGTCGTCGCCTCGCCCAGGACCTGACCGCCTGGCCCACCACCACAGTCGCCCTCAGGAGGCTGGATGCGCACCCCCGGCACGTACGTACGCAGCATCGGCGTGCACCTGCCACCGGTAACGGCCATCGGCACCGCGATCACGTCGGGGCGCTACCCGGCCGACGAGGCCGAGCGCTTCGGGCTCGGTGGCGCGGCGGTGGCCGGGGAGGTGCCCGCGCCGGAACTGGCGCTGCGCGCGGCGCGGCACGCCTTCGAGCGTTCCGGCGGGCTGCTGCCCGCGGACCTGGACCTGCTGCTGTACGCCGACGTGTGGCATCAGGGCCCGGCGGGCTGGCAGCCTCAGTACTACCTCCAGCAGCACCTGACCGGCGGCGACGTGCTGGCGATCGAGCTGCGGCACGGGTGCTGCGGACTGTTCAGCGCGCTGGAGGTGGCGGCTAGCTACCTGCGGGCCGATGCCGCGCGGCATGCCGCGCTGCTGGTCGGCGCGGACAATCACGGCACGCCGCTGGTCGACCGGTGGCGGATGTTCGCCGGCACCGTGATGGGCGACGCGGGCTGCGCGCTCCTGGTCACCACGGACGGCGGGATCGCCGAGGTGCTGTCGGTCAGCCTGACCACGCTGTGCGAGGCCGAGCCGGTCAACGACGGCGGCGTGCCCATGTTCCCGCCGGACGCGACGGTGGGACGGCCGCTGGACTTCGTCGCGCGCAACCGCGACTTCCGTGAGCGGCTGATGGCCCAGGGCGGGACCAGCCTGCTGCTCGGCGTCCAGAGGACGCTGATGGAACTGATCGACCAGACGCTCGCCGAGGCCGGGATCGCGCTGCCCGACGTGGCGAGGGTGGCGTTCCCGCACGGCAGGCGCGACGACCTGGAGAACGGGGCCGTCGCCTGGCTCGGTCTCACCCTGGCCGACACGACCTGGGAGTACGGCGCCAGCATCGGGCATCTGGGGGTGAGCGACCAGTTCGTGGCCCTGGACCACCTGCTGGCCACCGGGGCGCTGGCCGCCGGCGACCACGTGCTGCTCATCGGGCTCGGCGCCGGCATCACGCTGGCCGCCGCGGTCCTGAGAATCCTCGACCTACCGCGGGAGGACACATGACCGCCACCGACGACGCGGCGGCGCTGACCGCCTTCATCCGGGAGCGCCTGGTGCCCCGCGAGCTCCAGGACCGGTTCGACGAGACGAGCCCGTTGCTGGAGTGGGGCGTGCTCGACTCGATCTCCACCGCGGTCCTGCTCGGCTTCATCCGGCGTGAGCTGGGCGTGATCGTGCCGGCCGCGCAGATCGAGCCGGCGAACTTCGCGGACGCGAGGTCCGTGGCGGCGATGGTGCGGCGGCTCGCCCCGCTGACGCCGGGCTAACGCCGGGCTGGCCAGGCAAGCCCGCAGCGGATGCGGCGGATGCAGTGGATGCGTTCCTTCGGCAGGAGAGGCAGGACATGGGGACACCGGACCTGTACGTCAGCGGAGTGGGGGTATGCCTGCCCGAGACGGTCACCGTCGAGCATGCCGTGTCAGCCGGCTGGTACCCGGCCGAGCAGGCGGAACTGCACCAGCTCGGCGGCGCGGCGGTGGCCGGGGACGTCCCGGCGCCAGAGCTGGCGCTGCGGGCGGCGCGCAGCGCGCTGGCCCGCAGCGGGCGGTCGCCCGCCGACCTCGACTTGCTGCTGTACGCCTCCACCTGGCAGCAGGGCCCGGAAGGCTGGCCGCCGCACGCCTACCTCCAGCGGCACCTGGCCGGTGACCGGGTCCTGGCCATCCAGCTACGGCAGGGCTGTAACGGCATGTTCGCCGCGCTGGAGCTGGCGACCGGCTACCTGCGGGCCGGGCCGCGGGGCCGCGCCGCGCTGCTGGTCGCGGCGGACAACTACGGCACGCCGCTGGCCGACCGATGGCGGATGGGCCCGAGCTACGTAGCCGGTGACGCCGGCAGCGCCGTGGTGCTGGACACCGAGCCGGGGTTCGCCCGGCTGCGGTCGGTGTGCTCGGCGTCGGTGTCGGCGGCCGAGGAGATGCACCGCGCCGCCGAGCCGCTGTTCCCGCCGGGCATCACGCAGGGCCGCGCGCTGGACTTCGCCGCCCACACGGAGCGGTACCGTCAGCGCGCGATCGGCGACGGCAGCGGCACGGGCGTGCTGGTGACCGTGCACCAGCGGCTGGCCGAGGTGATCGACCAGAGCCTGGCCGAGGCCGGCATCACGCTGGACGACGTGACGCGCGTCGCGGTCATGAACCACTCCCAGAGCATCACCGAGCAGATGTGCGAGGCCGCTCTCGGGCTGCCCCTGTCCCGGTCGGCGTGGGAGTTCGGCCGGAACGTCGGCCACTGCGGCGCCAGCGACCAGATTCTCGCGCTGGAGCACCTGGTCGCCGCCGGCGAGCTCGGGCCCGGCGACCACCTGCTGATGCTGGGCCAGGGGCCCGGCGTGGTGCTCTCGGGCGCCGTCATGGAGATCCTCGACTCGCCGGCCTGGGCGCGCCAGCCGGCGGCGGGAAACGGGGCCCGGGGCAACGGGGCCCGGGCATGACGCGGCGGCGGGCCGACCCGGTGGCGGTGATCGGCATCGGCTGCCGCTTCCCCGGCGGCGCCGACTCGGCGGACCAGTACTGGAGCCTGCTGCGGGACGCGCGGGACGCGAGCGGGCCGGCCCCGGCGGAACGCTGGCGGCACTACGCCGACCGCGGTCCGTCGCATGCGGCGGCGGTGGGCGCCGCCGTCGCGTACGGCAGCTTCCTGGACGGGGTCGCGGATTTCGACGCCGACTTCTTCGGGCTCTCGGCCCGCGAGGCCGAGCTGATGGACCCGCAGCAGCGCCTGATGCTGGAGACCGCGTGGGAGGCGCTGGAGCACGCCGGGGTGCCGCCGACCGCGCTGGCCGGCACGGATACCGGTGTCTACGTGGGCGTGTGCACCGGTGACTACGGCCACCGCCTGCTGGAGGACCTGCCCGACATTGAGGCGTGGACCGGGATCGGCGCGGCCACCTGCGCGGTGGCCAACCGCGTGTCGTACGCCCTCGACCTGCGCGGGCCGAGCCTGGCCGTGGACACCGCGTGCTCGGCATCGCTGGTGGCCGTGCACCTGGCCTGCCAGGGCCTGCGCGCCGGGGAGAGCGAGGTGGCGCTGGCCGGCGGGGTCAACCTGATCCTGTCGCCGGGCGAGACGCTGACCCTGGACGCGGCCGGCACGCTGGCCCCGGACGGGCGGTCCAAGTCGTTCGACGCCGCGGCCGACGGGTACGGCCGCGGCGAGGGCTGCGCGGTGGTGGTGCTCAAGCGGCTTTCCGACGCGCTCCGCGACGGGGACCGGGTGCTCGCCGTGATCATCGGCAGCGCCGTCAGCCAGGACGGGCGCACCAACGGCATCATGGCCCCGTGCGGCGCGGCGCAGGAGCACGTCATGCGGCGCGCCTGCCAGCAGGCGGGCGTCGACCCGGGCACCGTGGCTTTCGTTGAGGCTCACGGAACCGGGACCGCGGTGGGCGACCCGCTGGAGGCCGCCGCGCTGGCCGCCGTGTACGGCGCGGGCCGGCCGGCGGAGCACCCGTGCCTGATCGGCTCGGCCAAGTCCAGCATCGGCCACCTGGAGGGCGCCGCGGGCGTCGCCGGCCTGGTCAAGGCGGTCCTGGCCGTGCAGCGCGGCGAGATCCCGCCGAGTCGGCTGGACAAGCCGAACCCGGCCGTCGACTGGGCCGGCGGCGGGCTGCGCGTGGTCACCGAGCCGACGCCGTGGCCGCGCGGTGAGCGCGCACGCCGCGCGGCGGTCTCCGCGTTCGGGTACGGCGGGACCGTCGCACACATCGTGCTGGAGCAGGCCCCGCCGGCCGCGGGTCCGGCTGGGGGTCCGGCCGCGGGTCCGGCCGCGGGTCCGGCCGGGGACCTCTTCCCGGTCTCCGCCGCCTCACCGGAAGCGCTGCGGCAGGCCGCCGGCCGGCTGGCCGACCGCGCCGACGACGTCGGCCTGCCCATCCGCGACCTCGGGCACACGCTCGCGCTGCGCCGGTCGCACCTGGCCCACCGGGCGGTGGTCGCCGCGCCGGACCGGGCCACGCTGTCCGGCGGGCTGCGCGCGCTGGCGGCCGGCGAGTCGCACGAGGCGGTGACGGTCGGCCGGGTGCTGCCCGAGGCCGGCGCCGGGCCGGTCTTCGTGTTCTCCGGGCACGGCTCGCAATGGGCAGGCATGGGCCGGGAACTGCTGACCGAGCCGGCGTTCGCGGCCGTCATCGACGAGCTGGAGCCGGTGTTCATGGCCGAGATCGGCCTCTCGCCGCGAGAGGTCCTGGCCGGCGGCGAGCTGACGGAGGTGGACCGGATACAGACCATGATCTTCGCCATGCAGCTGGGCCTGGTGGAGCTGTGGCGCGGCTACGGGGTGACGCCGCACGCGGTGATCGGCCATTCGGTGGGGGAGATCGCCGCCGCGGTGACGGCCGGCGCGCTGAGCCGCGCCGACGGCGCCGCGCTGGTCTGCCGCCGGTCGGCGCTGCTGCGCCAGGTCGCGGGCCGCGGCGCCATGGCGCTGGTGCAACTGCCGTTCGCCACCGCGGCACGGCGGCTGAGCGGTCGCGGCGACGTGGTGGCCGCCATCGCGTCGTCGCCCGGCTCGACGGTGGTCTCCGGCGACCCGGCCGCCGTGACCGAGCTGCTGGACACGTGGCTGGCCGAGGGAGTGCCGGCCCGCCGGGTCTCCTGCGACGTCGCCTTCCACGGACCGCACATGGACCCGCTGCTGGCGGACCTGACCGCTGCCGCGGCGCGGCTGGCGCCGGCGGCGCCCGCCCTGCGGATGTACCCCACGGCACTGGACGACCCGCGCGCCACGCCCCGTTTCGATGGCGGGTACTGGGCGGCCAACCTGCGCAATCCGGTCCGCCTGGCCGAGGCGGTGCAGGCGGCGGCGCAGGACGGATACCGCGCTTTCCTGGAGATCTCCCCGCACCCGGTGGTCACCCACTCGGTGCTGGAGACGCTGACCAGCTGCGGCCACGAGGACGTGCTCGTCGGCGCCTCGCTGCGCCGGGACCGGCCGGCCCGGGCCGCCCTGCGCGCCGCCGCGGCCACCGCGCACTGCCATGGCATCCGCCTGGACTGGGGCGAGCTGCACTCCGGCGGGGCCCTGGCCACGCTGCCCGGCTACGCCTGGCAGCGCCGCCGGCACTGGCGCGTGCCGTCGGCGCCCGACAGCGGCGGGCGCGGCCATGATCCGCGGGCGCACACGCTGCTGGGTGATGACATCCGTGTCGCCGGCACCGACACGCGGCTGTGGCGTACCTCCCTGGAGGACGCCAGCCGGCCGTATCCGGGCAGCCACGCCATCGACGGCGTCGAGATCGTGCCCGCCGCGGTCCTGGTCGCGACGTTCTTCGCCGCGTCCGGCGGCCAGGTGCTCGAGGAGGTGGCGATGCGCGCGCCGCTGATGACCGCGCCGCGCCGGGACGTCCAGGTGGTCCGCGACGGCGCCGAGCTGCGGCTGGCGGCCCGCGCCGCGCGCGGTGCGCAGGACGCGGCCTGGCTGCTGATCGCCACCGCCACGATCCCGGCCGCCGGCGCCACAGTCCCGGCCGCCGGCGGCACGGTCCCGGCCGCCGGCGGCTCGACCAAGCCGGCCGCGCTGCTCCAGCGCCCGCTGGTACCCGACGACCCGGCGCTGGTGCACCGGCGGCTGGCCGCGATCGGCGTGCCGCAGACCGGGTTCGGCTGGACCATCGAGGAACTGCTGCGCGGCGAGGAACTGCTGTGCGGCGAGGGGCTGCTGCGGGCCCGGGTGCGCACCGGCCCGACCCCGACGTGGGCCCCGGCGCTGGACGCGGCGATGTCCATCGCGCCCAGTGCCTTCCCCGGCGACCCGGTGCTGCGCATGGTGACACACGTCGACCGGGTCGAGACCACCGGTGAGCCGCCGGACATCGTGCACGTCGAGGTGAGCCTGGAACCCGGTCGCGATGACACCGTGCGGGTGGTGCTGGCCGACGCCGGCGGCACCGTGATCGGCCAGCTCGCCGGGCTGCGGTACCCGGTGATCGATGCGCCCGCCGCCGCTGGCGGCGAGCCCGGTGAGTCCCCGGCCGCCACCTCGTTCGCCGGGCTCACTCCTGAGGAACTGCGGGCGCGGCTGGTGGCGGAGGTCAGCGCCGCGATCGCCGACGAGATGCGGGTGGCCCCCGCCAACCTGGCGCCCGGCCGTCCGCTCATCGAGCAGGGCCTGGACTCGGTGCTGACCGTGGTCGTCCGGCGGCGGCTGGAGAAACGCTTCCGCTGCCCGCTGCCCGCCAGGCTGCTGTGGCAGCAGCCGACCATCGCCGCGATCGCCGGCTACCTCGCCGGGGTGCTGGCGGCACCGGAGCGGAGGGCGGACGCCGATGCGCGGTGAGGGAGGCATGCGAGTCGCCGACGACGCCGAGGTGGACCGGATCGCCCGGCTGGCGACCCAGTGCCGGCTGGTGCTGCTGGACATGATCTACCGGGCCGGGTCCGGGCACGCCGGGTCGTCACTGTCCTGCGTGGACATCATCAGCGTGCTCAAGTTCGACCAGATGGACTGGGCGGCGGACCGGGCCCGGTCCGACAGCGACGTGTTCGTGCTGTCGAAGGGGCACGCCGCACCCGCCTGGTACGCCGCCCTGATCGTCGACGGTGACCTGCCCGCCGCCGAGGCCGCCACGTTCCGTGCCATCGACAGCCGCCTGCAGGGCCACCCGGACCGCACTCGCCTCGACCTGGTGGACGTCAGTTCCGGAGCGCTCGGCCAGGGCCTGTCGATGGCGCTGGGGCGGGCCACGGGCAAGCGGCTCAAGGGCCAGGACTCCGCCGCGTACTGCCTGCTGGGTGACGGCGAGTGCCAGGAGGGCCAGGTGTGGGAGGCGTTCCTGTACGCCGGCGCGCACCGGGTGGCCAACCTGATCGCGATCATCGACCACAACAACAGTCAGAGCGACGGCGAGCTCGACGACACCCTGCCGTTGCATCCCCTGCCGGGCAAGCTGGGCGCCTTCGGCTGGCACGTTCAGGAGGTGAACGGTCACGCGCACCGTGACCTGCGGGCGGCGGTTCGCGCGGCCCGGAGTGACGCGGCCCGGCCGTCGGTCATCATCGCGCACACCCGCAAGGGCTGGCTCGGCCGCGGCCGGGTCCTGCTCGGCGGCAGCCACAGCGGCATCCCGTCGGCGGCCGAGTACGCGCGGACCGTCGAGTTCCTGAGGGCCGCCGGATGAGGTCAACCAGGGACTGGTTCGGTGATGCGCTGGCCGAGCTGGCCAGCGAGTACGACAACGTGGTGGTGGTCAGCTGCGACCTGGCCCACGCGACCCGCACGCAGCGGTTCCGGCAGGAGTTCCCGGACCGCTTCTTCGAGTGCGGCATCGCCGAGGCCAACGCGATCGGCCTGGCCGCCGGCCTGGCGCAGGAGGGATACCGGCCGTTCGTCGCCAGCTTCGGCCACTTCCTGACCGGCAAGTACCTAGAGATCTTCCAGTCGATCGCGCTCAATGACGCGGGCGTCGTGCTGGTCGGGACCCACGCGGGGCTCGCCATCGGGCAGGACGGCCCGACCCAGATGGGCCTGCGGGACGTGGCCCTGATGCGCACCCTGCCCAACCTCCGGGTGCTGCACCCGGCCGACGGCAGCGAGACCCGGCAGATGGTGAGCTTCCTGGCCACCGACCGGCGGCCGAGCTACCTGCGGCTGTGCCGGCAGCCGCTGCCGGAGGTGCACGAGAGCGGGTACCGGTTCCGTTTCGGGGTACCGCACGTGATTCGCGACGGGGCCGAGGTGGCGGTCTTCGCGATGGGCGGCACGGTGGCGGTGGCGCTGGACGCGGCGGACCGGCTGGCCGCCGGAGGTACGCGGCCGACCGTCGTGAATGTCTCCTCCCTCCCTGCCGACCGGGCCCTGGTCGCGCGCATTCTCACGGCGCACCGGTGCGCGCTGGTGGTCGAGGACCACTACGTGACCGGCGGGCTGGCCGATGACGTGGGGCGGATCGCGCTGAGCCTGCCGGACCGGCCCCGGTTCGACGTGCTGGCCGTACCGGACTACGGGCAGGCCGGGCGGCCGGAGGACCTCTATGCCCGGTACCAGCTCGACGCGGCGGGCATCGCCGCGCGGATCACCACGTTCCTGCGAGAGCTTGCGAGGTAGTCGATGGAACCTGAACGCGCCAAGGACCTCAGCCCCGGCGTGGACCGGTACGCGTTCGTCGAGCACACCCTCGACGGCGAGACGGCCTACCGCTGTCACCTCCGCGATTACCGGAGCCTCCTCGTGGTGCGCGGCGAGGTCGCGCTGCGGCACGCCCGGGGCAGCCGGCACTACCCTCCCGGCGAGGGCTGGCATGCTCCGCCGGGCACGGTGTACCGCATCGTCAGCGTCGGCACGGAACCCGCCGTGGTGATCGAGGCCGGCACCGCCCGGGGCGGCCCGGCCCGGGGCGACACCGCCGAGGCCGATCCGGCGCAGGCCACCTGCTTCACGTACCCGGACCTGTCCGGGTACACCGTGGACAAGCCGTGGGGATACGAGGTCTGGTACACCCGGAACCTCGCCCAGCCCGGCTACGCGCTCAAGCGCATCCACATGACCGCCGGCCACCAGTCGTCGCTGCAGTCCCACCGGTACAAGGCGGAGACCAACTACGTCATCGAGGGCGAAGCCACGGTCCTGGCCGGCCTGACCGCGCCGGACGACGTCACCGTGGCGGTCGACTCCGGCGCGCTGACGACCACCGTGCACCGGCCCGGAACCGGCTGGTCGTCACCGCCCGGTGAGCTGCACCGGGTGATCGCCCGGCGCGACTACACCGCGATCGAGGTATCCACGCCCGAACTGGACGACGTGATCCGCTGGCAGGACGACAGCGGCCGCGGCCACGGCAGGATCGAGTCCGAGCACGCGGGGGGCGGCACATCGGGGCGCGGCACATCGGGGCGCGGCACATCGGGGGGCGGCAGATGAGCCTCGCCGACACCGTCCGGCTGTACCTGGAGGAGAAGCGCCGGATCCTCGACGAGTTCCCGGTCGATGCCGTGGCGGCGGCCGCCGCCATGGTGTTTGCGGCCTACGAGACAGGCGGCACCGTGTACGCGATGGGGAACGGGGGCAACTCCGGGACCCTGGACCACGCCTACTGCGACTTCACGCACCACCCGTTCGTCAGCGAGGACAAGACCCGGCCGCTGCCGGCGACCCTGAAGCGGCTGCGCTTCGTCAACCTGTGCTCATCGCCGGCCGAGCTGACCGGACTGGTCAACGACCTGGGTCCGGACCACATGTACGCCGCGGCCCTGGCTCCGGTGGTCACCGGCCGGGACCTGGTGATGGCGTACTCGGGCAGCGGCAACTCACCGAACGTGGTCCGGGCGCTGGAAGCGGCGGCGGCCGCCGGCGCCGCGACATTCGCCATGACCAGAGGCGACGGCGGCCAGTGCGCCCGGATCGCCGACGTCTGCCTGGTGGTCCCCGGCACGTCGCGGTTCCCCGGCCAGACCGGAGCCAACGACAACAACTTCCACTTCGAGGACGCCATGCTCGCCGTCAACCACATGCTCGTGGGACTGCTGAAGGAACGCGTCGCCGAGCGGGCGGGAGCCGGCTGACATGCTGACCGTCCAGCCGGCCGCGCAGCCGTACCCGCACCTGGCGGCGCTGCTCGAGCTCATCGGCCCCGGCCGGGCCCGGCGGCTTCGCCGCGCGGCCGACCGCATCACCGAGCGGCTGGCCGGCGGCACGCTCTGGCACGTCAACTCGACCGCCGCCGGCGGCGGCGTGGCCGAGATGCTGCACACCCTGCTCCCGCTGTACCGCAGCCTCGGCGTAGCCGCGGGATGGCTGGTGATCGGCGGGGACGAGCCGTTCTTCACCGTCACGAAGCGGCTGGGCGCGGCGCTGTACGGAAGCTGGAGTGACGGGCTTGCGCTGGGCCCGGCCGAGCGGAAGACCTACCTCGACGGCCTGGCAGCCAACGCCGCGGCGATCCGGCGCCGCGCAGCATCGTCGGACGTCCTGGTGCTGCACGATCACCAGACCGCTGGCCTGGTCGATCTGCTCAGCGCCGACGTCTCGGCCGCGTACTGGCGCTGCCATGTCGGGGTGGACGAGCCCTCGCCGGCCGCCGGGGCGGCCTGGGACTTCCTGCGGCCGCTGCTGACGACCGCCGCCGGGACGGTGTTCTCAGTTCCCGGGCATGTCCCGGACCTCCTCCGGGAGCAACGCGTCGCCGTTATCCCGCCCTTCGTGTCGCCGTACTCGCCGAAGAACTGCGAGCTGAGCGACGACGCGGTGCGCGCCTGCCTGGCCCGGTGCGGCCTGCGCCCCTCCAGGACGGGACCAGCCAGCACCGCACCGGCCAGCACCGGGCCAGCCAGCACCGGGCCCGTCGAGGTCGCCAGCCCGGCCGGGCCGGTGGCGCTGCGCCACCCGGTACAGGTGATAGCCGACCGCCCGCCCGGCGGCGGGGAGCCGTTGCTGGTGCAGGTCTCCCGGTGGGACCGGCTGAAGGACATGCACGGGGTGCTCGCCTCGTTCGCCGCCGGAGTGAGCTCCGGGTACCTGGCGCTGGTGGGCCCCGATCCGGCCGGGATACCCGACGACGTCGAGCAGGGCGAGTGGTTCGGGCGATGCCTGGCCGCCCGGAGCGCGCTGGCCGGGCCGGACCGGCAGCGGACCTGCCTGATCTGTCTGCCCATGGCAGACCTCGCCGAGAACGCGATCCTGGTTAACGCGATCCAGCGCGCGGCCGACGTGGTCGTGCAGAAGAGCCTCGCCGAGGGCTTCGGGCTGACCGTCACCGAGGCGATGTGGAAATCGCGGGTGGTGGTGGCCAGCGCGGTGGGCGGCCTCCGCGAGCAGATCAGCCATGGTGATAACGGCCTGCTGGTGCCCGACCCGACCGACCTGCCGCGGTTCGGCGCCGCGCTGGCCGGTGCCCTGAACCCCGCGCTCGACCGCCCCGGCATGGGCGGCCGAGCCCGCCAGCGCGTGCTGCGCGACTACCTGCCCGACCACGAGATCGTCGCTACCGCCGACCTGCTGGACGGCGGCCCGAGTTAATTCCGTCGCGAGGACGGGCCGCCTCATCGGGAGGCGGACTTCACGTTCTGGAAGGGGCCAGCCAGCGATGACAGCAGCCGAGATAGTGCCCGTACTGCCCCGGGATCATCGCGGTCCCTTCGATCCGTCCGCCGAGCTGGGCCGACTGCGCGAGCAGCGCGGGCTGAGCCGGCTCGCCTTTCCCGACGGCCACGTCGGGTGGCTCGTGACCAGGTACGACCTAGCCCGGGCGGTGCTGTCGGACCGGCGGTTCAGCAGCCGCCAGGAATTGCAGCACCTGCCCGTGCCGCAGGAGCGGGCGAGAACGGAGCACGGGCACGTGCCGGGGCTCTTCCCGCACATGGACCTGCCGGAGCACAGCCGCTATCGCCGGGTGCTGGCCGGCCGGTTCACGGCGCCGCGGACCAGGCTGCTGGAGCCCGCGATCCGGGACATCGTCGGGGAATGCCTCGACGCGATGGCGCAGGCGGGGCCGCCCGCGGACCTGGTGACGGCGTTCGCGCAGCCCGTTCCCCGGCTGGTGATCTGCGAGCTGCTCGGCGTCCCGAGCGCCGACCGGGACCTGCTCAAGCCCGCGCTCAGCGCGCTGGTCGACCTCGGCTCGCCGCGGGAGCGGCTGGCGATCGCGCTCGGCACGCTCGCGGGTTACCTGCGGGAACTGCTGCTGCGCCGCGGATCGGAGCCGGCCGGCGACCTGCTCAGCGAGCTGACGGCGGACACCGACCTCAGCGTCGAAGAGCTGACCAACGTGACGCTGGTCCTGCTGACCGCCGGCTCGCTGCCCACCTCGAACATGCTGGCGCTCGGCACGTTCGCGCTGCTGAGCCATCCACGCCAGCAGGTCACGCTGATGTCCGACCCGGCCGTCCTCGGCAGCGCCGTCGACGAACTGCTGCGTTACCTGTCGGTCAATCAGTTCGACGTGCGGCGGGCGGCGCTGGAGGACGTCGAGCTGGCGGCCGAGGTGATCCGCGCCGGGGAGACCGTGGTGCTCGCGCTGGCCGCCGCCAACCGCGATCCGAGCCGGTTCCGTGACCCGGACACGCTGGACCTGCGGCGCCAGGGCAGCGGCGAGCTGGCGTTCGGCCACGGCATCCATCACTGCCTGGGGCAGCACCTGGCGCGGGCCGAGCTGCGCGTCGGCTTCCAGGAGCTGTTCCGGCGTTTCCCGCGGCTGCGCCCGGCGGTGCCGGCCGAGCGGATCGCGATGCTGGACGACTCGGTCCTCTACGGCGTCCGGGAACTACCGATCTGCTGGTGACGCGACCACCACGAGGGAGAGTCGCTGACATGACCGCGCTGGAGATCCGGCTCCCCGGACCTCGGCTGCCGATCATCGCCTGCCGGGCGGTGCTGTTCGACCTGGACGGCACGCTGGTCGACTCGCGGGCCTGCGTGGAGCAGGTGTGGCGAGCCTGGAGCGCCCGGCACGGCCTGAACGGTGACCGGGTGCTGGCGCTGTCACCTGGCCGCCAGCAGCGCGCGACCATCACGATGGCGGCCCCGCACCTGGATCCCGACGCGGAGGCCGGGCGGCTGATGCGCGAGGAAGAGAGCTGCCGGGACGGCATCGTCCCGGTGCCGGGCGCGCAGCCCCTGCTGGCCGCGCTGCCCCGGGCCCAGTGGGCGGTGGTGACGTCCGCGTGGCGGCGGCTCGCCCAGATCAGGCTCGGCGCCGCCGGGCTTCCGGTGCCGGAAGTCCTGGTGACCGCGGACGAGGTACCCGCGAGCAAGCCGTCGCCCGACGGCTACCTGCTCGCGGCGGCCAGGCTCGGCGCGGCACCGGCGGACTGCCTGGTCTTTGAGGACACGCCCGTGGGCATCGCGGCCGGCCGCGCCGCCGGGATGCGCGTCATCGCCATGACCACGACGTTCGGCCGTGACCAGCTGGCCGGGGATCATCACGTCAGCAGCTACCTGGGAATGCGGGTACGTGCGCCCGGGTAGCTGCTGACCACCCCCAGAGTTGGGCGGCGAGCTCGATGCCGCGCGTTTGCCGAAACGGGTGCGCCCGCCGAAGCAAGAGCGAAAGCCGTGCACGCCGGTCCGCCCGCTTCTTTGAGGCTAGAGGCATGGGCCTACCGGCCCGGACGGTGCTACTCTGCTGCGGCCACGAGGAGACCGTCACGACTACACCGGCTGTAGTGGCCTAACTTTTGAGCAGGGGTCACCCGCTGCTAGAGTGCCTTCGATCACCATGCCCGCAGCATGAAACGCGCCCAGCATCGCCTCGGAGGCTCTAGCCAGGGCCGCGAACTGGTCGCCGCCGTCGACAGTCACCGAGACCGCGACCCGCACATCGTTGCCATCGCGGACGGTACTCACCGATGGGCCAGCCGTGCTGGTACCGGATCATCGGTGATGGAGCCGAGCACGCTCATGACTCCGCCGCGCGCATGTGGCGGTGCGTGCGGCATCCACCTATACTGAATCACGTAGACCGATCACGATTCAGTCCTGTGAGGGGTGGCCATGACGACGACGGATGTTGGCGTGCTGATTGAGCGTGCCCGCGTCGCTGCGGGTCTCAGCCAACGCGCCCTTGCGGACGTGACCGGTGTCTCTCAGTCCACCCTGTCGCGGATCATCTCCGGGGATCGGGTGGCGAAGATGCCGGAGGTGGTGGCGATCGCGTGGGCAACCGGCCATACAGTCGCCCAACTCACCGGGGTCGGGACGGTGGCCGACCGGGCGCAATGCGCGGCGCGAGCCACTAACGACTCCGGCATGGACAGCATGCGCGAGACGCTGCTGCACTTCCTGGAACTGGACGACTACCTGAACGACCAGGCCATCCCCGCCACGGTCTGACGCGGGGTAGAAGACCTTGAACGCCGAAGCCGAGGGACGTATCGCCGCCACACGGTTCCGCCAAGAGCACCACCTGGGCGTGCAGCCGTTGGGCGACCTCGTGGCAGTCATCGAGCAGGCGACCGGGATCGACGTGGCTGTACTCGACGTAGGCCCGGACGAGCACGGCCTGACGATGCGGGACCCGTCGCGCGACGCCGTGTTCATCGGCGTCGCGCGCACCCGGAACCCAATGCGACAACGCAGCACGCTCGCCCACGAACTTGGCCATGTGCTGTTCGAGGACTGGGCGGACAAGGGTGCGGCCAACTGGAGCGACCGGAGCCCTGCGGAGATTCGAGCCGACGCCTTCGCTCGACACCTGCTCGTGCCGGTCGAGGGCTTGCGTGAGTTCCTCGGGACCCGAGAACTCGTGACCCAATCCACCCTCTCCGAGGTCGTTCAGCGATTCCTGATATCACCCCAGATTGCCGCAATCGCGCTGCACCAGGCTAATTACATCGATGACGACACCAAGCAGGAGTGGATGGCGCTGACCGCGCCAAAATTGGCTGCGCGGTTCGGGTGGAGCGACCAATACCGCGCATTGCAGACCGACTCCGATCAGCGGAGGGCACCGCAACAGTTGCTCGCCCGCGCGATCAAGGGCTACGCGGAGGCGGTGCTGCCCGCGCAGGCCATCGCCACCTTGCGCGGCATTACGCTGGAAGCCGCCGATGCGGACCTGCGCGAGGCAGGTGTCGTGCCCGCCGAGCGGCCGGTCGTGTGGGCTGATCCCACCGAACTACCCGACGTGCACGTGGACCTGGCGGCTCTGGACGACGACCTCAACGCGCCGGATGACGACGGCCAGGCGACGGCGGTGGAGAGAGACGCGGGATGAGCCACCGGCCGATCATCGACGCCGGACCCGGCCTGAACTTCCTCTCCATCAACAAGGAGCGTCTCCTCATCCAAGTCCTTGGACAACTCAGCGCCCCGGAGAGCGTTCGGGACGAGGTGTTCCGCAAGTCCCGGCAGGATGAACGCTTCCGCGCCGCTGCGGCGGTCTGGCAAAAGTTGACACCGCGGTGGATGCAAATCCTCTCCGACGACCAGACACCCGAACTCGCAGCCGTCGTTCACCGGATCACCCGACAACCTATGGAACAACGACTGAAACACCCGAAAGACCTGGGCGAGACCATGGTCATTGCGCACGCGGTCGTCGCGGCCGAAGCAGGAGAGACAGTGACCGTACTCATCGATGATGGGTCAGGGGCGCAGATAGCCACCTCGGAGATCAACCGACTCAGACTGCTCCGGACCGGCGGTCACGCTGTGGGGTCTATCAGACTGGTGAGCACGCTGACAGTCCTAGAGCGCGCGGCAGGCGACCAGCACATCCCAGACAGGGCCACGTTGCGCAGCATCTACGAACGGCTGCGCGGCCTCGACGACGGCCTACCGCCGATCGAGACGACCAACCTGCTGTCATCCGCCCTCTGGTCCTGACACGTTGCGGCATTCCCCTGATGACGGCGCACATCAAGGCCGCGTTCACCGCTCCGGGTCCCGAGACGGCGACGGTCCGGCTTTCCGCCGCGCTTCGACTGCCGCAACCTCCTTGCGCAAGCCATCGCGGGCATGGTAGCCGCGCAAGGCCACGCCGCGGCTACTGACGTTAAAGATCATCGATAATTGTGAACCGGGCGGGCTCCGCGAGCACTCGCGCGGCGGAGCCCAGGTCAGCCAGCCGGGCGGCGAGAGTCGCGGTCGCCAGCCGCTCCGGCAGCGCCTCGCTGAACTTCAGTCCCGCCAGCGCCCTCGGATCCACCTCAGGCAAACACAGCCGCTCCGCCGCGTCGGCCGTCCCCGCCTTCCACATCTCAAGGCTCAGGTCGGTCCGCATGCGGATACTCGCGTCGTCGAACCGCTGAACCCTGTCGGTCAGGTGCGACAGCGTCGCCGCGAGCGTCGCGTTCGCCCGGTACCCGGCCCAGGTCCACCACCGCACATCAG
>Ga0307375_10001554_pt1 | contig 24906 bp, 22 predicted proteins | sample TR1MG_FD_202531 | JGI IMG/M metagenome (GOLD analysis project Ga0307375, IMG submission 202531) | Soil microbial communities from Risofladan, Vaasa, Finland - TR-1 | ecosystem: Environmental > Terrestrial > Soil > Coastal area > Acid sulfate soil | place: Finland: Risofladan, Vaasa | collected...
ACTCCGCCTGGAAGATCTGACCCATATCCGCGCCCATATCCAAGCGCATAAACGGGTCAGAACACGGCTGCATCGGTGGGCTTTTCGCCAGTTGCAAGACTTTGTGGCCTACAAGGCGCAAGGGGCGGGACTGTCCGTGGTGTACATTAACCCTGCCTACACGAGCCAAACGTGCTCGGTTTGTGGGGAAATCGGAAAACGGGTGAAGCATCGCTTCTGTTCTTGTGGCAACCGGGCGCACAGCGACGTCTGCGCGAGTCGCAACATAGCCGGGTTTGCGGAGCCTATCGGCACCGCAAGGGGCGGCACAGGTACCCGCCCTATATTCGCGCATCACAGTCTCCATCGTGGTGCAGTGGAAAGCCCCCCCTTTAGGGCGGGGAACAGTTACCTCTTTTTGGATATCCGTTAGAATTGGGTAGTGCCCTGTGGGTATATGGCCGGAGGACGCCTTGCGCGCAATGGTATCCGGGTCGCAGGGGGCGTGTCGCTTATGGGGCAGGCCTTATGTTCGTTTGGGTTGTCCGTTTTCGCCACATGGGCGCAGGCGGCTAAATAAAGGGGAGTGCGTTTCCGTGAATGTTCTGAGTAAGCTCGAAAGACGTCTGGGGCGCTATGCCATTACGCATCTCATGGCTTATATCGTGGGCGCGGAAGGGATGGTTTTTTTATTGTCCCGCACACCGCAGGGACGCGATATCATAGCGTGGCTGATGTTCGATCCAGGCCTTATTGTGCAAGGTCAGGTCTGGCGAATCTTTAGTTTCGTCTTTATACCGCCCTCGTTTTCTATATGGGTCTTTTTTATCCTTTATTTTTATTATTTGCTCGGTGCCCGTTTAGAGGAGGAGTGGGGAAGTTTTCGTTTTAACGTTTATTACGCGACGGGCGTGGCCGCGACGGCGGCCGCCGCCTGGGTGACAGGACAAATCGCCACCGCATTCTATCTCAATCTCTCCATATTCCTGGCTTTCGCCACCATTGATCCGGATTTTACGATTCTCTTGTTTTTCGTGATCCCGGTTAAGGTCAAGTATCTCGCGTGGCTCAGTTGGTTGTTTCTGGCATTCACGGTCATCACAGGCCCTATACCCGTGAAGATTATGGCGGTCGTATCGATCGTGAATTATTTTTTCTTCTTCGGTCGGGGTTTTGTCGGGCGTTTGAAAGGGACTGTGCGGGCTTACCCGAGACGTCGTCAATTTCAGACCCAGATACGGGCCTCGCGCGAGGCCTTTGTGCATAAGTGCGCGGTCTGCGGGATGACCGAAGGGGATGATCCGCATATGGATTTTCGGTATTGCTCAGGATGCGATGGGCATTTTGAGTATTGCGCTTCGCATCTTGGCGATCATACGCACAAGAAGCGTTAGGGGCGGCCGCGCAGTTTGAAGTAGATCCCCCAATTCTTGGAGAGGATCTCCTGATCTTTAGGGGGATTATCTGCCGGGTTCGTCAAGCGGCGAGATCCCGGGGTGCTGTGGCGTAAGCCTCTCCCGGTGCCCGTCGATCTTGTGCTTGATTAGCGAAATGGAAGTTTTTAGCAAGAGAGTCCTTAGCCTCGGGTATGGGCTCGTAGGCCTTGAGATAGATCTCCTCATATTTCATGTTTGGCAGAACGCCACAGCCGCTCGACGAACACGTGGTCCCGCCAGCAGCCCTTGCCGTCTATGATGATATCGATCGCGCACCCCTTCAGGACGTCTATGAAGGCCTCGGAGGTGCCTTGCAGCCCCTGGGTCGGCGTTAAGATATGAGGGCCCCGTAACGCTCCAGGTCCCCCTCCGGGATCTCGACACGAAAGTCGGCCCCTCAGGTCATGGCCGGCCGAAAGGGGAGCACCGGACGGGTGGCTTAAATTTGTGATGGCGCCGGGATAGCAAAAGCCGTGCGCCATGGGGGCGTACGCCACATCTATACACCAGACTTGATTGGGCCGCGCGGCGGTAGGTCTTACGGAGACTGCATGCCGGCCGCCTCACGCCATCTCTCCTTTTTTAGCTCGTAGTTTTCATCTTTTCTTCTGTAAGCGCGCCTTACGCGAGGCATCCCTGCCACTTGCGCGGGATCGCCCTTTATGGGAGGCGCGGCGCACTCATGACAGGCTTGCGATCCCGTGCCGCCCTGGTCTACCAGATACGACTTTCTTTAAGGATCTGCAGGGTCTGTCTATAGGGGGTGCTGAGCTTTCTTCCGTGGCAGGATCCTATATGTTCCGTATCAGGAAATTCTCTTTCTAGGGCTAAGAACCTTGAACTGGGGAGGTGGCATGTCCTCAGTTCTGTTTTTATGGCCCTTTGGCAATTCTCTTGTCTTAGTGACGGCATATTTGAGTCTCCTGGTTCACTTAATGCATGTATATAAGACGTATTACAGAAATTAACGATATTAGCGGTACGTGTTATTGTGTCGTTTATATCGTAATAAATGGTACGCATCTCTCTGTGGAGCGGGGTAATCTGAAGAATCATGTCCATGATCGCGATAAGTGGAATCTCCTGCTATATTGCCGTTGTCATATCCAGAGAAAAACGTAGAAAGGGCAGATAGAGAATACGTAAGATGATGAATGAGACTAAAGATGCTATTCATCATTCCTGTCCATATGGATGTGATCCCTAAAGAGTTCACTGCTGCGCAGTGGATCTCATGCTCGTAAATGAGACAATGTGGGTGAAACGAGGATTATGGGATCGTCACAGATGCGGCGACCATTGATTGAGTCGGATGATACCGCAAGGTGAAATAGTGGACACAGAAAATGTAAGGAAGGATGGGAGGCTAGGTTCTCGGATCTTCTGGCTTTGTATGCTCGTCGTGGGAGCTGTTTTTGTGTTGTGTATGTGGTGGTTGAAGCCGCCGCTCGCGCCAGTCTATCAAGCACCGCATCTTGTGGCCGCTCCCCCTGCAAACCTGTATGCCGGCATAATGAGACAGGCGAAACAATTGGCGCCGGATCCGTTGCCGCGGTCGATGCTGTTCGCGCAGGCCATGGCAGCGCGTAAGGCAATTGGGTCGGGGGAATATGTCAAGGTAGGCGGCATGATTAAGTCCGTATTGCGGAAAAGCCATATGGGCCCGTGGACGTTTGAACCTTTTACGGCATTCATGAGTACTTTGGCGGCGCCTAGCGATGCGGGATTTGCAGCGCGCGTCAACGCCTGGGTGGTGGCCATGCCTCATTCAGCCATAGCGCATTTAGTGCGCGCCGATTATTACCTAGAGCTCGGTTGGTGGATACGCGGGAATGGATACGCAGATGATGTAGGGGAAAATAATCAGAAGAGCTTCGAGTTGGCTATGAGTCTGGCGGAGCAAGATGTTCGCTGGGCCTTGAAGAGAAATCGCCTCGACCCGTATGCTTGGAGCGTCTACCTGCAGATTCTACAAGGCGTCGGTGCGGGTGCAGCGCAGAGAAGAGTCTTTCACGAGGCCATACGCGCCTTCCCAGGGTACTATGCGTTGTATCGTATCCGACTGTCCATGTTACAACCTAAGTGGGGAGGAACGGTTCAGGAGATGTACCAGTTCGTGGCGAAGTACGCGGGTGGGGCGCCGGCGGGATCTTCGCTGAGAATGTTGTATGCGAGGCTCTATGCGGACCTTCTGGACGCTTCTTCAGACGCTTGTAGCGCGGCACGCGCGCCGCAATTGGATCAATGCGTCCAAATGCTCATGCACAGGGCGGTGACCCCAGGCTTGAAGAATGCGGCGTATGCAGCCTTGAGGCGTCGGAAGGGAGTGAATGTATGGGTGTTTAGTAATGAGCTGGGGCGAATATTGCCGGATATGATCATGACGGGCGGCGGAGGGCGGGCGGCTGGGGGGTTTCTGCAAGCGGCCGCCCGAACTTTGGGAAGCGATACGCAACTCGTGTCACAGGATGCGGGAAAGAATAATTTTATGATAGACCGTATGGCGGCGCTTGTGTGGTATGAGCAGGGACAGATGACCAATGCGAAGACGTTGGACATAAGGGCTTTGTCGGATCTTCCCAATACTCAGTTTCCGAACCGTTATGATGAAGGGGTCGCGCGGGCAGTTATCTACACGGATTTGGCGTCTATATACAACCGGAATCATGAGTTTCTAAGAGTGGTTGTCTATGAGAAGGCTGCGGCGCGACTGTTAGGTGGTGAGGGTGCGCGACCCGGATTCGATGCCATGGAATGCGGAGCGTTATTTCGCTTAAAGCTCTATCCGCAGGGACTGCGCGCGTGCAGAGCTATTGTGGCGAATGACGGTAGCCTTCAGACGCACTTTTGGCTTGGCCGGATCGAGGATGTTGTGGGGAAGAGCAATGCCGCGGTGCGTGACTATGAGCTTGTTGCAAGCTCTGAGAGCGGTTATCGGAACTATGCCGGTCTTGCGATTGCGGTGATCTATGATCGCGAAGGAAAATGGGCAATGAGTTTAAAGGCGCTAAACCGATACTCTTATTTGTTTAAGAAGGCGTACGATGACCCCTTTGATATAGCAGTTGCCTACAATGACCGCTGCTATGACAAGATGAAGCTTGGGGATTTGAAGGGTGCTTTGCAGGATTGTACCGCGTCGTTACGCTATGGGAGCCTTCCGGACGCCTATGCCAAGCAGCAGGAATTACGGCATATGCTTCACGAGGGTAATGAGGGGTAGGGGCGGTGATGACCATGGGGGCGCCAGCTTCGCTACGGCGAAGCACCCTCTACGATAGACGCGAGTTCACCTTGTTTCAGATGGTGGTGCAGGGGCGCGGAGAGCGCCCCGAATGCAAGCACGGCATTCTAAGGCCTGTAGAGTGGTCTCTGTGGGCGGGGCGATCACATAGAGACTTCGGAGTTTGCCTGCGGAGTGTGATATACTGTTGTGTAGTTTTTAGGCTTCCTATACAGGATATACTCTAAAGTGACGACGGACCGGCCGCAAGTCTTTTTCGCAGGTCTCGATGAGGATATCAAGGTCATTCTTCTGGCCCAGGTCCGCAATCTGTGGACGCACGCGTCCACCGCCATTGAAGGCAACCTGCTTACGCTCGGTGATACGGCTTTTGTCCTGGAAGAGGGTCTTACGATCGCCGGTAAGCCGCTGCGGGATCATCAGGAGGTCTACGGCCACGCTAAGGCTATCGAGGTCATTTACCGCCTACTGGAAGTCACTCAACTACAGGAAGCGGATATCTTCGCCTTGCATCGTGTTGTCCTCACCGAAGCCATCACGGATATCTATAAGCCGGTAGGGGCCTGGAAAAACGAAGCCAATTTCACGACACTGGTGGGACCTGATGGTCGTCAGCATTGGCGCGAATTTCCGGAACCAGCGCGCACCCCGGCTCTGATGAGCCAGTGGCTGAACGCGTTCAATGTTCGGTATGGCCAAGCCCTGACGATGGACGCAGCGGCCAGCACCTATGCCGATATCCATCTGGATTTTGTCACCATCCACCCCTTCTTTGACGGTAACGGGCGAATGGCCCGTCTACTCGCTAATCTGCCGGTCCTCCGTGCGGGCTTCCCACCCATCGTGGTGCCAGCCGAAGGTCGCCAGGAATACAAGAAGGTGATATCGGACTATCAACAGACCATTCCTGACCTTAAAAGCCTGTCTGATCTTAAGGCGTTACCAGGAAACGAGGAACGGTCCCGTCTTCAAGACCTCTGCCGAAGCTATTGGGAATCCACGATGACGCTGGTCGCCGAGGCTCGGCAAGCGCAAGAGCGCAAGCGGGTGGTTGCCCGTCGAAACCCCGATACCCTGACGTTCCGAAGTTAAGCGCGCGCCCGGAGTCCTACGGATCCACATCCGTTTCCACTGATCTCTTTCCGTGTGGCCGTTAGGCGCACACGCATAATTCGAGATTTTTCATTAGAGCCGCTACGCCGAGGAGGATGTGGGCGTAAAGTGGATCGGTAAAGAGAAGGTCTTCGAGCGGCCCCAGAGGCCCTCCATCCACGGGCGTTGGCGCATAGCAATGGCCTGTTTCAAGATGTCCATACGGCCTTTGGTGGTCGTGTAACCGGCCTTGGCGAAGAGTTTGCGGCGAGGGGTCCTTCAAGGTGTTTTGGACATCTTTGCCGCTGCTTTGCAGATCATCGCGGAACGGCAATGGAGCCAACAACAAGCGGCCACCGTTATCGGTCTCACCCAACCCAAGCTCTCGCAGATGCTACGCGGCCAGTTCCGAGGAATTAGCGAAGGAAAGATGCTCGACGGGCTTGCGCGATTGGGACTTGATGTGCGGATCGTCATTGGGCCCGTACGAACCGATACAACCCGCAAACACATAGGAATTGTCTTCGCGGCTTAGTTCCGGCTAGAGCTCAAATCCCAGTGATGTATACTCGACGTCGCCGAGCCTGTATTGACCACCCACGGTTCTGTGAAAGTCGCCCCATTGCAAGACGATGCCTAGACTTCCAAACGTCTGAGGGGGCGGGCCGGGAGCGTTTGTGGCGGGAGGTGGCCTAATAGCACCTCCTATGAGGAGTTTCCTACCCGAGTGGCAGTCAGCAGACGAACGCCTACGGCGGCATGGTGCCGTAGGCGTTATCCCCAGGTTTTGGGCAGGCTACAGGCGCAGCATCTCCAGAACCTGATCCGCCTGCCCCGCTAGGTTCCGTAAAGGCGGCTTTGATGGTCGGGACGTGGAACAGGTGCAGTAGGCTGATGGCGAAGTTCCGCAGACAAGATAGGGTGCGCGGCGTGTGACCCTTGCGGGCGCGACAGCAGTCCTCGTTATAGGCCATGGCGAGAGTATATGCTCATATAATATACATTGGGATTTGAGCTCTGTTCGCTAACAAGCAGAAAGATGCACAAAATGAGGGGCCGCTATATGCGGCCCCTTTCGTTTTATGGGCCTGTCAGCAGAATTCGTGGATGGAGCGTTTACCCATCAAGCTGAAAGATTGGCTTCCCTTGAGTCGGGGAACTCGCCGCACAATAGGCCAGTCAAGGCACAAAATGGACATTGGTTACCGCAATGGCAGGTATCAAACGGGCTCTCAAGGCCCTGTCCTCCCTGTCAGTCTGCAAACTGGGCTAGCTCTTAAATCTATCTTTTCTGTAAGAGACGGCCAATGCTCAGGCCAAGCTCGTCCAACAAACGGCTTAGATTGTGACTGCGCACGATCTCACCTGATTCGTTATCTGCTTTTTGGTAAAACGGTGTCGGCGCTGCCCCAAAAACCCCAGGCAAACGCGACAGACAGAAGGGCATGCTCTATCTGGCGCCTCGCCCAGGGGTATGACGCTTAAATCAGGGTTTGAGCGGCACATAACCCTGCATGATTTTTCTTGCGACCTCAAGAACTCCAGCCGGAACAACCCTTGCAAACGGAAAGATGTCGCTTCTCGTAAGGTGAGTTGCAAGCATGGCGTTATGGCAGGCCCGAATCTTCAGGCCATGTGCCACCAAGCGTTGTAATGCCGCTTCATTCTTACCATTGGCCGCTTTCGACAACATCCGAACCCCTGGCCCAAACGCTACGAGCTCTAACTGATAATGCCGACCATTCTCACCGAACGCTTTTTCGACATTGGCGAGGATTGCTACGGCGTATTTCCATTTTGCAGGAGATGGGCTATCAACTTCGATAACGGCTTTTAATGTTTTGCCTTTAAAAAATAGAGGTGTCGGTAACGGGTGGCTATTATAGTAGGCCGGATACGAATTGTACGATGCCGGGCCATACTTGAGCGCGTGAGCATTTGTAAATAGAGATGCCAGGCCCACTGTCGCCACGAATAAGGTCAGGCGCTGTACTAACCGATGGTTACGTAACATATATCTCCTCTTAATGGTCTGGATGTCTTTTTTGGGATTGTTTCTGTTTTTGGTACGATGCCTTTCGTATTCTCTCACCCGTTAACCTAGCCCCGATAGAGCTCGCGCGTCAAGAACGCGGTGGACGACGGGGATTTTTTGTTCAAAATCACGCGCATAGCTTGGCTTGGGTCATACGAATGCGTAATTTGTGATCAGAGACCATGTCTTGCCCGATGTCTTGTATTAGAAGGCGCGCACCTTCAATATCTTTGAGACGTTTAGGTTATGTGGCTTGGCTGTAACCGTTCCATAAACTTTTCAATTACCCACAAGGTGAGCGCCGATCTTAACTTACATTAGCGGCCGTCTAAACCCGCGTAAATCTGGCGGTAGGCCGCGCTTTTGTAAATAGGATGTGCCGTGTGACGGGCGATAAGGATGACTGACGGGTCAACGGTAAACTATACCGTATATGTATAAATTCATATTTTATGAGAAAAAGTGCTATTTGATGCTAGCAATGACCCACCCTACTGTGATGTTAGCGGCGGTGCGGATTCCGATCCAATCCTGCCACTGATTCCGATGCAAAGCTGCCACCTGTTCTGATCCAATCCTGCCACCCATTCCGATGCAAAGCTGCCACCCCCGGTGGCGGCCGATCAAGGCGCTTTAAGCGACGCGGTTTGACTCTCCGGTATCGTGCATCCTCTGACTCATTAAAAAAGGCGATGCGACGATGGCGGCAACGAGGTTAAACATGCGCAAAATACGTGAAGTGCTTCGTCCGAAATGGGAGTGCCAATACTCGGACCGGAAGGCCGCGCGCAGCTGCGGTCTCTCACGGCCCGCGGTCGTCGACTATGTGGACCGGGCGCAGGCAGCGGGCCTATCCTGGCCGCTGCCTGACGATCTGGATGAATCGACCCTGGAGGCGCGGTTGTTCCCCGCGGGGCCGACAGCGCCCCTGACACGACCGTTGCCCGATTGGGCCACGGTCCATCGGGAACTGGCCCGTAAAGGCGTCACTCTTATGCTTTGACCTTGCCCCACTTTCACAGATGCGTATCGTACCAGCGATCATCCCCGGTCTTGTCGCCGCCAATCAGCAAGATTGCCGATCGCCTGGGATCAAACGCATATAAAGTCCGTAGCGGACGGCCGTCGTGCTGCGTACGCAGTTCCCGCATATGGCTGTGCCGTGACCCTTGGATTCCGCTACTGTGTGGAAAACCCAACATGGGTCCTCGCTCTTCCAGTAGGCGCACAGAGGCGGCTATTGATTCCTGTTCCTCGTCACGGCCAAGAGGGCTTAAGCCCGGTCAAAACCCGCTAAGCTCTCCGAGCATCTTGAGTCATGAGTCCCCAGGGTGTCTGGGGCACTCTATGTATTTCCTGACCTCATTGGACACCCATAGCCGGAATGCGCGACAATTGGTCTATTCTTCACTGGAGTCTCGCCATGGAACTGACTGCGGTTCTTACCCCTGCAGGGGAAGGGGGCTATGTTGCCCTCAATCCCGAAACCGGTACTACGACCCAAGGGGAAACGGTGGAAGAGGCTATTGCCAACTTAACAGAGGCGACAGCACTCTATTTGTTGCAATGTCCTCTACCGGTATCAGGACACCCGCTCGTGACGATGTTCAGTATTCCCGCGCATGCCTTAAGTCCCCGCATGTCTTTGGGGCTACGATAATCAGGGGACGTGAACGGTTGGGGTTTGTGAAGATTCGCCAATCCGGTAGCCATGTCATCCTGCGGCGGGGTTCCAAGAGCTGTGTCGTTCCCCTGCACAGCGAAGTCAAAGTGGGCACTCTGGCGGGTGTTTTGCGCCAAGCTGGCGTATCGCTAGAGGAATTCATCGCCGTCTTATGATCGGGATGTTCAACGCCGTCGATGAACCGTCTGTCCTCACAGACAGGCCGTTGGAGTTTCCTCGCGCTATACGTAAGGACGCCGCTTGCCTTAAACGTTGACGTCGCCATACCCATCAGCCCTGCTTGATTATCAAGCCCATACCGCAGGGAAAGTCGGATAGAGCCTGGATTTGGACAAGCCGAATATCCGTGCCATAGCCCTCTCTTTTCGTGCCCGTCAGGCGCAAAGGGATCGATCATACGGCCAGGGTCCGCACATCTTTGTGCTTGACCCAAATGAAGCCATCGCCTTTTGAGAGCAATGCGACATCAATGGGTTCCGAGACCGTTTGCTCCTCATTGGCCGTCATGCGCATCAAAAACGCGGTGAGGTTCACAAGCGACTCCGCCATCTTCGCCAGATCCTGGCGGGGGAGCGCGCTCACGGCCGAAAGGAGTGGCTCCGCATAGGGCCGCAAGACCTCATTGCGAACCAAGGTGGAGAGCGTCTCTTTCCGCTCTTCCGCGCGTTCGGACTCCTCTTCATTGTTCGTATCATCAAGCGGCATGCAAGCTGCCGCTTTCACGAACTGTTCGTAGACGCGCGGATGGATCCCCTGGATGAGGGAGTGGATGATTTCGTCTTGCCCGAAAGGGGCTACCGTGCCGTCCAAGTCGTCACCGACCCGCGTCTCGTCGGTCTTCTTGTAGCGCAGCGTGCCGGCCGCCAGCGTACCGATGTCGTACTCCAACAGCACCGGAAAGGGTTCGGCCTCTCCCATGCCGGCGATCACCACATGGCTGCCATCCCGGGGGTGGAACCAGTCTTTCTGGTAGGCGAACTCCACCGTTTTGCGCAAGGCCTCTTGTAGGGTCGGCGTCAAAGGGAACCCCTCGAACAGGTCACTCTCGATCTCGTCTAAGGCCTCGGCAAAGGTCTCCCGCACATGCTGCCCATAGTCCGGCGCCGCACACGCAAGCTCCGGGTAACGCGCCCAGTCCTTGTGATCTTCTTCGATGATCGCCGCAAGCTTTTTAAGTGTGTCTTTACGGCTGGTCTTGACCGCTTTGGCCAGCGCCGTATCCAACGTGTCTTTATACAAGCCCTTCCATACGTTGTAGATGAGACTCTGAAGCCAGTGCGTCTGCGTTTTTATGGGAAACAGCCAGTCGGCGCCCTCGATGAAGGTGAGGAAATCCTGCGCATATTCAGCCAGGGTGTCGAAGCGCCGGCCATCGAGCTTTTGCGCATAGACCTTGACCACCGTTTCCCAGGGCACACCCATGATGTCCGCTGGCCCATAGGTCATGATGGCGACCGGTAGCTTCGGGGACAGCGAAAAGAGCTTTTCGGCCGTATAATAGACTTTCTTTCGGCCACCGTTACCATCACTCAATGTCACGGCACTATCGGCCGCGAGCGCAATGCCCCGCTTGTTCATGACCGCCACTTCGCACGTCATAGATCTCTCCTTAGTCGCAATCACCTGATGAACGGCCCTGGCGCGTGATCCGCGCCCCACGATGCGACCCATGGTAAGGCACGCCTGCGACAAAGCATGTCGCAACAAGAGAACGCCGATGCCTTATGTCTTGGCCGTCTCGGGCTGATCAATCTCCCAAGCACGCACAGAGGATTCCGTGCGTCCCGGAAAGGCAGGCAAGCTGAACCGGCGATCTTTGTATACAATTCCCATCTTTCGGAGGATACGATGGCGACGCTACGCCCTTCCCTGCATGGTCTTCATGCCGAGCGACCCGGTGAGCAGCGCGAATTTGACGTCCTGCGCCAGCTCGAGGCAGAACTGCCAGACGACATCACCGTGTTCCACGGCGTGGCGTGGTCGTCGGTCCACGACGGCATCCAGTGGTTCGGTGAACTCGATGGCATCGTGCTGGCCCCCAACGGCAACCTCGTTTTGCTCGAAGTCAAGGCCGGATCCGTGGAATTCACGACTCAAGGCGCGCGCAAACGCTACGGCGACCGTACCAAAGACATCGGCCGCCAGGCGCGGGTCCAGCACGCGGCCTTGTGTCAGCGTCTGCGTGACAGCGGTCTCCACGTCCATATCGCCCACATGTTGGTCCTTCCAGATCAGGTCGTGCCGGCCGGTACCATCGGGTACCCGAGGGAACGCATCGTTGATGCCAACGATATGCGAGATCTGGCACGCCGGATACGAGACGCGATTCCGGCCGCCGCAGCACAGGCCCCCACAGTCGAGCGCCTGCGTCATTTCCTGGACGACATATTTGATTTGAGCACAGACCCCAATGCGCGCCTCCATTGGCTGGGTGCGGCGGTGGCGCGCTTGTCTGAGGGCCTCGCCACGTGGGTGCCCCGCATCACCGCGCCCGGCGGGATTTTTCGGATTGAGGCCACCGCGGGCTCCGGTAAGACCCAGCTTGCGCTGCGCCTGTTGGAACGTTCGGAGAGTCTAGGCGAGCGCGCCCAATACGTGTGTTACAACCGACCGCTTGCCGACCAGATCCGGCGCATCGGTCCGCCGGCGGCACACTACGCGACCTTCCATGAGCTTGCGATCGCCGGCCTGCGCCGCGAGCAAAACGATATCGACTTTGCGGACCCTACTTTCTTTACGCACGCCGCCGCCCAATACGGACAGTCACCCGTTGGGACGGCATGGGATTTGCTCGTGATCGACGAAGTCCAGGATTTCGATGCCGAATGGATCGAGGCCCTGCGCCGCCGGCTTAGGCCTGGCGGACGGATTTATCTGCTGGGTGATTTTGACCAACAAATGCGCGCGACGGCAGCAGGTGCTTGGACGGACGCCGTCACCGTGCGATGCGCAGACAACTTCCGTAGTCCCCGCCAGATCGTGCGGTGCATCAATGCACTGGGTCTGGCGTCCCTGCCCATTACCGCCCGCGCGCCGCTTGATGGCGAGTTGCCGGGTTTTCATGTGTGGGCCGAGGACGATCCGAGCGGCGTACAGACCACCGAAACCGTAGTCGAGCACCTCCTTCAGGACGGTATCACGCCGGACCAAATGGCCCTCTTAAGTGCCAAGGGGCGGCAATCATCACGCCTCCTTCGTGGCACGACACTCGCCGGCGTGACACTCAAAACTTTCACCGGGGATTTCGATGCGGCAGGCCATGCCTGCTGGACCGAGGGCGAATTGCTAGCCGACACGATATTTCGCTTCAAGGGCCAGGCCGCCCCTGTTGTCATTCTAGCTGAACTCGATTTTGCTGAATTAGACGACCACCTGCGCCGACTCCTCTTCACCGGTATGACCCGGGCACAGTGGCGCCTCGAATGCGTCATGAGCGCGCAAGCCGAGCGCGTCTTGATGGCCGTTCTCGCGCGAAACGACTCCGACTCATAGTTATATGGGAAGATGGGTATCGGGAGCGCCCCAGGGCGCAGACAGGGTTTCTTGTCTCTGGTCGTGGGTTTGGAAACTGGCCACGACGTCTGAGAGGCGCGCAGGCGACCGGGATCGGTGGAGGTGGGTGATGGTGGACACCATATCTGGAAAGATCGACATCTTTTGGTGCTTTGCGGGTCGAGTATGGGGCCGGGCGCGGACCGTCTCGGAGGGGGAGGAGCGTGTCGCGGGCCTTTGTGACAGCCCCGATACGCACGTGAATTTTTGGGAGAGCCAAACCGCGGAAATCGCGTCCGTTTGGCACGACCAGCCCTACTTTGCTTTTCCACGTGGACGGGTCTTGTACCGGCCGCGCGATCGGCGCTTTATTGTTTATCTGGATCGGGCCCTCTTTACGGGGGTTGCGAAGGCGGCCATCCGCGCGTTCTTTGCGCTCGCCGAAGAGTCTGTGGTGTGGCGCGCCGATCCTCATTACACCACCGACCCTGACGAACGGGATCGCCTCTTTTCCGATTAAAGCGCATGCCCCGGCGCGTGAGCGGATGTCGTGACGGGGCGGGCCTGCGCCGGCGGGCGTATCGTTTGGTGGCCCCGCGCGCGGGCTTTATCCCACCGCCATCCGCTGCTTTGCTAGAATAGCCGTCACATCGGACAAGAGTCCGCGGGGTCTTGGTATGCAAGGTCAAACGCTCGAACGGCAGTGGCGCGTGCTGCGGGCCCTTCCGGCCCACCCTAAGTCGACCACCATCCCCGATCTTTTGCGGTATCTGCAGGACACCACCAGCACCGATGCGATCAAGGGGCTCACGGTTCGCACCCTATTTGATCTGCTCGCCGTGAAGACAGAAGGGTTCGTGCGCAGCTAACGCCGTAGGCGTCGAACAGTTACTTCGGGGATTTCTAAAAACCATAACCGCGTGATTGTGGCGCGAGGTTGAAGATCGTTCGTGATTCGCTACGAAGGCGAGAGATCGGCGGCCGATCGAATGCCGGTATGGGGGTTTTCCCGTCATTGGCGCGTTTTCTGCTTATGCCGATGAGGGGTGGCGGGATGTTTCCCGCAAGTAACCCCGAGCGACCGACACACTAAAGCTCTAATCCTTTTTTGTGTCCGCCTCGGGTTTCGGGTCTGGCGTAAAGGCTGCGTTCAGTTTGGACTCCAAGGCCTGACCCAGAAGAGCGCCTAAGCCAGCCCCCAGCATGGGAAAGAAGCCGTTTAAGAAGCCCGTCGCTATATGAGCCGCCGACCCCCGGGTCGTCTGTGAGCTCGCCTCCTTGGGTTTTGATCTGACTTCCGCCCCTACCTGTTGGACCGTGTGTTCGCCTTCAGTCACCAGCTCCAACAGCTTTGTTATACCAAGACCCAAGACTTCTGCTGCCTCACGCAGCTGTTCGACCGATAGCGAGGTGTCCCCCTTTTCAATCCGTGACCACGTCGAGGGGGCGACGTGCATGGCTTGGGCGAATTGGGCCTGGGTCAGCCCCATTTTATGGCGAGCGAGGGCCAATACCGTGCCCAAGATCGCGCTACGTGTGGCATACAGTTTGGGGCCATCGGCGGGCTTCTGGGGCTCATTTATCTGCGGCTCATTCATAAATATCCTCAGCATCTTCCGGTAACGAAGTTATTATACGCAATAGGTTCTCCAGGGCCTAATTTCCTCATTATGGGAATATGTGTTTTAAAAGATATTGCATACAATGCAATCTTGCGATATAGTGAGCTCATCTACTAACGAGGATGAGCTTCGATGAAGACCTTAACCGAACATGGCGGGAAACGTAGTCAGAAGCGGGGCATTCCTCCGCTCATCATTGATCTTTTGCAGCGATTCGGCCGCAAAGCCTACGACCATCACGGCGGGATCGTGCGGTATCTGGATCGCCAGGCGCGTAGGCGGATTGCTCAGGAGATTGGCGCCTCGGTTATACGGCGCCTTCATGAGTATTGGGATGCTTATATCGTTCAGAGCGTGACCGATGGGGCCGTGATCACCTGCGGTCATCGCTACCGGAGGATCCGTCATGGGTAATCTTGTGGCCCCGTCTTTATCTGTTGATTCTTCTGAACAGGAGTTAAAGCAGGCCAAGACCGTGGCTTTAATCGGTTTGATCGCCTGTTTTGGTTTGTTTTTGTTAGCGCGGGGCCATGCGGCCACCGGTGTGTGGGGATGGGTGGGGGCCTTTAGTGAGGCAGCCCTTGTGGGCAGCTTGGCAGACTGGTATGCGGTCTCCGCGCTTTTTCGTCATCCCTTAGGACTGCGGATTCCCCATACCGCGATTATTCCCCGGAACAAAGGGCGTATTGCCGACAATCTCGCGGCCTTTATCCGAGATAAATTTCTCCATCCCGCGCAAATCATGGATTGGCTTCAAAGTCAGCGTCTTGCTGAAAGATTGGCCTTATGGATCAAGGATCCCAATCACACCCACTTGCTGGCGAGCAAGGCAGCCACGTTTCTGACCCAGGTATTGGATACGTTAGACAGTGAGCGGTTCCGCCAGATCTTACACGACAGTGTGAGCGCTGAGATTGAAAAGCTTGATCTGAGCGCTACCACCGCGAGTCTTTTGGGTCTTTTGACGCGGGATGGGCGTCATCAGGCCTTGCTGGACGAGGTGCTAACGCAGGTCGCTCAGTGGGTCAATCGGTCCGAGGTGAAGGCCTACGTCTCCTCCTTAATGCTCGATTGCGTCAAAGCGGAATATCCATGGATGACAACCGTTGTGGGGGTCTTCAAAAATCCCGATCAGATCGCGCGCACTACTTCCGATAAACTTGCGTCGGCGCTCACAGAACAACTGCAGCGCGTGTTGGCCGACCCCGATCATGAGTTGCGCCAGAAATACGACGACGCAACACACATCTTTATTAGACGCCTTCAAGGGGACCCGGCGCTTCAGCGGAAAGTAGAGGCACTCAAGTACCAGATTCTCAATCACCCCGCGTTACGGGTGTATTTGAATGGACTGGGGCACCAACTGCGAGATGGGATCAAGACCGATCTTCAGAGCGATCAGTCTCGAATACGGAAGGCGCTTCAGGAGGCCCTTGTGGGCTTTGGGGGGCGTCTTACCAATGATGCGATCCGTACAGAAGTCCTAAACAGTCTTTTCGTATCGGCCTCCCAGGCCCTGACAGGCCCTGTCCGCGATGGAATCGCGCAGCATATTGCCCAGACAGTGCGCGGTTGGGGCGACCAGCAGATCGTCACCGAGCTTGAACTGTCTGTCGGGAAGGACCTCCAGTACATCCGTATCAATGGTTTGGTTGTAGGAGGCCTCATTGGGCTCTTGCTTTTCCATCCGTTAATAACTGTGGACAATGTATTAAACCTCACGAGATTAGCGTGGGAGAGCCGTTGAGAAGATCGGGGGGATTACTATCTCTGCATGAGAGGTCCTTGAGGTCTGATGGATGCTTTCTCTTTCAGGACAAACAGGGCCACCACCAGCTGCGAGAGGCGGAAGCGAACGGAATCTCGCTCGCCGCGTATCCAAAAATGTCTCGAGAAAGATTTGGAGGCCGTCGGGAGCAACGCGGGATAGCGTCCGGCTCTAAGTCCTCGGTTGGCGTGGGAAACCGTGTATCATATATAGCGATAATGATGGAAAGTAATTCCCCTGATTGTAGGTGCGAATATCGAGGTTGTGTGATCTATGCCTAAGGCTGTGAAATCCAAATCTGTTCGTACGTTATTGGGCGAGAGCCGGTCTACATTAGGAATGCCGGTTAGAATGGGCGGTCAGCCTGGTATTGAGGCCTATCTGGCAAAAGCTGCCGAAGCTGCTGATCACGCCTTGCGGCAGGTGCGCCCAGAGCAGGAGGCATTTTTTGATCTCATAGGTCGATTTGAGGCTCATGTTAACGGGTGGGGCGCCGAGACGGAATCAAGCGTACCTGCGGGTGTGCAGGATGCTGTTGATACGTTCCAGTCGCAATACAGTAGGTTACAAGGGGCGCTCACTGATTTAGCCCAGACCAATGCAGAAAAACTGGCTGCGGCCTATTCAGTTCTAGAAAGCGACTCGAGATTTGTTACGATCGTATTGTTTGGTCGAACCAAGGCCGGAAAAAGCACAACAATGGAGGCGCTCACAGGGGGTAACGGGGCTTCTATTGGAGTGGGAAAACAGGGCACAACGAAGGACGTTCGTGCTTACTACTATCCGCCGTCGGAGAATGGGGGTGTTCCGGAAGGACCAGCGCTGCGCATCGTGGATACGCCGGGGATCGATGGATTCGAGGGCGAAAATTTGGCCGTAATGGCGAAGGAATATGTAGAACGCTCGGATCATATTCTGTTCCTGCTCACAGACGATAAGGCGGGAGATGGCGAGCTGAGTCATTTCGGAACGATCCGAACGCAAGGTAAGGGTGTCACTGTCCTTCTGAATGTGAAGGCGGCGGATGTGGATCTCGACCTTTTAGTGTCGGGGCCTGAGTTAATTTTCAAGACAGGAGAGATAGAGGGGCATAGCCGGCGGATTTGCGGTTATTTAGCGCGCCATTTTGATATGCCGCCGCCTCGCCTAATTGCACTGCATGCACGGGCCGCCTGGCTTGGCCGGTCTAGCGGCGAATTGCCTCAAGGTATCGAGAACCGTGATGAGCTCCTGCACTACAGTCGGTTTTCTGATGTCGAGAGTCGCATTAATGAATTTATTTGCGACGAGGCACTTCCTGCGCGCCTGTGTGCGCCACGAGATCTACTTCTCAGTCGTGTGCTGTCGCTGAAAGACGAATTGCGGCCATTTGCGGGTATCTTTCAAAAAATTAGGGCGGATATTGAGCAATTTGTTGACAACCTTGAGCGTCGCACGGAGCGGGCCCGTGCGCGGGCCACCAAACGGCTTCCCTTGCTGCGTGCGCGTTTCCAGGCAGCGAGCGATGCAATTCCTGGTATGGTCGACTCTATTATCGGCGCGGGCGGGCGCGGCAGGATGCTCACGTCCCAATGGCTGCAGCTCTTAAATGCTCATGGTGTGAGCGATGCGGCTGCTTGGTTCGTTGCTGCAGGGCGACAAGATTTTCAGGCCGAGCTTGCAGAAGAGGCGCGGGTGACGGCGTTCGACTACATGCCGTCAGACGTTGATGCTCTCGACGGTCTGCTCGGAGAGTACCATGATGCCGATCAAGATATACGGGGAAAGAGGTGGGCGCGTATCGGTATCAAGACCGCAGGCGGGATCGGCGCGGCGGCGCTTGCGGCGTACGCGATCGCCAATTGGTGGAATCCGACGGGATGGCTAGCGGCAGTGGGAACCGTTGTCGAGGTAGGAGCGATGGTTGTCGGGGATAAGTGGGCCCGAAATGCGGTAGATGAATGGGAGCGTTCCGACCGGAAGGATCTGTCCGAAAAGCGAGCCGAGATCATCAGAAAACTCCGTGACCGGATCTGGGTGGATTTTAAGGGAGTGCGAGCCGGATGCGGTAAATGGCTTGACGCAACGAGAGCAAGCTACTTGGAGGTTGCGGATAAATTCGTTCGCCCAACTCAGGAAGCGGCAGGCGTGTTGTGGCAAACGACGGTTGTTTGCCTTCATGATCTCGACACTCTTGCGGCCCGGGTCCGGGAGGGCCTTATCCGCGACCTTTTCCGGGCGTTTATACCGGAATGTATGGACGGGCGGGTTCAGGTCGAAAGTGTCACATCTCTCGCGGGGTACCGCACCAAGATTGTTGTCTCCGCCTCACCTGGGAGCCAGGTTAACGCGCTCGGTGCCTGTCTTGGGTCGCAAGGAGCGCGCATAAAACGGATCAAGAGGGCCCTTGGTGAGGAGCCGGTCGATCTCGTTGATAGGTATGCGGCTCCGGAGGCGCAGGTTCTTCAGGCACTTGGGCTGCTGAAAGCAGAACAAGCCTCTGTCTTGTTCGTTAACATAGCGGGCATGACCACTGCACATGTATGCTCCGGGACATCTCGAATCCGTTCGGCGATCACTCACCGCAATAATATCCAGTTGGCAGAGAAGCTGCTTAATATCAGTATTGTGATAGAAGGAGAGAGATTGTGACCATTTCGTACGCTAGGTATTGCGAGGAGCTTACTGCCATTATGGAGGAGGTCCGGCGCCTTCTGGTGACAATTAACCCCCCGCAACGTGCACTATTCGAAGCGCAAGTCACCGATGCTTGGGAAAGAAGTCGCTCTGAGGGAGGGTTGCGGCTCGTTTTTGTTGGCGAGTATAACGCTGGCAAATCCTCGTTGATCAGTGCGTTGACAGGGGCAGATATTACGATCGACGCCGACGTATGTACCACTGTCTCGGCCGAATACCCGTGGCGAGGGTTGATCCTTGTGGATACACCTGGAATTAAAGCCGAAGGAAAGGATACGAATCACGACGTGATCTCGCGGGAGGCGACGATCGGTGCCGATCTCGTTCTCTTCGTCATAACCACTGAGCTTTTCAATGACCGTCTAGCCAAGTATCTGCGCTTCATTCTGGACAATGAGGGTTTGGGTCTCGCCAAGAAAACGGCTCTAATCGTCAACAAATTCGATCGCGAATCCAACGGAGAGGCGGTGCTGCGGGGCGAGATCCAAAAGGTTCTCGGGCCGCACCAAGATGTGCCCGTGTATTTTTGTGCAGCGTCAAAATTTCTACAGGCGAAGAGCCTGCCTGACTTACAAGAGCGCTTTAAGAGACAGAGCCGTATCCCAGCCCTTGAGGACAGGATTGATCGCTTTGTTGCTGACAATCATCTTTTGGGCCGGTTAATGATGCCACTTCAGGTGGTAGGGGACGTAGCGGACTCGCTGCAGGCTTCGGTCATGCTCTCTGAGGACGACAGAAAGCGCCATGAATTGATTCGGCGCCAAAAGGTGGTGCTTCAGGAACTGCAGAAGCAGTTGCATGATGTCCGGAAAACCTGGAAACAACAGGCTTACTCCACTACTCTTCGGCAAGCCGAATTAGTGGTGGAGCAAATCCATGAGGCCACCGCTGACACAGATTTAGATCCTCTCTTCCAGCTTGGCATGAAGCAGATTTCCTCAGACATTGAGCGGTTGCGAGACGGCGTGGGGCAAGACCTCCGGGAGTTGCTCAATGACGCGCAGAATAAGTTTGATGAGATCGGACAGTCCCCGCTTGCGCGAGATGTGGAACACAATGTCAAAGCGACCAAAAAAGTCAAAGTAGACTTTCAGGGATCGGCGTTTACCGGGAGCGCGTTCGTAGCTGAACTGGGATCGCGCCTTGCCGGGCCTCTTAAAGAGGCCCTTGAGGCGGGCGCGAAAAACGCAGGAGGTTTGCGTGATCTCACATACGGAGTTGGCAAGACCTTGGGGAAGACATTTCGGCCGTGGGAGGCGGTAAAAGCAGGGGACACGTTGGCGAAGACGGCCGGTAAAGTAGCGGACGTCATTCCTTATGTTGCCGTTGTCCTGAGTATTTATCAGCAGCATTGCGAGGAGAAGACGAAGGAAGCGAAGGAAAGGAGTCTCGCTCAAATGCGTGTGGCGGTCCGGAACGCGTTTGCGGATCAAGCGAGAATTGAGGCAGATGCGTTGGAGGACGCTATTGCTCAGGTTATGGATGGGCCGATCGCGTCGGCACTGACGAAAGTGGATGGGGATGCGTCTGAGATCGCCGCATCCCGTGAAGAAAAAACAGAGCGCGGGAGGGAGATCGTGGTGTTGGGTGAGAGGTGCACGCAGCTACGTACGCGGATAATGAACGGAGTGCGATAGTAAGCAGCTCCAGGGCTTAGAACGGCCTGAGTTGGACACCCGCGAACTTCTGGGAGAGTCCTACCGCGGAAATCGCGCCCGCATGGCGCGACCAGCCCTACTTTGCCTTTCTGCGTGGATGCGTCTTGTACCGGCCGCGCGACGGGCGCTTTATGGTCTACAGGGATCGGGCGCTCTTTACGGGTGTCGCGAAGGCGGCCATCTGGGCGTTCTTTACGCTCGCCGAAGAGTCTGTGGTGTGGCGCGCCGATCCTCATTACACCACCGACCCTGACGAACGGGATCGCCTCTTTTCCGATTAAAGCGCATGCCCCGGCGCGTGAGCGGATGTCGTGACGGGGCGGGCCTGCGCCGGCGGGCGTATCGTTTGGCGGCCGCGCGCGGGCTTTATCCCACCGCCATCCGCTGCTTTGCTAGAATAGCCGTCACATCGGACAAGAGTCCGCGGGGTCTTGGTATGCAAGGTCAAACGCTCGAACGGCAGTGGCGCGTGCTCCGCGCCCTTCCGGCCCACCCTAAGTCGACCACCATCCCCGATCTTTTGCGGTATCTGCAGGACACCGCCAGCACCGATGCGATCAAGGGGCTCACGGTTCGCACCCTGGAGCGCGATATCCAGACGCTGGAGACCGCCTTCGGCGCGGTGATCGCCGTCAATCGCACCGCCAAACCCTATCGGGTGTCGTGGCAAGGGCTTGCGCGTCTCGATGGCGGTATCCGTCTTACCGACGCGCAGGCCTTGGCCTTGGTGCTTCTTCAGATGCATATGGGGGACATTGTGCCCGCCAGTTTACACAAGGGCTTGCAGCCCTTTTTCACGGAGGCCCGAAGTCTGCTTGCGCAAGGGGCGCCGACCGCCCTGGCCCATTGGCCAGACCGGGTGCGAGTGTTGGAAAGACGCCGTCCTGGACACGGTCCGCAGGGGGCGCCCGCCATTTTGCGGGTGGTCTGCGAGGCCTTATTTCAAGGCCGCGTGCTGGCGGCGCATTACCGCAGAATGGGTGAAGACGAGGCTACGGAATATCGATTGCACCCCCTGGGATTGGTGCGCGCCCAGGGCGTGTATTATCTGATTGCCACCGCTTGGGACTACCCGGATGTGCGCCATTATGCCCTGCATCGCATGACCCAGGCGGTGATGGAGGCAGGCGCCGCGCGCCGCCCCTTAGACTTTGATCTGGACGCCCATGTGGCAAGCGGCGCCTTCCATATTCCGCTCAAAGCCACCCCTCTGACGCTCGTTCTGCGGGTGCCGGCCGAGAGTGTGCGTTATCTGCAGGAAGCGCCCTTGGCTGATGATCAGACGATCACGGAGGAGGGGGATTTTTGTGTTGTCCGCGCCCGCGTGACCGATAGCCTCGATCTGCGTACTTGGCTTTTAAGTCAATGTGCCGAGATCGAGGTCGTCAAACCCGTGGCTTTACGCCGCTGGATGGCAGAAACACTGAGCGCAGCGCTGAGCGCCTACCAAAGGCCGGCGTGCGTGCAGCGTACAGGAAAGACACAGCCCAGAGCGGTGGCCAGCCATTCGACCAAGCGGCGGACCAATTAAGAAAAGTCTGCGGCCTGCGACACAGTCTGACGCAGGCCGGTCGCATAATAGGGCCTCTTTCCTGATGATCCCGGAGCCCTTATGACGAAAACCCCGATCCACCGTGCGCGGCGTCGCGATGGTATAGGCCCTCAGGCCGCGATCGATCGGCGGGGGCGTCTGTGGCTTTTGCGGGGGCTCCTTGCGACCGACGGCTGGCGGCGTCTGGGGAGCGCCTGGGAGCGGGCCTGTGATGACGATGAGTGGGGACCGGAGGAGTCCACCCTGCAGGCCTTGCTCGGCATGGACACGGTGGATGGTCAGTCTTCGCGACGCGCGCTGCGCTTGGCCTTGAAGGCCGCGTTGCGCTGCGCCGAAAAGACCGCATTGCCACCGATTCCGGCGGTACGGGCTTTAGCCGCCGATTTGAGTTTGAGTGAGGTGGAGCAGGCGCTTTTGGTGTTCGCGGCGATGGCCAAGCACCGCGGGTCTTTTCAGAGAGGGGTCGGCTATTTTGGACGGGTGCGAAACCGCGGCGATTTGATCCATGGGATCGCGATTTGCCTGAAGGCCGCACCCGAGGCCGTGGCGGCGGCGCTCACGCGGACATCCGTGCTCATGACGACAGGTCTCGTCGGTGTGGAGAGCGCGGAGGTGGGACAGGATCTCGATGATTGGCTAGAGACTGTGCCGAACCTGCTCTCGCGGCTTTTGGAGCCTGATCTCTGTGCGGCCACGTTGTTGGCCCGCTATGTGAAGCCTGCCACGGGCGCGCCGCGCGCCCTTGCGGACTTTGCGCATCTCACAGGCGTCATTACCCTCATGCGACCGCTTTTAGATCAGGCGAGTTGTGGCCACAAGGGCGTCAATATTCTTCTTTATGGACCACCGGGGACGGGCAAGACGGCCTTGGCCCAGGCGTTGGCCGCCGATCTTCAGGCGCGCCTTCTGGAGGTCGCGGTGATGGATGAAGACGGTGACGGGCTCTCGCGCGACGGGCGGGTGAAGGCTCTGCGCCTAGTCGCTCATCTGGGGGCGGCGGCCGGACGCACGATCGTCTTATTTGATGAGATCGAGGACTATTTTCGGGAAGAGTACGAGTTTCCGGGGCTGAGATCCCGGACGGGGCCTGGCAAGGGATATTCCGTGGATCTCTTGGAGCAGGCGGCCGCACCGACCATCTGGATTACCAATAGTATCGAGGGTATCGATCCGGCGCTGTTGCGACGCTTTAGCCTCGCCTGCGAGATCCCGCCTCCGCCGCCGGCCGTGCGCGCCCGTCTGGTGGCCGAATACTTGCAGCCCTTGGGGCTTACCGATCACCCGTTGGCCGCGCGCATGGCCCGTCACGAGACCTTGGTGCCAGGCGTGCTGGCTCAGGCCGCGAAGACCACGGCCATCGCCGATAGACCCGATCGCTGCACCCGGGCCGCCTTTTGCGAGGAGACCCTAAATGGCCTGTTGACGATCTTGGGGCAGGCCCGACTGCCGAGTCTGCTGGCCTCCCCGCTGGCCTATGATCTCGAGTACCTCTCGGCCGACTGTGATCTCACGGCTTTGGTCGCCGGCATCCAGGCTGCGGGCAGCGCCCGACTGCTCTGTGCTGGGGCCCCGGGAACCGGTAAGAGCGCCTGGGCGCGGCAGGTCGCGACCACCCTTGGACGGCCGCTTGTAAGCTATCGGGCCTCCGACCTCCTTGATCCTTATGTCGGTATGGCCGAACGGAACATCAGTCAGATGTTTGCGCGGGCCCGTGGGCAAGGTGCCCTCCTTTTGCTGGATGAATGCGATTCGTTTTTGCGCAACCGCGCGCACGCCCACCGCAGTTGGGAGGTCACGCAGGTCAACGAGATGCTAACGCAGATGGAAGAATTCGATGGGATTTTCATCGCCACCACCAATGCCCTCGAAGATCTCGACGACGCGGTCTTTCGGCGGTTCGATCGTACACTGACCTTTAAGCCTTTAAGCGGTGTGCAGAGGCGCACGCTGATGATGCGCGTTCTCGCTGATCACGGACTACCCGCGATCCTGTCAGCCTCGGAGTGTCAGATCCTCGATGGCTGTGAGGGGTTGACCGTAGGCGACGTCGCGGCGGTCGTGAAGGGTCTGCGTCTTCAAGGGACAAAGACGGCGGCGGCTTTCGTGGACGCCGTCGCCGGGGCGTGGTGTGTCCGCCATCGAAAGGATAGTCGTGCCATGGGCTTTACGGCGGCGCTGTCGTGATGTGGGACGGCTATGCGTGGCGTGCGCGCTGATCGATCGGGTCGCGTTGGGGCCGGATCGGGTGTGGTTCTTGTGGGAAGGGAGGGGAGGGGTTATGACCTACGGCTTGTCGAAATAAAAACTGATGGCCTATCGCCAATGTCCGCGTAGGCTCTGGCTCTCGGTGCATGAGCCGGATTGTGCCGAGGAGGCTGATGCGACTACGGCGGCCTTTGCCATCGGCCATCAGGTAGGCGCCGCGGCCTGTGATCTGTACCCGCAAGGCCTATGGATTGCCCCCGAGGGACCCTTATCGCTGGCCCTTTATGAGACCACAGAGGCCTTGCAGTCCGCGCCACGCCAGCCGCTCTTTGAGGCGACGGTCGCGTATAAAGACCTGCTCGTGTGAGTGTGGTCACCTAAATCGATGGTCTCATGGTCACGTTTAATGAGGGACATAAAATAGCCGGCACAAAGAACACCGCCGCCCATTGTTAAGTATGGG
>Ga0307375_10001556_pt1 | contig 24885 bp, 25 predicted proteins | sample TR1MG_FD_202531 | JGI IMG/M metagenome (GOLD analysis project Ga0307375, IMG submission 202531) | Soil microbial communities from Risofladan, Vaasa, Finland - TR-1 | ecosystem: Environmental > Terrestrial > Soil > Coastal area > Acid sulfate soil | place: Finland: Risofladan, Vaasa | collected...
CTGGCGAGCGCGCCGATCGATGTGCGGATGCAACCGGTGCTCGCCTATGCCGGCAAGCTCACCGCCTCGGCCCGCGGGGTGACGGCGGCGGATGCGCGCGCCATCCTGGACGCCGGCTGGGACGCGAAGGCGCTGTATCACACCGTGGCGGTGACGGCGCTGTTCAATTTCATGAACCGGCTGGTGGAGGGCAGCGGGATCGAGCTCGATCCGGCCTATGTGAAACCGGCGGCCGAACGCCTCGCCGATCGCGGCTATGGTGCGCTGATCGAGATGCTCGGCCGCCGGGCACGTTAGGCGCGGCGGGGACCCGCAGTGCCGCAGCCGCCTACAGCATGTAGGCGATATCCGAGCTGGCGGTCGGGTAGCCGAAGATGGCCGCCTTGACCTGATCGGCCGACAGTCCGGTCCGAATCGCCAGACCAAAGAGGTTGATCACCTCCTCGGCATGCGGGCCGATCAGATGCGCGCCGAGGATGCGTTCGGCCCCTTCTTCCACGAGGACCTTGTATCCGGCGCAATCCTCGCCAATCCGCCGCGCCGTGTACCAGTCCGCAGTCTTCTCGTGCTGCACACGGAACCGCAGGTTCTGCTTGCGCGCCTCCTCCTCGAGCAACCCAACGCGGGCGAGCGGGGGAATCGTGAAGACGACGCTGGGCACGCCGAGATAGTTCGGTCGCTCGCGATTGCCCTTCAGCATATTCACCGCGACCATTCTTGCGTCGTGGCTCGCCACCGGCGTCAACGGCGGGCCGCTCGATGCCGCGTCGCCGGCGGCATAGACCGCCGGATTGGAGGTGCTCTGGAGGAATTCGTTGAGCGTCAGGCGGTGCTTGTCGTGCGCGATGCCGCCGGCGTCGAGATCGAGCTCATCGAGATCCGGAACCCGCCCCGCCGCATGGACGACGAGGTCCGCCGCCAGGCTTGTGGTCGCGCCACCGGCGGCGATGCCGACACGGAATCCGGCTCCCGCCTTTGCGATCGAGGTGACCCGCGTCCCGAGGCGTAGATCGATGCCCAGACTGGCGGATTTCTCCATCAGCCAGCCAACCAGATCGGGGTCGAATTGCGGCAGCACGCGATCCATCTGCTCGAGCACAGTCACCTCGGCACCGGCCCGCGCCGCGATATGCGAGAACTCCGCCGCGATATAGCCGCCGCCGACCAGAACGATGCGGCGCGGGAGCGCTTCGAGCTCAAGGAAATCGGTGCTGGTCGCTAGGTGTTCCGCGCCAGGGATGCCGAGGCGCATCGGCACGGCTCCGGTAGCGATCAGGATGAACCGCGCTTCGAGCACGTCGCCGCCCACTTCGACCGTTTGCGGGCCGCGAAAGCGGGCGCGGCCATGGAACGCGTCGATGCCATTTTTGTCGAATTCGACTTCCCGCGCCTGCGGGACCGGGTCTGTGAAGCTGCGCTTGAACGCGATCAGCGCGGGCCAGTCGATCGCTGGCGTGCCCCCCGCGACACCCTTACCGCGCATGCGTCGGTCCTGATCGATCGTCTCGGCCACGCCCACCAGGATTTTCTTGGGATCGCAGCCGCGCAAGGCGCAGGTGCCGCCGAACGGCAGGTGATCGATCACCGCCACACGCCAGCCAGCACCGCGGCAATGGTAGGCGGCGACCGAAGCGGCGGTACCGGTGCCGATGGCGATGAGATCATACTGTCTTGCCATGACCGCTCCTCCCTCGATGGATTCCCAAGGGACGCCGCCATCAGGCCGTCCGGCGGATCGGTCGATCCCGCTGGCGCCTTACGACTTCTGTCCGACGAAAGGCGCAGGCGCGTGCCCGGCCGGCAGCAAAGCCCCATAGGTCCAACCCAGAACCGCGCCAAAAATCCAGTGCAGCACAAGGGTCGCGATCGGCGCCATCATGCCCAGGGTCAGTCCGAAGAACCCCACTCCCGCCATTGGCATCACGACCACCATCATGACGAGCCAAGCCCCGGTAGCGAAAATGATGCCTCGTATCCAGTGCGGGCCGGGAAGGCCAGGATCCAGCCATGCATAGATGATCCCCCACATCACCGAACCGATGAAAAAATGGGCGATCCAACCAGCGATGAGGGTCTGCGCACCCATCATATGGGCGATCATTGCAACAGGATTCAGTTGCGGCATGACGCCCATTGCCTGCTTCATAAGCATAAATGCTGAAAGTACGATCGTCGCGATGAAGCCCGCGACGATGCCTTTGCCGACGCTCGTCCAACTCACATTGCTCATTGTAGTACCTCCACGCCGCCTCAAGAACGGTCGCGCTCAGTTGCAAAGCAATCTACGCCGGAATTCGGAGTCAGAGTCAGCTTCGGAAAATACTCACGTCGGAAAATGTTCACGTTCTCGGGAGCGCATCAAATGTCCAACTTTCGGACCAACTCCCTAACCTCCTTTGTCGTCTTTGTCGTCGCCAGGCCCGAACCGGCGTACGGCACGATCGAACCGGACCGTCAGCGGATCGAGCTTCCCGCCCGAGCCACGGCCCGGGCCGCTAGTTTCACGCCGCCGTCCATCGCCGTCGCGCCGCCCAGCGCCACAGCAGGAACGACAGGCTCAGCAACAGGGTTCCACAACCAACCGCGACGGGGAACACGTAGCCCGGACGGGCGATCACGAACGGCAACAGCCCCACCGCCAGCGCCGGCGGGGCGTGCAGATCGAACGCCGCCAGCACCGCGATCCCGATCAGGATGCTGCCCACGGCGGCGAGCGGGCCAACGCCGAGCAGCGCCACCAGCGCCACTCCGCCAGTTGCGGTCAGCACGCAGACCAGCGGCAGGAGCAGCGGGCGCCGTGCCCAGGGGCAGACATTGGGGTGGGCGAACATCTCGAACCCCATCACCACCAGCGGCGGATAGAGCAGCAGCCGCTGGCCCGACAGCGCCGCGATCGTCGCCCCAACCGCGACGAAACCGAGGAAGAACGTCACCCAGGCGTAGCGGGACGGCGTGCGCTCGGTGATGTCGTCGGCCAGATCGCGCACCGTCGGGCGCGCCGGCGGCATCAGCCGGCGCCAGGGCAACGACAGCAGCGCCAGCGCCACGGTGCCGATCAGGATCGAAGGCGCGTAGAGCCAGCTCCGAATTCCGAGCGCCAGCGGCAGGAGCCCCGCCGAGATCGCCGGCGCGATCGGCGAGCGCAGCAGGCGGATCACCAGGATCGAACTGCCGACACTGAGCAGCACCGCGGCGGGACCATAGGCCAGGTGGCGGGTGAGCAGAGTGCCGAGCAGCGCCGTCACTGCCGGTGTCAGCACCAGCTGGACCGGCGCGCGCGCCCAGGCGCCATGCGGTCGCTTGAAGATATCGTGCGACAGCGCGCCCAATTCGGGAAACAGGATATAGGCGAGGCCCACGACATGGGCGAGCACGGCGATCGCGCCGATATAGACAAGGGTGGCCGGCGCCGCGAACCAGGGGCGCAGCCGGCCCAGCCGCCACCGCGCGCCCCGGCCGGGCGGCGGCGTCGTTCCGCTCCCGTCCATCAGAGCACGCCGCCCTGCCGCACCGGCCCCGCCGGGACCTTCAGTTCGAGAAACCGAATGAGATCGGGCACCGCGTCCTCCGCCCATGCGAGCTCGAGCCCGGCCTCCGGGATATGCGCCTCGGTGTTCCGATCAAAACCGGCGCCGTAGGCCCAGGCCATCCAGGGTTCCCACGCGCGCGCGATGGCGCGGCGTACCCGCCCGTGCGGGCGGACATATTCCAGCAGCCGGATCCGCCCGCCGGGACACACGACGCGACCGAGTTCGCGCAGCGCGGGAACCTGGTCGGGTTCGGGCAGCACGCAGAACACGAAACTCGCCACGGCGGCATCGAACGACGCATCGGGCAGATCGAGCCGGGTCAGGTCCATCTGCCGCAACCCCACCACCCGTCCGAGCCGCTGTCGCCGGCGCTCCGCCCGCGCCAGCATGGCCGCGCTCGCGTCGATGCCCAGCATCTCCGTGTCTGCGGGATAGAACGGGATGTTCCGCCCAGTGCCGACCCCGGCATCGAGCACCCGCCCGCCCAGCCCTTCGAACAGCATCGGGCGGAGCTTGCGGTAGCGGCCGAATTCGAATGGCAGATCGAGCAGGTCGTAGAACGGAGCGATGCGCTGGTATCGGTTCGGTCTGCCCGGCACCGCGAGGTCTCCTGGTCTGTCCGCAGGGCCGACGCCCCTCTCAGTCGCGAGTCCCGGCCAGACGGTCCAGCTTGGCCGCCATGATGAAGTCGTTCTCATGCAAGCCCTTTATCTTCTTCGTGCGCAGCGAGAGGGTGACGTAGCCCCAGCCGAAAGAAATATCCGGGTGGTGTCCTTCCGCCTCGGCCAGCGCGGCGGCCTCGGCGACCAGGGCGAATGCCTCGCGGAAATTCCCGAACCGGTAGGTCCGCTCGATCCGGTGCGCGTCATCGCGCAGCGTCCATTCAGGGGTTTCGGCGCGCAGCCGCTCCACCTCGGCAGCAAGCAGCGGCGGCATGCCCCCGCGGCAGGGGGTGCAGCGTTTGTCGGCGAGATCGTTCATCGAGGCCTCCATAGTGCGGGCTGGTCACATGGGGTCGTGATGCGCGTGGCCGCCGTCGGTCACATCGTCGCCCTCGTTGCTCATCATCGCCAGCATCCCCGGGCCCCCGGTCCGCGCGAACCGCCAGATCAGCAGCGCCGACAGCGCCAGTGCAAGGATATTGAGCACGGTGGTGTAGTTCCAGCTGATCCCGGCCTGCAGGACCGCGATCCGCCGCCCCACCGGCACCAATCCCAGAACGCCGAATACCAGCTCCACGACATAGCCGGCGCCGACCATCGCCGCATAGAACAGGCCAAGCAGCAGCAGCGCGACGCGGCGCCCGTAGTAGCGACGGTAGATGTCGAGGATCGGCAGGATGATCAGATCGGCGAACAGGAACGCGACCACGCCGCCGAAGCTGATCCCGCCGTTCCACAGCACCGCGGCCAGCGGCACGTTGCCCACCGAGCAGACGAAGGAGACAACCGCCACCACCGGCCCGATCAGCGGGCCGACGACCTTCGACCACAGCGGCGCGTGGGTCAGGAAGATCCCGCTCCAGACATATGTCGGCACCCAGGCGGCAAGCGCACCGGCAATCAGCAGCCCGCCCACGATATCCAGCCACACGCTCGCCCAGTCCATCACGTAGAAATGGCTGATCGCGGTGAAGCCGCGCGGCGACAGCGCGCGGGAGACAACGCCGCCGCCCGCAAGCGACATGTCCATCGCGGCGTGACCTTCCATGCGCCCGGCGACGCCGCGCTCGGCCACCTCGCGGGCTTCCGCCAGCCGCGCCGGCGTCATCGCGCGGCGCAGCATCAGGCTCACCAGCACGATCATGATTGGCCCGCCGATGAACTCGGCCAGGGTGAACTGCCAGCCCATCAGCACCCACAGGATGATCCCGAGTTCCAGCACCAGGTTGGTGGAGGCGAACTGGAATGCCATCGCCGCGTTGAAATCTGCGCCCTTGCGGAACAAAGACCGCGCCAGCGCGACCGCGGCGTAGGAGCAGGAGGACGATGCCGCGCCCAGCGCGCTCGCCAGCAGGATCGTGCGCGGGCTGGCGTCCGGCAGCATGCGGCTCATTTCTCCTTTGGTGACGACCGCCTGCACCACGCCCGACAAGGTGAACCCGAGCACCAGCGCCCAGAGGATGTCCCAGCCCATGACGAAGGCCGCGTCGAGCGCGCGGACGATCGCGGCCAGCACCATGTGGGTCATGCCGCGCGCCTCCCTTCCGGCGGGCGGCGCCGGCGCCCGGCGTCCGCCCCGCTGAAATCGTCGATGATCGGGCAGTCCGGCCGATGATCGCCCCGGCAGTCGCGGATCAACACCGCCAGTGCCCCGCGCAACGATTGCAGCTCGGCAATCTTGTGATCGATCCGCGCCAGATGCTGCGAGGCCAGCGCCTTCACGTCGTGGCTGGTGCGGTCGCGGTCGCGATACAGCGCGACCAGGCCGCGCAGATCCGAAATCGAGAACCCGAGCCGACGCGCCCGGCCGAGGAAGCGCAGCATCGCCACGTCCTCCGCCCCGTAGGCGCGATACAGGTTGTCCCCCCGCGCCGGCGGGCCGAGCAGGCCGATCTGCTCGTAGTAGCGGATGGTCTTGGCCGGCACGCCGGATTGCGCCGCCGCCGCGCCGATGGCGATGCCGGCGCTCATGCCGCACCTCCCGCGGCCGGCCGCCAGCGCCGCAGCAGCAGCGCGTTGGACACCACCGTCACCGAGGAAAACGCCATCGCCGCGCCGGCGATCATCGGATTGAGCAGCCCGAACCCGGCCAGCGGGATACCGATCACGTTGTAGAAGAAGGCCCAGAACAGGTTCTGGCGGATCTTCGCGTAGGTGGCGCGGCTGATCGCGATCGCGTCGGCGATCAGCAGCGGGTCGGGGCGCATCAGCGTGATCCCGGCCGCCGCCATCGCCACGTCGGCACCGCTGCCCATGGCGATGCCCACATCCGCCTGCGCCAGCGCCGGCGCGTCGTTCACCCCGTCGCCCACCATCGCCACCCGCCGGCCTTGCTTCTGCAACCGTTCGATCTCGGCGGCCTTGCCGGCCGGCAGCACCTCGGCCAGCACGCGGGCGACCCCAAGTTCGCGGGCCACCGCCTGCGCGGTGCGCGCGTTGTCCCCGGTCAGCAGCACCGTCTCGATCCCCGCCGCCTGCAACCGGCGCACCGCGGCGGCGGCGGACGGCCGCACCCGGTCCATCGCCGCGATCAGGCCCAGGAGCTGCGGAGCCGGGTCCAGCGCGCCCACCCACATCACGGTGCGGCCCCGTTCCTCCAGCGCCAGCGCCTCGGCCTCCAGGGTGGCCGGAATGCCCTGCTCGGCCAGCAGCGCGCGGTTGCCGATGACGATCCGCCGCAAGCCGACACGCACGGTCAGGCCGCGGCCGGGGTGGCTCTGGAAACTGTCCAGCTTCGGCAGGGCCAGCCCCTCAGCCGCGGCCAGCACGGCGCGCGCCAGCGGATGCTCGCTGCCGGTCTGCGCCGCCGCCGCCAGGGCCAGAAGCTCCCGCTCGGGCAGGGTCGGGGAGACGATCTCCGTCACCGCCGGACGGCCCTCGGTCACGGTCCCGGTCTTGTCCAGCACCACCGTATCCAGCCGGTGCGCGCGTTCCAGCGCCACCGCGTCGCGGATCAGGACGCCGGCCCGCGCCGCCGCCCCGGTGCCCACCATCAGCGCGGTCGGCGTCGCCAGGCCCAACGAGCACGGACAGGCGATCACCAGCACCGCCACCGCCGCGATCAGCCCCACGGTGAAGCTGCCGGCGAGCAGATACCAGCCGAGGAACGCAACCAAAGCGCAGCCCAGCACCACCGGCACGAACACCGCGGCCACCTGGTCCACCAGCCGCTGCACCGGCGCCTTCTTCGTCTGCGCGCTCTCCACCAGGGCGATGATGCGCGCGAGCGTGGCCTGCGCGCCGACCGCCGTGGTCTCGATCCGCAGCAGCCCGCTGCCGTTGATGGCCCCGCCGACCACGGCCTCGCCCGGCTGTTTCGCCACCGGCAGGCTCTCGCCGGTCAACATGCTTTCGTCCACCTCGCTGGTCCCGGACAGGACGCGCCCGTCGGTGGGCAGGCGCTCGCCGGGACGGACCACGACGATATCGCCCAGCGAGACCGCAGCGATCGGCAGCGCGATCTCCGCCCCGTCGCGGTCGACCTGGGCAAGCTCGGGGCGCAGCGCGGCGAGCGCACGGATCGCCGAGCCGGTGGCGCGCTTGGCCCGCGCTTCCAGCCAGCGGCCGAGCAGGACCAGGGTGATGACGACCGCCGATGCCTCAAAATAGGTGTGGCCGCCAATGCCGGAGGCCAGCAGGAACACGCTGTAGAAATACGCGGCGGACGTGCCGAGCGCGACCAGCAGGTCCATGTTTCCGGTCCCGACGCGCAGCGCCTTCCACGCCGCCACGTAGAACCCGGCGCCGATCACGAGCTGCACCGGAGTCGCCAGCGCCAGCCCGATCCAGGGCGAGAGCGGCAGCCCGACCATCGGCAGCAGCAGCGGCGCGGTCAGCACCGCGGCGACGCCGACCCGCAGCAGGTGGTACCGCGCCCGGCGCGTCTCCACTGCCTCCCGCGCGCGGTCGGCTTCCGCCTCCCCGGTCAGTAGCGCGGCGTCGTAACCGGCGTCCCGCACCGCGCCGATCAGCGCGGCCGGACGCAGGCCGAAGCCCTCGACCGTGGCTTTTTCGGTCGCCAGGTTCACCTCGGCCCGCAGCACGCCGGGAACCGCCGAGAGGGCTTTTTCCACCCGGCCCGCGCAGGTGGCGCAGGTCATACCGGTGATGGCGAACTCCCGCCGATCGCGCGCGACCGTGTAGCCCGCGTCGGTGACGGCCTCGGCGAGTTGCGCCGGATCGGTTGCTGCCGACATGAAGCTCACGTCGGCGATTTCGGTGGCGACGTTCACACTGGCCTGCACTCCAGGCAGGCGGTTCAGCGCTTTCTCCACCCGGCCGGCGCAGGTGGCGCAGGTCATGCCCTCGATCGGCAGTTGCAGATGCTGCTGATTGTCCTCGGCCAGGACCATGATCGCCGTATCCACGGCCGATCTCCTACCGGACGCCGTCGGGCGCCGGTGTGGCGCCGTAGCCGGCCTTCTGGACCGCGGCAACCAACCGGTCCGTGCTGGCGCTGCCGGCGACGTGGGCGCGGCCGGCAGCGAAATCGACCGCGACGTGCGCCACGCCGTCGACGCGCGACAGCGCGCGAGTGAGGGCGTTGGCGCATCCGTCGCAGGTCATGCCGGTAATGGCGAGATCGATCTTGTTGGCTGAGGTGGCTTGGGTTTGGGCGTTCATTGGGTCTCTCCTAGCTTCCGATGCTGGGAAGGTGGGGGCTCCCAGCGCTGGAAGGTCAAGGCGTGGTGGCAACCACCCGCCCGACGGTTGGGCCCGTGGCCCGAGCTACGCCGCGCCGAGCAGGGTCTCGATCAGCGGGCAGCCGGGGAGGTCGGCGGCGTCGCCGCGCACGTCGCATTGTACGATCAGCGCGGTCAGCGCCGTCTGCATGGCGCGCAGATCGGTGATCTTGGTCTTCACCCCGGCAAGATGGACCGCCGCGAGGTCCTTCGCCTCCGCGCAGGACACGTTGGCGGCCTCCGCCAGCCGCAGCAGGGCGCGCACCTCGTCGAGCGTGAAGCCGAGTTCGCGGGCGCGGCGGACGAAGGTGAGGCGTTCGACATGGGCGCGGCCATAGGCGCGATGCCCGCCCTCGGTGCGGGCGGGTTTCGCCAGCACGCCGACCTTCTCGTAGAATCGGATGGTCTCGATGTTGCAGCGCGTTTGCCGCGCCAGCGCACCGATCGGGATCAGCCGCCCGCCGGACATTACCGACGGGTCGATTTTTCCTCTTGAACCTGGAGTTACTACAGCTCCCATATCCCCGATCTAGGCGTATCCATCGGAGCGGACAAGGCATGGATCAAGAGGTCGGGGCTCGGCTGGTCGGAACGGCGAGCCTGGACACGGCGGGCGGCAGGCCCGACGCGAACGGGACCGCAAGGCTGCTCTCGCTCGGCGGGATCGCCGCGGCGCTGGGGGCGGCCTCCTGCTGCGTGATCCCGTTCGCGCTGTTCACGCTGGGCGTGAGCGGGGCTTGGATCGGCAATCTGACCGCGCTGGAACCGTACCAGCCGCTCTTCGCCGCCGTCGCCCTGGGGTTCATCGGGATTGGCGCCTGGCGGCTGCGGCGCAAGGCGCAGTTCGCCTGCGCCGACGGCTACTGCGGCACGCCACGCGCCGACCGCATTGCCCGGATCGGGCTGTGGACCGCGGGCGTGCTGGTCGTCGTCGCTGTCACCTTTCCGTACCTCATTCGCGCCATTGCCTTCTGACCGACCACATTCCACCAGGGAGCTATTACCATGCCTCGTTCCATCCGCGCCGTTGCATTCGCGGTCGGTCTGTTCGCGGCTCCGCTCGCCGCGCGGGCCGCCGACACCAGCGTGGTGCTGGACGTGCATCACGCCGGCTGCGTGCTGTGCGGGCCGATCGTCAAAAGCACGCTGGCGCACGTAAAGGGCGTTTCGGCGGTGCAGGTGAGCCAGCCGAACGGCGCCGCCGATGTCACCGCGACTGTGACCTACAACACCGCCACGACCTCCCCGGCGGCGCTGATCAAGGCGGTGACGGATCAGGGCTATCCGGCCGAGCTGGCCAAACCGAGCCACGGCTGACACTTTCAGGAGTTGATCGTCATGGATGCTGTCACCACGCATGATTGCTACGCCGTCCCGCCCGCACCCAAATCCGCGCCCGATCTGGTGGTGATTGGCGCCGGCTCAGCCGGGTTCTCGGCGGCGATCCGGGCGAGTGAGCTCGGCGCCCGCGTGGCGCTGGTCGGCGCCGGCACGATCGGCGGCACCTGCGTCAATATCGGCTGCGTGCCGTCCAAGACGCTGATCCGCGCGGCCGAGGCGTTGCATCACAGTAAGACCGCGTCACGCTTCGCGGGGATCACGGCGAGCGCACGCCTGACCGATTGGGCCGCGCTGGTCGCGCAGAAGGACGCGCTGGTCGGAGGGCTGCGGGAGGCGAAATACGCCGCCTTGCTGCCCCAATACGAGGGAGTCCGCTACGTCGAAGGCGCAGCCCGGTTTACCAGCGATGGCCTCGTCGCGGGCGATGAGCGGTTCCCCGCCGAGCGCGTCGTCATCACCACCGGCGCCTCGCCCGCCATACCGCCGATTCCCGGCATCAGCGATGTGCCGTATCTCACCAGCACGACGGCGCTCGCGCTTGATCGCTTGCCGCGCTCGCTGCTGGTCATCGGCGGCGGGGTGATCGGCTGCGAATTGGGCCAGATGTTCGCCCGCTTCGGCGTCGCCGTTACCATCGTCTGCCGCTCGCATCTCCTGCCCGGCTTCGAGCCGGAAGTGGTCGCGACGCTGACCGGCTACCTGCGCGCGGAAGGGATCGCGGTTCGCTGCGGCCTCTCCTACCAGCGCATCCGCCGCGACGCGGCCGGCATCGCGCTCAATATGACGATCGAAGGCCGGCCTGAAACGATCGGCGCCGAGCAGGTCCTGGTTGCGACCGGGCGGGTGCCGAACACGGACGGCCTTAATCTCGCCGCGGCCGGCATCGCCACTGACGCGCGCGGCGCCATCGCGGTGGATGAATTCCTCCAGACCGCGCGCCTCGGGACTTACGCCGCGGGCGATGTCACCGGCCGCGACCAGTTCGTCTACATGGCGGCCTATGGCGCTAAGCTCGCCGCCGAGAACGCGCTGACCGGCAACACGCGCCGCTACGACTCGCGCGCTATGCCGGAGGTGGTTTTCACCGACCCTCAGGCGGCGCGTGTCGGGCTCACTGAAGCCGAAGCCCGAGCCCAGGGATTGGCCGTGCGCACGGTCACCTTGCCGTTCGCGCAGGTGCCCCGTGCACTCGCAGCGCGCGACACGCGCGGCCTGATCAAGCTGGTCGCCGAAGAGGGCCGACTGCGCCTGCTTGGCGCACAGATTCTTGCGCCGGAGGGGGCGGATTCCGTCCAAACGGCTGTTCTGGCCATCAAGCACCGGCTGACCGTCACCGATCTGGCCGAAACGCTGTTCCCCTATCTCACCACCGTCGAGGGGCTGAAGCTCGCCGCTCTCGGCTTCGAGAAGGACGTGGCGAAACTGTCCTGTTGCGCCGGGTGAAGCGGTTTCAGTCGACCGTGCCGCTTCCCTGGCCGCAAGGGTCGGCACGCCTCACGTCCGGACGGTCAGATTCGTGAAGCGTGCCCGCAGCGTGTCCGGGAAAGCCGAAGCCGCCACGGCGGCGGCGGATGCAGGATCGCCGTCCGTCCCCCCGGCGGCGTGGCATGCCTGCAACGCGTACCGCGTCACGTGAAGATCGGCCAACGCGCCGGCGAGGCCGCACAACGTTGCCGTGTCGAGCAGGTCCGGGTGAACGGTGGTTCGCACTTCATGAGCCACGCCGCTGGCGATCAGGCGCAGCAGGCTCTCGCGGGCGCGCTCGCCGCTGCCGGGTACGCCGGTCAGGCGCGGGTAGTCGTCGAACGGTGCCTTGACGTCGAAGCCGATCCAGTTGAGCAGCGGCAGCACCTCGCTCAGCCGGTCGGGATACGGCCCCGCCGTGTGCAGGCCGATGCGGAACCCCAGCGCTCGGACCTCCTGCATCGCCGCGCCGAGGTCGCGTTGCAGTGTCGGCTCGCCGCCGGAGAACACCACGCCGTCGAGCAGGCCGATGCGCTTGCGCAGGAACTCCATCACCGACCGCCACGTCACCGCACCAAGCCGGTCCGCGTCCAGCAGGTGCGTGTTGTGACAGTAGCGGCACCGCCACGGACACCCCTGGCAGAACACGGTGGCGACCAGCTCGCCCGGCCAGTCGCAGCCCGACAGCGGCACGAACCCGCCGATGCGGAGCTCAGTCCGCACCGTGCCCGCGATCGCCGGGCCGGGTCTCAGCCTCGGTGAAGAACCGCCGCTCGGCAAACTCGCTCTGCTTGCCGCGGTTGAACGAGGCCACGGGCCGGTGATAGCCCATCACCCGCGTCCAGACCTCGCAGGGCTGGCGTTCGGCGTCATCCAGCCGGATGTCGCCGGCCATGGTCACCGGCACGATGCTGTTCATGCGTCGACTCCTTCCGCTACGTTGGCGCGGGCCTGCCGCTTGCGGGCGAGGATCTCCTCGTCGCATTTCGGACAGAACGCGTGCGTGCCCCCGAGATATCCGTGTTTCGGGCAGATCGAGAATGTCGGCGTGACCGTGATGTACGGCAGCCGGAAGTTTTCCAGCGCCCGGCGCACCAGCTTGCGGCACGTCGCCGCCGAGGACACGCGTTCGCCCATATACAGGTGCAGTACCGTGCCGCCGGTATATTTGCGTTGCAGGTCGTCCTGCAGCGCCAGCGCCTCGAACGGATCATCGGTGAAGCCCACCGGCAGCTGCGAGGAATTGGTGTAGTACGGCGCCTCCGGCGTGCCCGCCTGCAGGATGCCGGGGAAGCGCTTGCGGTCCTCGCGGGCGAAGCGATAGGTCGCCCCTTCCGCCGGCGTGGCCTCCAGGTTGTACATATGTCCGGTTTCGTTCTGGTAGCCGACGATGCGTGCCCGCACATGGTCGAGCAGCCGCAGGGCGAAGGCGCGGCCCCATGCGGTGCTGACGTCCTCGGCATCATCGGTGAAGTTGCGGATCATCTCGTTCACGCCGTTCAACCCGAGCGTGGAGAAATGATTCCGCAGCGTGCCGAGATAGCGCTTGGTGTAGGGATACAGCCCGCCATCCATCAGGCGCTGGATGGTCTTGCGCTTCACCTCCAGGCTGTCGCGGCCGAGGTCGAGCAGCCGGTCGAGGCGGGCGAGCAGCGCCGGCTCGTCGCCCTTGTGCAGGTAGCCCAGGCGGGCGCAGTTGACGGTGACAACGCCGAGCGAACCCGTCTGCTCGGCGCTGCCGAACAGCCCGTTGCCGCGCTTGAGCAGCTCGGTCAGGTCGAGCTGCAACCGGCAGCACATCGAGCGGATCATGTTCGGCTTGAGATCGGAGTTCAGGAAGTTCTGGAAATACGGCAACCCGTATTTCGCCGTCAGCGCGAACAGGCGGTCGGCGTTCTCACTCTCCCAGGGAAAATCGGGCGTGATGTTGTAGGTCGGTATCGGAAAGGTGAAGACCCGGCCCTTGGCATCGCCCTGTGCCATCACCTCGATATAGGCTTGGTTGATGATGTCCATCTCGGGCTGCAAATCGCCGTAGGTGAACGCCATCTCCTCGCCGCCGATCACCGGCACCTGCTCGCGCAGATCCTCGGGGCAGGTCCAGTCGAAGGTGAGGTTGGTGAACGGCGTCTGCGTGCCCCAGCGGGACGGCACGTTCAGATTATAGACCAGCTCCTGGATCGACTGGCGGACCTCCTCGTAGCTCAGCCGGTCCTTGCGCACGAACGGCGCCATGTAGGTGTCGAACGAGCTGAACGCCTGCGCGCCCGCCCACTCGTTCTGCAATGTGCCGAGGAAATTGACGATCTGCCCGACCGCGCTCGACAGGTGCCGCGGCGGCCCCGCCTCCACCCGGCCCGGCACGCCGTTCAGCCCCTCGGTGAGCAGCACGCGCAGCGACCAGCCGGCGCAATAGCCGGTCAGCATGTCGAGGTCGTGGATGTGCATGTCGCCGTCGCGATGCGCGATACCGACCTCGGGCGCATAGACGTGCGACAGCCAGTAGTTGGCCGCGACCTTGCCCGACACGTTGAGGATCAGGCCGCCCAGCGAGTAGCCCTGGTTGGCGTTGGCGTTCACCCGCCAGTCCGTGCGGTCGAGATAGTCGTCGATCGAGGAGACGACGGCCACCACCGTCTCGCGGTCCTGCCGCAGCCGGGCGTGCCGGTCACGATAGACGATGTAGGCGCGCGCCGTGTCGAAATGATCGGCCAGGATCAGGACCTGCTCGACCACGTCCTGGATCTGCTCGATCTGCGGCGGCTGGTCCGCGAACCGGCGGCTGAGCACCTTCATCGCCTGGGCGGTGAGAAGCTCCGCCTCCGCCGCGTCGAACTCCCCGGTGGCGGCGCCGGCGCGGGTGACGGCCGCGTGGATCTTGCTCGCATCAAAAGGCACCACGGCGCCCGAGCGCTTGGTCACGAGACCCGGGGGAGAGACAGGCTGAAGACCGCTCATCGACTCGTCCTGCCTCGCAACGCCGAGACCGCCGACGCTGCGGAACACAAGATGTGGTGTTGTACGTCATGCGCACCACCAGATGACGTATGCGCCCACGGCCCCGTGACCGTCAAGACCGCCAGCCGAGGCGTGGGCACGCTGTTGGGAAGCACCCCGGCCTCGCCGGCGAGCACGTTCCCGCCGACCGGGCGGGAGGCCGTGCCAAGCCTCCCGCCGCGGCTTCTCAGCAGGCTTCCGCGCGCAGCCTGCGTGCCGCCTTCACCAGGTTTTCGACCGCCGGCCGAACCTCCGCCCAGCCGCGCGTCTTGCAGCCGCAATCGGGGTTCAGCCACAGGCGGTGCCGCGGCACCCGCGCGGCGGCCTGGCGCAGCAACGCCGCCATCTCGTCGGTGGAGGGGACGCGGGGGCTGTGGATGTCCCACACGCCGGGCCCGATCTCGTTCGGATAGTCGAACGCCGCGAATGCCTGGAGGAGTTCCATGTTGCTGCGCGCCGTTTCGATCGAGATCACGTCCGCGTCCATCGCCGCGATGGCATCGATGATATCGTTGAATTCCGCGTAGCACATGTGCGTATGGATTTGCGTCGCGTCGTGCACCCCGGAGGACGCTAGGCGGAAACACGCGACCGCCCAACGGAGGTAGTCCGCGCGATCCGCCCTGCGCAAGGGAAGCCCTTCGCGGAAGGCGGGCTCGTCGATCTGGATGATGGCGATCCCGGCAACCTCGAGATCTGCCACCTCGTCGCGGATCGCGAGCGCGAGCTGGCGGCAGACCGTCTCGCGCGCGATATCCTGGCGCACGAAGGACCACTGCAGCATCGTGACGGGCCCCGTCAGCATCCCCTTCATGGGGCGCACGGTCAGCGACTGGGCAAACGCGGTCCAGCGCACCGTCATCGGCGTCGGCCGGGACACGTCGGCCCAGATGATCGGGGGTGCGACGCAGCGGCTGCCGTAGGACTGCACCCAGCCGTGGCGGGTGAAGGCGAAACCCGCCAACTGCTCGCCGAAGTACTTCACCATGTCGTTGCGCTCGAACTCGCCGTGCACGGGCACGTCCACGCCTACCTCCTCCTGCCAGCGCACCGCTGCGGCGATTTCCCGCTCGATCGCCGCGCTGTAGTCGGCCTCCGAGAGATCGCCGCGCGCGAAGCGCGCCCGCGCGGCGCGCACCTCGGCGGTCTGGGGGAACGAGCCGATCGTCGTCACTGGCAGTGCCGGAAGCTGCAAGCGTTCGTGCTGCAAGACAGCGCGTTCGGCGTACGGCGAGGCCCGCCGCTCCATCGCTGGCGTCACCGCGGCGAGCCGCGCCGCGACGGCCGCATCGTGCGCCCGCGCATCCGCGCGCACCTCGGCCAGCGCGGCGTCGCTCTCCTTCAACGCCGGTGAAATGGCGGCTTCGCCCTCGTCCAGGGCACGCGCCAGCAGCGCGACCTCGACGAGCTTCTCGTCGGCAAAGGCGAGGCGCCGCATCAGTGCCGGCTCAAGCCGCGTCTCCCCGCGCAGGCTCTGCGGGACATGCAGGAGGGAGCAAGAAGGGGCGACCATGAGCCGCCCGCCGCGCTGCGCAACCGCAGGGCGCAGCAGGGTGAGAGTCGCGCGCAGGTCCGTGCGCCAGACGTTGCGCCCGTTCACCACGCCGAGCGAGAGCCAGCGATCGGCCGGCAGCGCCGCCAGCGCAGGCTCCAGTTGCTCCGGCGCGCTGACGAGGTCGAGATGCAGTCCCCCAACCGGCAGCGAGGCCGCGAGCGGCAGGTTTTCGCGTAGGCCGCCGAAATAGGTCGCCAGCAACAGGCGGAGGCCCGGGGCGGCCTCGGCGAGCGCCCGATAGGCGGCGCGGTACGCATCCGGGACGCCGGCCGGCAAGTCGGTAACCAGGCAGGGCTCGTCGAGCTGCACCCACGCGGCGCCACCCTCCGCCAGTTTCCGCAGCGCCTGCGCATAGACGGGCAGCAGCGCGGGCAGCAGGTCGAGCGGGCGCGTGCCGTCTTCCGCCTTCGCAAGCAGCAGGAAAGACACCGGCCCGAGCAGGACCGGACGGGTGCGCACACCGCGCCCGAGCCCCTCTTCGAACGCAGCGGACCAGCGATTGTCCAGCAGCTGAAAGCGGGTGTCAGCAGCGAGGCGCGGCACGATGTAGTGGTAGTTCGTGTCGAACCACTTGGTCATCTCCAGCGCGACGGCATTGCCCGGGATGCCGGCGGCGCGCTCGGCCTCGGTGCCGCGTGCGCCGCGTGCCAGGGCGAACATGGTGGCGAGCGAGGCTGGCCCCTCACCGGACCAGCCATAGCCGCGCGGGATGGCGCCGACAGCGCAGGCGGTCTCCAGCACATGGTCGTAGAGTGCGAAATCCCCGGACGGGACGTGGTTGACGCCCAGCCCCTGCTGTAGCGTGCGGCTGCCCGCCCGGAGTGCGGCGGCGGCGGCCAGCAGCTCGGCTTCGCTGCTGTGGCCGGCCCAGAATGCCTCAAGGGCGGTCTTCAGCTCGCGGCGGGACCCGATCCGCGGGTACCCGAGATTGGCGGCGATCGTCATGACGCGTGGTCTCCTGCGCCCGGTGCGCCCAGCCCGGCCGTGAAGGTGGCGCGCCCCCGCAGGGGCGGGGTGCACGGCGCTGGCAGGTCTCCTGGCTTGCGGATGTCGGGCGTGGTGGCCCATCGCCGCAAACCCTGCCTTCCCGCGCCTGATGGCGCAGTGGCCTACCCCGGCAAGGGTGGACGGGCTTGCGGCTTACCGCCGACAGTTGCTGGGGCAGCCACCGACTTGGAGCGTTTGAGGAGCCCCGCACGGCGTTCCCTTTTGCACCCGCTCGCGCGGGACCAACGCTATATAAACATATCCTTATATCCGCTGGTCCGCAAGGCGTGCTGTGTGCTGCATCCAAAGCCCTCAAAGACTGACCCCTCGGTCTCGACCGATCTGCCAGGAAATCCCGCCGTCGGTGATGAGCCCGATTACCTCCCGGCCAAGGCTGCGCTCGATCACCGGCCGCCATGGGACCAGGGTGAATTCCTGGGCGTTCTCGACCAGGGCATAGCGGCCGGAGGCGAGCGGGATAGCCTCGCGGTAGGTGCCGCGGATCGTCTCGCCAGGCGCCGCCATCCGGAACGGCACGGCGCGCGTTGCAGCCAGGCCGGCCCCAACTCGCCCGAGTTCGCGGCGCTCCAGCGTCGCGAGCAGGTCCCGACGATAGCGTACCTGCCCGTCCGTTTGCTGACGCGCATCCCCGTGGGTGAGGTGATGCTGGCGACGGTGCTCCAGCGCGGCTTCGAGCTCCAACCCGAAGCCGCTTTGCGCGAGCGACACCCGGTCGCGGGCGAGCAGTTGGCGGTCAAGCCAGGTCGCCCCGTCGCTGCTGATCTGCGCCGCCAGGTCGAACGTGGAGAGCACGCGCAGGGTGGTTGCCGGGGATCGGCCGGCGTCATTGTGGGCGGCAAGCTGCTCGATATCCGCTGGGATGCGCCAGCGGTCATCGTCGAGCCACTGGACGGTTCCGGCGCGGCGCAGCGCCTCCAACCGGCGGACATGCGCCTCGACATAGGCGACCGGGTCGGCGATGCCCGAATCGGCGCGCGCGATGGCGAGGTGCTCGGCGGGCCGATAGATGCCACCGTCCTCTCGGGCGAGACGGGCGATGTTCCGATCCGCGGCCGGCGGCGCCCCGCGTTCGGCCCCAAGCTCGACGATGGTCCCGATCGGCGTGTTGGCGGCATCCCCACCGGTGGCGGGGAGTTCGATGTAGTGAACATGCCCGTCGATGCCATCAACGACCAGATGGATTCGATCCCCCAGCTCGTCGCCGCCAAGCCCGCGCCCCAGCAACCGCCCATTGATGCGTGCGGCGATCGGCTCGCCGGCGCCGAGGATCGCGAACTGCTCGGCGCCGCGTTCCACGCCGTGACGGGTCAGCGCGCGGTGCATGGTCTTGATGATGTCGTCCCGTTCGCCAAGGTCGCGCAGCGTCTGCTCCATCCCGGGAGCCAGGCGCCAGCGGCCGGTGGCGATCTCCTCGGCCGATCCCAGCCGCTCCAGGGTTTGCAGCCGGCCGATCCGGAGCTGCCGGTCGAAGTCGGAGCGCTGCTCCCCGCCGGTAGGGCGGAGGTCGATCACCCCGTCCGCCGCGTCACCGACCTCGTGCAACAGCGCTCTGTCGATCCGGGTCAGCCGTTCCTGGTCGATCTCGCGCGCGAGCTTCCCCTGCCGCTCCATCGCACTCTCGGGGCCGAGCTCGAGGGTGACCAGCTCCGAGGCCCGCTCGCGGATGCCGTGGGCGAGATAGGCCCCGGCGATCACCAGGCTCTCGCCCGCCTCATCGACGCCGCGGATGACGATGTGGGTGTGTGGATGGCCGGTGTTGAAGTGATCGACGGCCACCCAGTCCAGCCTGGTCCCCAGGTCGTGCTCGACCTGCCGCATCAGGTCGCGTGTGAAGGCGCGAAGGTCCGATAGCTCGGTGCCATCTTCTGCTGCGACGATGAGACGGAACTGACGCGGATCGCCCTCGGCGCGGTCGAGGAAGGCGCTGCTATCGGCGCGGTCCGCTGTGGCGGAGTAGAGCTGGCCGGGGGAACCATCTCGGGTGACGCCGTCGCGCTGGAGGTAGCGCAGATGCACGGCGGCGGCGCGGCTGCCCGCGCGCATCGGGACGTAGCGCGCCTTGACGACGGCGCGGCGGGCGCCGGGCTGCGCCTGCGACCAGCCCCGTGGTGAGGCTGCCCGCCCGCGCGCGAAGGCGGCGCCCCTACCGCGCTTGGCCGGAAGGTCGGCGAGGTGCCGCGCGCCGGTCGGAGGTGGTCCGCCGGTCGCCCGGGCCAGCGCACCCGCCCGCGAGATCGCGCGCTTGATCTGCGTCGCTGCCAACACCCGCCGATGATCCCGGCTGCGCGTGCGGCCGAGGCGGGGGCGAAGGCGCGAGTCATCGTCGGGGCGAGTCATGCTCCGAGACTAACGGCAAACCGAAAGTGCGCGAAGGAGCCTTGGTGGCACTGCGAAAATGCGCCGATGGAAGCGGGCCTGACGCGGGGTTGCGGCGCCTCGTTGCGAATCCGCGGCACGGTGACCGCTGTCGATAACCCAATGTGCAGACACTGAAATCGCGACCGGTCGCGCGCAGTGGTGCCGCAGGCCTTTATCTTGCCCTCCCTTCCGATCCGAACTTTGCCCCTCCGCCAGTCGTCCTTCTCCAAGCGCAGATTGACAGAAATTGCCGCCATGGGCGCGACCAGGTGCGATCTCCCGCGACGCACGACGAACGTCAGATAGACCAACGCCGCCACGTCAGTTGATGGCGCAATCGGGCGCAGAATTGGCACGGCCGACGTGCAGTTTGACAGCCGCACGTCACGCCAAGCCGTGGCATCGACAGAAGCCGTGGCCGATCATCCGCGGTGCGCCCGCGTCACTGGAGGGCGACGAACAGCGCACCATTCCCGGGCACATCAAGGGCAGATCTGGAGACAGATCGCGGCTCAAGTCCGGCCGCAGCCGAACCGCCCGTGACCTCCGTCGGCGCCGGCATTGGCGCCATGTTCGGACCCACGATCGGCGGGACCGTGCGCGCCGGAGAAGCCTCGGGATGTACGACGACGGTCGCGAAGAGGCCGGCGCCGACGGCATCGTTTGTGCCCAGGAGAGCCGCCTCCGGAGCCGGCTTCGTGCTCGATTCCGTCGTCCCGAATGCCGCCTGCAACGCGCCCGAGGTGCCGCCGATCTGCGGCGCGACTTCGGCGAGGTAGCGCTGTGTCTCGGCCGGCAGCGCGCGGCCGCTGTGCAGGAACGTGTCGAGGCGCGCCGGCCCGGCGTTGTAGGCGGCGAGGAACCAGGGCGCCCCGTAGCGGTCGAGCATCTCGCGCAGATACGCCGCGCCGGCGAGGATGTTGTCGTGCGGCGCATAGGGATCGGCGCCCAGCCGGTAGCGGGCGCGCAGCGCGGCGTAGGTCTGCGGCATCACTTGCATCAGGCCCATCGCGCCTGCCGGTGAGCGGATCGGATGGCCGTTTATGGTCGCCTGGCCGCCGCTCTCCGCGCGCATCACAGCGGCGATCCATGCTTCGGGAATGTCGAAGCGGTGCGCCGCCGCGGCGATGTCGGGCTGCCAAACGGCGACCGCTTCGTGTCCGCCGCCGTGCAGCGCGGGCGTCGCACCCGCGCACGCCGGCGCACTGCCGAGCGGCACGAACAGCGCCGCGCGGACGGCAAGACCGCACGTCGCGACCAGGGTCAGCACGTCCATGGTGAACCCCTCCATGAGCCAAACCGCTGCCACGCCGCTGACAGGCGAAGCGCTGCCAGCGTGCTCGCTCTGGTCAAGGGTAAAGCGCGCCGAGGCGCGCCGGCTGCGCCGCCCTTGACCTTGGCTGCGCGCGCCGGCGGAGCGGAAACCGGCCGGGACGGCGGGATGGCCGTCCCTGGGCCGAACAACAGGATGGCGGGGAAGATGCGCGGCACGGTCAGCGCGTCCGCCCGCCGGGAAGCCAGAGCGGCGTGACGCGGCCGATGACGGCGCGGATCGGCGTCGGCCCGAAATACCGCCCGTCGAGCGAGGTCGGCACGCTCGGGATCAGCACGAAAATCTCGCCGTTCGGGACCCTGCCGCAACCACTCCATGCGGCCAGTCTGCGTCCGCGCCCGTCCACCGGCAGGGCGTGAGCGACGGCGCGGCCATCGATCGAAACCTCGCGGTCGCGCTCGCAGACGGTCTGTCCGGCGACGGCGGCGACGCGCTTCAGCAGCGGCACGCCGCGCGGCAGATAGCCGCGCCGGGCGAAGAGCCGCGCGCTGCGGCGGTTGGGCCAGAACAGCACGTAATCGCCGACGCGGAGGTGCTTCCGGCTTGCGGCTGGCAGCACGCGCCACAGGCCGACCGGCGTGCTGGCCGTGGCGTTCCAGACCACCAGCGGCCCCGCCTGTACCGCTGAGGCGGCGAGCAAGAGCAGGCCCGCGAGCATGGCGAGCAGCACGGCGTGCCGGTTCCGCCGATCCCGCGTCATGACGCCATCATCCGGCGCCGCAGCAGCCAGGCGCGATGCTGATCGGGGTCATAGGGCCGCGGGTGCTCGCCGCAGAGCAGGCGGTTGTGGACGTGCTGCCAGTAGGTCGGCGCGACATCGGCCGCCTCGACGCCGGCCTGCTCGACCGCGTCGATCACCTCCAGCAAGCGCTGGACCCGATCCCAACCCGAGAGGCGCAGCAGGATCTCGCCACCTGGATGCACGCCTGGCACAGTCGCGCAGGGTTCGCCCGCCCCGCAGGCGCGCAGGATATCCATGCGCGACAGAACGGTCCCGAAGTCGTTCGCCCGCCAGCGGACGAAGGCGAAGACCGCGCCGGAGGCGAAGAAGATCAGGCGCCGCCGCCGATCGAGAATGCGCTCACCGACATCACGGCCGAAGCGCAGCCAGTGTTCGACTCGATCCCGATAGAACACCAGCCTGACGCTCGTCAGAGGCTGCTGCGCGATCACCGCTCGCCTCCCAGGCCATCCCGATGTGGTGCTCCCGACATCCGTTCCGCGCCCTTCCCGAGGGTGGGAAGGACGCACGAACCTTGGAACCGTCCCTTTCTCAATGCGCCTTTCTTTGATTGCCTAACGCAACAATGCTCCGATGGAAGACAACGATCTTCCCGCTGTCCAAAGCGTCGGGTTCTGGCGTAGGTTTGGCGGGGAGCGCTGACTACTGGTACAAGAAGAATCCAGTATCTGTACCAGATACTTAAGTAGGGCACCGCGAGCGTCGAATAACCGATTGATTCAGAACACGAAATCAGCATGACTGTCCGGTGAAAGGCAGTGGATTTGCGTCCATTCGGCCGTGGGGGTGCGGGTGATGGGCCGTGCTCACTCATAGATGCGCTCCCGTAACTGTGGATGAAAACCCGGCTTATCCCCAGGCACCATCGCGGCACTGTGGATGACGGCCGGTGATCGGCTGAACCGCACCCCCTCCTGCCCCCGGTGCCAGACCGGTTCGATGCGATACGCCAGCAACACGCGCGAGCGCGACAGGTCGCGCAGCGCCGCGATGAAGTCGGAGTGCCGTGCTGCGGTCCCGGAACGATCGCGCAGCTGGTCGAGCGAGACCCACCAGCCTGTGGATAACTGGGCCACATGCGCCCGGGCGAGCAGCCAGAGCCAGCGCTCGATCCCGCCGGTCAGCGCGAAATACCCCGGCGTGATCGCCAGCACCCGCCGCCGGCTGATCGTGTCCAGCAGCCAGACCGGGACGGTGATGACGATCCCGTCCGGTGTCGTGCGCCAGGCTTCGATCCAGCGGAACGTGGCGGGGCTGCCATCGGCGGCGCCGATCGTGGTCGCCACTTCGGTCGCGGCCAGCCGGTCGAGGGCCGCGGCGAGGCGGGCGTATTGGCTGCGCCCGGTCTCGCGTTGCAGGAAGCGCAGGATCCGCCGCGCCGGGGCAATCAGGCTGGCTGTGGTGCGCAGCCGCTCGTCCTGCGCCTGGATCAGCTGCGCGGTAGCCCAGCACAGGATGTCGGCGTCCCAGATGGTGGCGATCGCGCCGGCGCCGGGGACCGGCGCGACCAGCAGCGAGTGGCGTCGGCTCTGATAGTAGATGGGCGTCGCCCGCGGGGTCTTGGCCAGGCTGAACCAGGGCCAGGTCATCAGATCGATCGGGGCGCGGGGGCGCGCGTGTTCGAGCGTGGCCAGCAATGGCGTGGTGCTCATTGCCGGGCGAACCGCGGCGGACGCCCGGGACCGCGCGCCGCGGTGATGCCGAGGCCCGGATCGGAGGTTGAGCTGCGAGCGCCGGCCTCGGCCCAGGCCTGGAGGTCTTCGAGGCGATAGACGACACGCCCGCCAAGCTTGCGATAGGCCGGGCCGGTGCCGAAGGTGCGGTGCTTTTCCAGCGTTCGGCCGGAGAGGCCGAGGAATTTGGCCGCCTCGGGCGTGCGCAGATAGCGGGCTGCGAGTGTGGGTTCGGGTTGCACGATCGGGTCCTCCGGATCGCGCGGCCGGGGATCGGCGCGCGTCGGGACGCAGGATCGGCGGGCACCGGTGCCCCGGGGATGGCCGATTCCGGGGGGGTGCCGGAATCGGCCAGGGGGACAGGGAACGCGGATGCGGTCATCGCGGTGTCAGCCGGGGCGTGGACTATCCCGCCAGCAAGCGACGCGGCGGTCGCAGCAGCTGGAAGGCAGCGCCGTCGCGCCAGCGTCGTGCGGTGGCGAGGAGTGTGCGGATGCGGCGGCGGGCGCCGCTGTCTTCCCAGGCGGCGGGCGGCTCGCCGATCACAGCGCGGTGGATGTCGCGCTCGCTCACCCCAGCCGCGGCGAGATCGAGCGCCCAGGCCATGTAGGCGATCTTCAGCCCGCGCGGGTGCGGCCTGGGCGCCGGGCGGCGTGGTGCCGGCGATACCCGGGGCCGGGCGGCGAACTGCCAGAAGGCACGCGCCGCCTCGAGCCGCTCCGGATGCCAGGCATCCCAGGGGATGACCGGCGTCAGGAAGGCGCCTTGTGCCGGTGGGTCGGGGCCGGGCAGCAGCAGGTGGTGGCGGGTGCCGGGGTTCGGCGCGACGATCAGGTGGTAACCGTCCGGCGTCGGCCGTCCGACATAGGGTGCGCCCCACCGCTCCGGCTCGAACCGGACCAGCGGCGTGCTTCCGACGGCGGTGTCGACCACCTGTGCGCGCACGATCCGGGCCGTGGCGTCCGCGGCCCAGAACAGCATCGCGACGTCGCCGGTAACGTCAGGGTTTTCGAGGAAATCGCAGCCGCCAGCGCTCAGCGAGCGCAGGCGGCGTCTCTGGCGGTGGATCGTGTTCGGCCTTGGCCGCAGCCGCGTAGTCGGCGCGATAGGCGTCGCTGCGCCGCTGCAACTCCCAGACCAGGCCGTCCGGCGACAGGGTCTCCAGGTAGCGATACCGGGCGGCGAGGTGTGCGCGCGTGAAGGGCCGCATCTCGCTCCTCCGACGCGACATCGGTATCGACGCGCCGATACAGAACGATTCGTTCGCGCGCGCGAAATGGCAACCCTGTCACACAACCTTCGTGGGTCACGGAGGCGTGACCCACACCTTCCCGGGGTGTCGCGCGCGCCGGCTCAATCCGGTGCGTGGTGACGAAGGTCGTTCACGCCGCCCGCGCGCAGCATTTGCCGCCAGCCGGAGTTCGCCATCCACTTGGCCCGGGCGAGATGCGTCTCGTACGCCCGCCGCGCGCGCGCAGGTTCCCGTTCCGGATCGATCAGCAGCGCCTCGCGGGCGACGTCCTCCCACGCCACGCAGTCG
>Ga0307375_10001557_pt1 | contig 24885 bp, 20 predicted proteins | sample TR1MG_FD_202531 | JGI IMG/M metagenome (GOLD analysis project Ga0307375, IMG submission 202531) | Soil microbial communities from Risofladan, Vaasa, Finland - TR-1 | ecosystem: Environmental > Terrestrial > Soil > Coastal area > Acid sulfate soil | place: Finland: Risofladan, Vaasa | collected...
GGCGGGCGTGTCACCACGACACAGAACGCCGCCACCAAGTAGAACAGAACCAGACCAGGACCTGGTCAATTACGTGAGCAACACCCCTGCTCAATAACGTGATCGCTCACATTGCCGCTGAGTTACTCGATGGATCCTAGCGCATACTCTGCGTTAGGTCCACATGCCAGTCGCGGTCTGATCTGCGAAGACGCACGTCCTGGCACTGTCAGTAACGATCGTCCAAGCTGGTACCGGTGGCACTGCATGCCGCCTAACTGGCCCAAGAGCCCCTCACATACATGTCACGCAGGCGGCAGCCCTGGTGTTGCCCCGGAGTGGTCCAAGGACGGCCAGTCGCACCTGAAGACTGCGGAAGGTACCGGACTGACCCTGCAGGGCCGCTCCTGAGCCCAATCGGATCTTTGGGCGTGTCGCTGCCCGTCCGGCAATGGGAAACCGACAGTAAGCGCCGCCGCTGGTCATCGGGCCTGGCGGCCCTGCGATTCGGGCCGAAGGGTAGGAGCGGCCTGAAAGCGTAGCCTAGATACCTTCTCGGCTGGTAAGCCAGCCCGGCCGAACCGCGCATGGACTCGTCACGACGCGCCGACGTCGAGTCGGCCTTCGGCTGTTAACGAATGAGCTTGCTGTAAGACTAGGCGGAGTTCAGGTCGTGTTATCGCGTCTGTATAGCCCAGCAGCAATCGCACTCGCGCGAGAGGAAGTGTTAGTTCACGGGCAAGGGCGGTCAGCGTTAGGCCTTCTGTCTCGGCAAGCTCGAATGCGCGCTTGAGCAAGACCGGGATCTCTCCTGAATAGCCTTCGACTCGCTCGGGCTGGAACAGGCCAAGGCTAGTGAGCTGGTTAAGGCGCTGGTACGTGCGCCGGTAGGCTGGGTCTGACACTCTGCCGGTCTCGCGGCACCGGTAGACGAGTGATGCGACCGACACTCCCCATTGCTTGCTGAGCCGGTCAAGGGCCGACAGATCCATCCGGCTGGGGAGCTGCTGGGTAATCACTGCGCCGGGCGTCAGGAACTCGGCGGCGAATGCGTCGGCTTCTTTTTCCTGGAGAACGTCTCCGGGAGCGGCGTCGGCGTGGAGTGCCAGGTGTCCTAGCTCATGCGCTGCGGTGAAACGGTGACGGTAAATGTCATCGGCCCGGTCGGGGGTGAGGACTATCACGGGCCGGGGTATGTGAGAGGTTGAGAAAGCATCAACCGTGGCCGTGGCTGTCCCGGCAAACGGGACGAGGGTCACGATGAGACCGTGACTCTCCATTGCGCGGACCAGATGGGAAATCGGGCCTGTACCCAGACCCCAGTGGCGGCGCAGCGCCTGAGCGGCGCGAGCCGGGCCTGCCTGGCCAGGGTCCGGGCTGACTTCGCCAGCGGAGAACCCCGGAAAGTCAACGGGGGGGAGCTGTACGCGCTTCTCCAGGGCATGCGCCAGCTCCCAGACCTGCTCAACAAACGCGACGGCCATGGCTCGCTGACGGGCTGGCGTGCGACGCAGGCTGCGGAAATGCGCAGAGGAGCTTTCAACCTGGGCGTAGGGCCGGCCGACGGCAAGGAACGTGGGGGGGACGCCAAGGAGGACGGCCAGTTCCCGCACGTGATCCGGCCGGGGCGGATGGGTACCCGTCTCCCACTGGCCCACCGCAACAGCCGAGACCCCAAGGTGGGCAGCGACAGCACGCTTGGTCAGGCCCGCCAGATGCCGCGCCTGCGTCAGGCGCGCCGGATCAAAGGCAGCGGCAACGGCCGCCGCCGAGTCAGTGTTCCTGGGATCGCCGGACCGGCCGACCCCAGGAAGGCGAAGCTGCCCTGAACCATTCACTGACCGTCCCCTGACTCGGGGTCGTCGGTGCCGGTTTCCGTCTCAGCCCGCTCGGGCTCGCTGATCGGTGTCGGCGAAAGAGGCGGTCGCAGCGTCAGGCCAAAATCCTCGCTCAGCGGCGCGTCGTCAAAGCGGCCCTCATGACCCGGGCCTTCCGGCGGCGCGCCGGGCATGCGCGGGACCCGCGTGCCGCCCTCTTCCCCGGCCTGACCGTCGTCCAGCAGCATGGGCTCCCAGTGCGGCCAGGTGACCTCGCCGGTCGCCTCATCCACCAGTTCCAGATCTCCCCAGCCCAGATCGAACAGGCCAGCGGACGGGTTGCTGGCATAGCCGATCGCCACGACGCGGCCGAACCTGCGGAGCTGCTCCAGAGCCGCCCGCTCCTCGGCAAGCTCGGCCTCAAGATCAGCATGACCGCGCTCAAGATCATCAAGAGTGAGCTGCCCGCCGATCTCACGGGGGGCGAGGGTAAGAAGGGTCTTGCGCAGGTCTGACACTGGCGTGGGGAACTTGGCCCGCTCGCGCTCCGTACGCCGGTCTGTCGCGTAGCGCCACGGATAGAGAACAACGGCTGTCTCATCCACGACGACGAAGCTGAACCGGCTGGTCCTCACGTCCTTCGGCTTCCTGATCGCCACTCCCTCGATGCCTCGCGCCAGTTTGACCAGTTCCTCATTCTGGGCCACGTACAGGGTGACCCCGTATGCATCGTTAGTCTCCAGCTCAGCACCGGCATGCGCGTTCATCGCCCGCTGGTGCGCTCGCTTGATCGCAGCAGGCACCGCAAGGGCCAGTTCCGCCGCTGCTGCCCCGAACCGGGCTTCCGCCCACCGCGAAACGCCGTTGTCAGTCACGCACCGCTCCTCGCACTTAGTCCTGCCGTACGAAGATGCACTCTACACTTAACTTTCCGCGCCGAAGTACAGGTTCCCGGCGTGTTACGCGGCGCGTGGCTGCCGTATACTACAGTCGCTGTTTGTCGTTGTGTAGGTGGACTGTCGCTTTGGGTGATGTATGCACCTTCACCTGATCACCACACGGGGTGACTGTCGAGCCAAGCCTCGTCGCATAAGAGCCGAGAAGGTCACGAAGAGTGACATCCGGCGGCACCGTCAAGCCTCTCCACCCATCACAAGCAGTGGCCTTCGCTCGCTCAGAGTGAAACAGCGACTGTAGTGCGTAGCGGCGAGCTGGCCGCCTGAGGCCCGCTAGAAACGCACCCTGGCCTTCTTCCAGTTTGACTACGGCCTACCACAGCAATGCCTCACGGTCGTACGTGGCGGTCCGTGGCGCGTGTTCTGGAGAGCCGCGAGGTCGAGCGTGATCTCCCGGCGCGAGGCGAGGGGGAGATAACCCATCAGCGGTCTCCGCACCGGTTATATGAGCGGGGGCCGCCTGCGTCTTGGTGCAGTTCGGGGTGAGTGTGCGTAGGGTCGCGGCGTGGACGGGTTTGCCTGGACGGTGATCGGGTCAGTCGCGGGCGTGGTCGGCGCTGCGGCTGCGGTCGTGTTCGGGCTCGTCCCGCTGCTGGCCGCCCGCCGCCGCGCCGAGGTAGCGGCATACCCGGATACTGCCCTGGCTGATACCGGGACGGCTGCACCCGGTCCCCGGCCGCTGACCCACCCGGCTGGCCAGGCTGGTGCTGTACCTGGCTTAGGTGGCGGTGGCGACACGCTGCCTGCCCGCAATCCGGTGTTCGCCGGACGGGCCGGGGCGCTAGCGGACCTGGCCCGGAAGCTGGCGGCTGAGGCGTCCGACAAGGTATGCGGCCTGAGCGGCTTGCGGTTCAGCCGTTATCGGAGCTTTCGGGCTGATCGCGGGCGAGCCGCTGCGCTTCGGCGTGTGCGGTCCGCTGGATGGCGTTGGCGACTGCGTTGCGCCCTTCTGCGTTCAGCCCGAGAAGAGCGCGAAGCTCGGCGCTGGTGATTTTCGCGTCCCGGATGAGGGTCAGTAGCTCGACCTGCTCCTTCAGGAGCCCTAGCTGTTCTTCGTCGTAGTCGTCGAAGAAGAACGCCGGGGGCACGCCGAACGTCTTGGCCAGCAGTTCGATCAAGCGCTTGGAAGGGTTCTGGGACTGGCCGTTGGCGAGCTTCCAGATGGTGGTGTGCGAGACCTGCTCCCCGGTGGCCTTGTGGATCAGGAAACACACCTCAGAGATGGAGTAAGGGCCGCGGTCGGCGGGATGCGCCGTCTCGATCAGCCAGCTGACCTTCTCGGCTAGGGTGCGCAAGCCCGGCTGCTTGCCCATGCCGCCACCCGCGGCCTCACCCGGCGTCACCGGACCTCCCTCAGCCGAACTGTTCATTACTCCATATTAGTACTTCAACTTGATGGCTTGCCTACGAGTTGACAACCAAGTCAAATGATCGCGTATATTAGGTCCACCTAAAAGTGATGACATAAGATAAAAGTATCACTCTGAAATTATGGCATGGTTGTGCGGCAGCGACAGGGACCTGGAAGCACGAGCCGGGAGCACGCGGCACGTGCCGTCTATCGTGCTGATCACGGCCCCCGCAGGGCGCGCCGCGTGGATGGCACAGATCCTCCTTTCTGCCACGTCGGCAGCCTGCCAGCCTCCGGCGGGGCGGGCATCCGATGAGCGGTCCCAGGGCGCGGGCGCGCGAGGTAGCGGCATCGGCCGCCCAGTACGCGCTGCTCGGCGGGTTCGCTTCCGTCGCGGCCGGGATCTCCGCGCAGGGTCTGACCGGGTTCGCCCGCGTCAACATGGGCCTGCGCGGCCCCTGGCCTTACCTGCTGTTCTTCGCGCTCGACGGCGCGGCCGGAGTGTGCGCGGTGCTACTGATGCGCCGCGCGGCGCGGGCTGACTCCGGCCTTGCGCCACGCCTGGCCGTCTGGGGCCTGGTGGCTGCCTCCGCCGCGTTCAACTGGACGCACGCGCCACGCCGCCCGGCCGCCCCGGAGGCGTTCGGGCTGATGCCAGTCATCGCCGCGGTGCTGTTCGAGTTCTCGCTCCGGGAACTGCGGCTGCGGACAGCAGGCCGGGCAGACCGGAGGCTGACCGCGCTGCGGTGGCTGCACCCGGCGGAGCGCATCCGGGTCCAGTTGCTGCTGGCCGCCGATGAGCAGATGTCTGCGGAGGCAGCCACCCGCCGCGTCCGGGTCGATCAGGCGGCCAGGCGGCTGTATCTGCTGCGGATGGTCCTCGGCGCCCGGGAGCAGGCGGCCAGGCCAGGCGCCATGGCCGCCCGGCGGGCCCGCATGGCCGAGCGCCGCGCGCACAGGGCGCTCACCCGCGCGGGCTTCGCCGATCCGGGCATCGCGGCCGGGGTACTCCGCCAGGTCCAGGTGCTCGCCCTGACCCCGCGGCTAGCCAGGCTCAATTACGACACCGCGGATGCTGCCCGGACGGCCGTCGCCAGCCTGATCGCTCCCGGCCCGCCCGCTGTGCCGCCGGACGTCATGCCGATAGTGCAGGACACGCCTGCGGGCAGCACGGATCGCGGCACGGCGCAGCCCAGCCGGCCGTACGCGACCGGAATCAACGGCCACGCAGCGGCCGCGGAGGCGGCCGGCGCGGGCCAGCCCGGCCTGGCACTGCCAGCATCCGCCCCGGGCGCCGGGACAGCTTCGCAGGCCGGCAAGCAGGGAAACGAGGGGGAGGCAGCTGCCGGCGAGGACGGGAACCGGGACGCCCAGCTCATCGCCGCAGCCGCAAGCATCCTCGCCGAGGCCATGCGGCACGGCGACCGGCTCAGCCAGGCGGCGCTGGCGGAAAAGCTCCGCAGCCAGGGCCACGGCATCGCCAACGAGCGCCTGCGCTGGCTGCTGGCCGAGGCCTCGAATCTCGCCGTGGACCACCACCCGGGCAGCGAGCCGCCTGAGCCCGGTGCCCCGCCCGCAACCGCGGAGCCATCCGGCCAGCTACCCGCGACCGCCGCGGCTGCGGGTTCCCGGATTAACGGCAATGCCAGGAACCAGGCCGCACCGCCGCACGAGCGGCAGCCAGGCGAGCAAGGCATCCAGCTGCCCGGAGAGCCGTGATGCCCCGGCGCAGTCCCGCCGCGCCCGGGCAGGCGGGCGAGCGCGAAGAAGACCGCCAGCGCAAGCTCGCCGGCCTGCGCGCCCGACTGCACGAGGAGGCCCAGGCGCTGCGCACGCCCGGGGACTGGGCCAGGTGCCTGCACGTAGCCGCGCGGCTGCCGGGCGAGAGCTTCGCGAACATTCTGCTCATCTCCTCCCAGCAGCCCGGCGCGACCCTGGTCAGGGGATACCGGGCATGGCATGCGATGGGACGCCAGGTCAGCAGGAACGAGAAAGGCATCGAGATCTTCTCCGCCGCCCGCAGGCCGCCAGAGCGCGAGCACCGGGACCAGGAGCCGGATGGGCATCGCCCGAGCTGGCGTGACGCTGACCGGGTTGCCTACGTCTGGGACGTATCCCAGACCAGCGGGCAAGCCGTCCCGGCCAGCAACGGCACGCCGCAGCCTGGCGAGGCGCCGCCCGGGCTGTGGGACGCGTTGTGCTGGCTGGCCCGCCGCGAGGGGTTCGCGGTCGAACGCGAGCACGGCTGCCCGGACGACGGGGCCACCATGTGGACCGCCCGGCGCATCCGGGTCCGGCCCGGCCTCAGCGGACAGGCAGCAGCCTGGGCGCTCGCGCATCAACTCGGCCACGTGCTCCTGCACAACGTGGCCGGATACCCGCCCGGGACAACCACTTCCGGTTGCGCAGGAGTCCGCCGCGCTGAGGCTGACTCCGTGGCCTTCATTGTCTGTGCCCGGCACGGCATCACCGCCGGGCATGCGCTGGCCTACCCGGCAGCCTGGGCCGGCAGCGATCCACGTGCCCAGCCCGGCGCAGTCATCCTGGCCACCGGAGAGCGCATCACCACCGCTGCCGCGCACATCACCCGCCATCTCGACCGCATCCTGCGCGGAAAGGACCCAGGCCCGGCGGCAGCCGCCCGCCAGGACACAACCCCGTCCCGCAGCGCCGCGGACAGCCAGCCCGAGGCTGCGGCCTCCCGCACGGATGCCCGGAACACGCAACCTGCCGCAGCGGGACAACTCCCCGAGCCCAGCGAGAGCACCCGCCGTGTCCTGGCGGACGCCGGCTCCTTCTACGCCGGCCAGCTCACCGGCAGCTGGGCACCCGCCTACCTGCACGCCCGGGGTTTAAGCGACGCGGCAGCCCGGGACTGGGGCATCGGGTACGCACCCGCCGGGTGGACGGCGCTCACCGACCACCTGCGCGGCCTCGGCCACGACGACGACGCGATCCAGGCGGCCGGGCTCGCGCGCCGCTCCTCGCGCGGAACGCTGATTGACCACTTCCGGGACCGGGTCGTCCTGCCCCTCCACGACGAGCACGGCGCACTCGCCGGGTTCATCGGCCGCGCACACCCGGACACCGGCCCTGATGTGCCGAAATACCTCAACAGCCCCGAGACCGCCGCCTACAGGAAAGGCGAACTGCTATTCGGCCTGCGCCAGGCGCGTCCCTGCCTTGCGCAGGGCGCCACTCCCGTCATCGTGGAGGGGCCGTTCGACGCCATGGCGGTCACCATCGCCGACCCTGGTCATCACGCAGGACTCGCCCCGTGCGGCACCGCCCTGACCAGCCGGCAGGCCACGGTACTCAGCCGGGCCGCTGACCTGCCCCGCACCGGAATCCTGGTCGCATTCGACCCTGATGCGGCGGGGCGCAAGGCCGCCATCCGGGCCCACGGCATCCTCCTCCCGCTTACCGGCAAGCTGCAGTCAGTCCTGCTGGCCAGCAAGGACCCGGCCGAGGTCCTGCAGCAGGACGGGCCGGAGGCGCTGCGCACTATCCTCCGCGAGCAGGTCCAGCCGCTGTCGGCCCTGGTTATCGATACCAGCATCGAGGCATGGGGACGACGGCTGCGTGACCTCGATGGGCCGCTCCTGGCGATGCGCAGCACCGCAGCCCTCATCGCGGGGCTGCTGCCGCTCCAGGCGGTCGACGATCTGCTCCGCCTGGCCGCCAGCCCTGAGCTCACCCAGATCGCCCGCAGACTGCCCGCCGACACCGCCTACCAGATCATGCGGACAGCCGACAGGCTCAGCTTCGAGGCATCCGACGTCCTGGCCGAAGTCGTCAACGCTGCCACCCAGGCCGCCCGCCCCCCAAAAGCCGGGCGCCGCGACCTGCGCAATAACATGGACCGCGGCCATCCAGCCGCCCCTGCCGCGCCAGCGCGGCTAGTCGGCAGCAGCTTCCCCCGCCCGCCGCTCGCACGACAGGGCGCCGCCGCGCCCGCAGCGTCAGCGTCCCGGCTGGCAGCACCCGTGAACCGCCTGCGGCCCGCCCGGCGGACCTGATAGCTGATCGCGGGAGCCGACAAGGCAGCCCCGCATGCTGGTCCTCCTGTTGTTGCCCCCGCCATCCAATATGAACACGCGGCGTCATACATCTCGAACAGGACTGGGACCGGAATCCTCTCACCGGCGACGACAGTTCCATGAGCATGGTGGCCATCCGGACCGTTCGGTGAGGCAGCGACTGTCACGGAACGTAAGCGTCCGCGGAGCGCGTTTGGCGCATAACGCCGACTCGACGTGGCTGATTGATGCGCCGCGCGCGCAGCCTGCCGGACGCAGATTTTCCAGTTCTGGCGCTTGAGTAGCGGACCGCTTGCACACCATGTCCGGGCACCGCTTCCGGACTCGGACGACCTCGTCGAACGCCGCGGGTCTGTAGCCGTAGTCGCGGCGAAGGATCTCGATCTCGCGGTCCGCAGGGCCGCCCAGGATCTCGTCCTCTGGCGAGCCGTCGGCGGACAATTTGGCTCAGGTGTCCTGAAGCGCGAACGGCAGGAACGCCAGTCTGATCTCCCTGTTCGGGTCCCCGTTAGCGTGCAGGACGAAGTCGTAACGCTCACCGTCCTCACTCGTCGCGACGGTCCTCTTGTAGTTCGGGTAGTCCTCAATCTCCTTGATCGCCTTGCTGATGATCTCGGTGGGCTGCCCGCTGCGGATGAACACGATCAGGGCTGCCTTGGTGTCCCGCCAAGTGAGATAGGTCAGGAGCTGGGTGAGCGCGTCCTGTATTGTCTTGGGCCCTCGCCAGATCTTGCACTCGGCGATGAACACATTGCGGTCCTCGGCCCTGATGAGGATGTCGGTCTTGCCTGCCGCATTGAAGACCTCTCCGGCGGCAGCCCCCTCGAACTGCGCGTTCAGGAACATCAACAGCAGATCCCGGATCTTCTCCTCATCCAGGTGGGCGGTCATCGACGGGGATCTCTCGAGCGCGTTGCGCGCGTTGCGTAGCACGGCCAGTGCCTGCTCGTACTGGGCATCGGGCAGCACTGGCTCCGGCTGGTACGGGCCGCTGGTCGTAGGCCGGGGCGTGTTGATCTTCCGCCGCGAAGCCGGCACCGCATACTGGGCGGCATCGGGTCTCTGCCGGACGGGGAAACCGATGCCCGCCTCCAGTTGGCGGTCGGCTAGCAGTCGTGCCTTGCGCTGCGCGAGGTGGTAGCTGACCTCGGTGCGAAGGGCAGTGTTGTGCCGTTCGATGTCGCCGCGCGACCACGCCAGCATCGTCTCGATCCTGTCGAGCTGGCCGTCGAAGTACTGGCGGATCGCAGTCGGATTGAGGCTGCCTTGCGGGTCCCCGGTCCATGTCAGCCGTAGTTCCCCCGCGAGTACCTGCGCGCGAGGTGGGTTCATGCTGGCCTGGCTGGCGCGCAGCTTGAAGATGTCCTCGTCGCCGACGAATGGCACGGCCAGGACGAGCTTGGTCATGCGCTGCTGGACTGGGCGGCCGGAGAACACGCCCTTGCCAGTCTGGACCTCCTCGGACACGGGAAGCTGCTCGGCGCGGTCGCGATGGAGGACCGGGCATGCGACCGAGTACTCGGCGACCAGGTAATCCATGACGTCGGCGTCCGTCGTCGTCAGCAACTGATCGGGATCCCAGTCATCGAGTGCCTGGCTGGCGGCCTTTCTCTGGGCTTCCAGCACGCTCGGCAAGCCATCACTGGCGAAGAGCAGCGTGTCGGTATTCACGTCGACAGTCTGCCCTGGCCGCCGAGCGCGCACGGCCGGGCCACGCGGACACGCGCAATGACTGGGGCCCCTCAGCTCGTTACACGGATGTGGGCCAGATGCGAACCGGCGCCGGACGGCAGTTAACCGTTCGCTGGCTGTCGTAACTGCCAGCTAGCGTTGTGTCGTGCCCGAGATGGTGAGGTGGCCGAGATGACGACCGCGCGCGTCCTGTCCGAGGAGGAACTGGCCGCGCTGATTGACGATGCCCTGGATCCTGGCTGGGCCGGACTAAGCTGCAGGCCGCTGCCAGCCGTGCTGGACACCGACTTCATCCGGACTGGTCTGCACTATCAGCTCAGCAAGGGCATCCCGCCCAGGTCGGTGCGGACGGCGCGGGACGGTTCGCTGCGCCTGTTCATGGAGTACGACACGCTGGTCGAGACCAGCCGGCGGCTGGCCAGGTTCGCCGGCCAGCTGGGCGTGCCTGTGGCGGAGCTGCGCAGGATCGTCGACGAGGACTGGCTGCCGCACATTGACGTGGTGAAGCTGCCCGACTCGCTGCGCCAGGCCGATCCGCGGGCGCTGCAGGTCCGGGAGCGCGATGCCGATGACTTCCCGGCGGCAGCGCTGGCCGCGCTACTGTCGCCGTGCCTGCTGCTGACCCGCAACTACAAGCACTTCGGCGTGCTGGGCGTGCGCACGCACACCCAGGCCGTCGACGGCGTGATGGCCATGGCCGCGATCAACGTGGGCGAGATGCAGGTGCGGGTCGTGGTGACGCTCCCGGCTATCCCGGTCAGGGCCGCAGCTGCCGGGATGAAGTGGGCCACCGACAGGTCCGGGCCGGTCGCCTGGGTGGTCCTGTTCGTGCTTGTCGGCGGCGGGATCTACTGGTACATCAGGCAGCCGCCCGGGCGCCGCGAGAAGATCAGCACTGTGACTGGCCAGGTCGGCACTCACCTGCTGAACGAGTTCGAGAAGGCGACGGACACCGTCCAGCAGGCTCGCCTGCAGCTGCGTGCCAGTGTGGTGCCCAGGCCCGAGCAGCGGACCCCGGTGTCGGCTATCTTGCGGGAGCTGGCGCTGTCTCCGGAGTCGCTGTCGGCCCAGCAGCTCGCGGAACTACTTGCCCCGTCAGTGCGGCCGCCGGTGGCACAGCTTCGCGCATTCCTGCGGAAGTACGACGACGCCGTCTTCAACCAGGTGCGCCCAGGCGGCTTCGTGCTCGGATTGCACTACCCGCTGCCGGACTAAGCCGGGCGACCGCGATCGATCTGGCCGGCGCAGGCTCCGGGCGGCCATAGCCCAGACGGGCAAACCCAGCCGGGAGCCGCCACCGGCCCGTGACTTGCGGACTCGGTCTGAACTGCCGACGGTCCGCGCCAGGTGAAGCTGCCGCTGAACTCACACGGACACGCGAGCCCGCGCGAACTCAAGGTAGTGCGGCCGGTAACCAAGGGTCTGTCCAACGCCGAGGCAGCGGGTCGGCCCTACCTCAGTGACGCGACGGTAAAGAGCCACGTCGCCCGCACCCTGGCCAAGCTCGGACTACGCGACCGAGTCCATGTGGTGGCCATGGCCTACGAAACCGGCATAGCGCAGCCGGGCGAATCCCGCTGAAAGACCGTCCAGCACAACGGCCCGTGAAACCCCAGCACATCGACATCGATGCGACAGATCAGCCGTTCGCGGGCGCCACCGGGACGACCGTGCTTGTGCATGACCACGACGCACCGAACGGCGGTTCTATAGCGCGAATTGCCAACCTGGCCGATGACGAAGCGTTACGAGGATGCGTTTCCATGCGCGTCGCAGCGGCGGCAAGGTGCCCTTTTGCGCGGCTTGGTGCAACGCTGTACACATGCAGGAGTACGGGGTCGTTGAGCCCGAGGGAACGCAGGGGTATGGTGCGGCGCGGATCGGCATGCGGGCACCGCGGGTGGCTGTCCGGGTCGAGACCAGGGCTAACTGGCAGTCGATGTTCGGGCTGGCCATGTCGATGGCGTGTGGCTTGTGGGGTGGCTACGGATTCATCTACCTGCCGCGCGGCACTGGCAGCCTTCACCCGGCGCTGGCGCGCATCCTAAGCGCGTACGATCCCGACTACCTGGTGGATGCCCAGTGGACGCGCGGGGATGTCGAGGCGATGGAGCCGGGCTGGCATGCCCGCCGTTACAAGGGCTGGCCTGCTGATCCTGAGGTGTCCGCTGCCCGCCTGGCACCGCTCCTTGCGGAGGAGATGGTGCGCGACGGTCTCGGCGACGATATCGGCTCAAACCGCTGCAGCCCGTTCTATGAGCACGACGACAGCCGGTGGACGCGGGTGCTCTCGGAGAACACCGACGGCCGGGGAGTCCACGGCCTGGCGACGGTGCTGGGCGGCACCCCGCGGGCGGACTTCGAGGTCCCGGACGGGCTTGATCCCCTGCTGACGCTGGCGCTGGGGATGCGCGCGGGCTACCCGGCCAAGCCGCTCCTGCCGCTCGGCCGCGACGTCGAAGGCGTGGCCGAGCGACTGCCGCAACGATACGTCAGGTACGTCCTGTCGATCAGTCAGGACCGCGCCGACCTTGAGCTTGGCAGCCCGACCACGGCATGGCGTCTTACGCAGACCGGGCTGGTGCAGATCGGCAAGGCACGGCCGCTTGCCCGCCCGATCGCGGTCTTCGGTTCCACCGCCGAGGACTTCGCGCTCGCCGTCGCGCTGGAACGTATGTACGGTGCGGCGATCTGGGTGCCTGCCGAGTGGACACGGGACCCGCGTCTTCGCTGGCCGCTGGAGGAAGGCTTCCGCCGCCTCCAGAACGCGGCCCGCGCCTGCGGGCGTCCTCCGGTCGTCACGACTATCTCACTATCAGGGGACGCGCTCAGCGCTGCGATCCAGTCAAGCTGGCCTGGCCCTGTCCTGGGATCCTGGGGCGACAACGGCAAGGCGCAAGCCTTCGGTGGGGAGCCGCCCGAGGTTGTAGCGGCTGAGGAACTGGATCTTCAGTCGCCGAAGCATCTTGCGTGCGCCGGGGACTTCGACCTGTCGTTCCCTTCCCCTACCCGGGCTGACGGACGTAGCGGGTTTCTTTTCCTGCTTCCCGTTCCGGTGTACACGCCGCGCAGCGACGAGCTGCGCGAGGCGCAGCGCCCGTTCTGGGAGGTCGATGTCGAGGTCTATCCACAGCGCATGCCTGCCGGGCGCAACCTGCACGGCCGGGCCATGCTGGCAGATGACGAACCGTACCCGTCGACGATGGTACGCAGCGGCCGGGACGGCATTTCCTTCAACCCGACGAACATGCTCTTCGTCCCCGGCGGCGCGACCCTGGAGCAATCGGTCGCGCGGCCCCGACTGCGGGTGCCAGGGCTTCGCGGCTGGATCGAGGCGCTAGCCGCGCAGAACCAGCCGGATATGATTGTTGTGATGTCCCAGGCCGGCCGACGGGCCATGATCCTCGCCCGGCTGTGGGGCAGCAGGTCCGCTGCTGCCCGGGACCTGCTCGCGCTGAACGATTTCCTGCGCGAGTTCACGCCGTCCGGGTCGTGTGACGCAGATGCCTACCCCGAGGGCGATGGCGTCCGCCTCACCCCGAGCGAGGGCTACCTTACCTTCGCCGCCGCGGTTCGCACGCTCCCTGGGATGAAGCCCGGCGAGATCCGCGGGCAGCTGAACCACCTGCTGCACATTAACGTCCTGAAGCGCGGCCTGATCGTGCCCTGCAGCGAATGCGAGCGGCGGGCCTTCTACCGGATCGATCTCGTCAGCGAGAGCAATACATGCCCTCGATGCGGGGCATCCGCTCGCGCGACCGCAGCGTGGAGAGCCGAAACCGCTGAGATCGGAGAACCCGGATGGTTCTATGACTTGCACGGGGCGGTGCGGGAACTCCTCGGGCAAAACGGTGACGTTCCGTTCCTGGCCGGCCGAGCACTCGCGGCCAGCGCACGAAGCTTCGAAGACATCGCTGAACTAGATTTCCGCTGGCCCAGCAAAGATGAACCAGATGAGATCGACATCGCCGCCCTCGTAGACGGCCGGGTGGTCATCGGCGAAGCCAAGTGCGTTGCCGCTCTCGGCACGAGAAGGGAATCTAACCGCGCGATCCAGAAGCTGATCCGCGTCAGCGACCTCGTCGGAGCGGACGAGATCGTCCTCGCCACCACAGCGCAGGCCCATGGGAAGAAAAGGACACCAGCCATCTGCTGACGGCAGCGGCCGGGCACAAATGGATGTTCGGGACAGCACCCAGGATCCGCGTGATGGCGGACCTGAGGGACAACCCACAAATCAGCCTGCTGAACTAGAGATGACAAGCTGACCGCCCTGTTCCATGAGGTCGGCCGCCAACGCCGAGCCGTCCTTCATGTCAACACCATGTCACCCCCGATGAGGCAAAGCCGGGCGCTGCATTAGAAAAACGGTCAGGCTGTCTGACTCGCAGCGTAGCCTTCCGGTATGAGTGATCGTGTCGCTCAAGCCCGCCCCGGCGCGGAGGTGGCATCCCCCGCCCCGCTGGGGCTGGCCAAACATGCGGCACGAAAGACCTGGCCGTATGCCCTCGGCCTATTCGCGGTCCTCGCGGTCCTCGGGAGCGTGTTCCGCCAATCACTGAACTGGGGTGACGTCGCGACCTGGGTGGTGGCCATCACGACGCTCTTGGCCTTCCTCGCTGCGGCCTTCGCCGGGCTGGTGGCATACAACCTGCTTCAGGTCGAGACAGCGCGAGACCAGCAGGCAACGCAGGAAGTTCCCTCGTCGCGGCATGAGGCTGCGTTTCAGCCTTCGTTCCCGGCCTTGGACTTGTACGTTGCCGGGTACTGCTGGTTGTCGTATTCCGCGCAGTGCCGGCAGGCGTTCGGGGAGGGATGGGACCGGGGGCCGAGAAGCCCGTCTCTGCCCGCGGGCGTACAGGTGCCCAGGTCCTCGACTGCCCCACCGGGCAGCATAAGCGTGGGCTGAACTGGTATCAGCCCGTCGCTGCGGCATTGTCGTATGGCGGCCGGCGTGTTCGTAGCACTGGTGACCGGCTGGCCACGAGGGCGCCGTCACGATCACAGGAGATGACAGATGCAGCAGCCCGTACCAGTCGCCCGCCGTCTGTATGAGCTCACCGAGCCGATCTCGCTGGTCAACTTCTTCTCCCCGGAGCCCAACGACTCGATGGCGGCGCTCGGCTTCGGCAACTACTGGGACGGCTACTTCGCGGGACGCTCTGCCCCGCTCGGCCGGGTCCCGGCCGAGGTGGTCCACGCGGCCTTCTACAACTTCGCCGACGGTGAGGTGGCCCGCCACATCCCCAGGGTCTGGGACACGACCACACCCGAGGCGGCGCACGCCGCGCGTGAGCGGGGCTGCGTGGCGGCGCTGCGGCGGATCCTCGGCGACCTCGCCGGGACTCCCGGGCTCGAGCGCGCCGCCGAACTGCTCGCCGGGGCCTCGACCAGCGCCCCGACCGAGGGACGGGTCATGTACGCCGGGCTCCGCGCACTCCCCGTGCCCGAGGAGCCCGTAGCCCGGCTCTGGCACGCGGCCAACATGCTGCGCGAGCACCGCGGGGACGGCCACATCGCTGCCCTGGTCTCCGAGCGGATCGGCGGGACGGAGGCCCACGTGCTCAGTGCCCTCGCCATGGGCATCTATCCGGCGGAGTCGTTCGGCCGGATCCACCACCTCCCGAGGCCAGCCTGGCCGAGGTCATGGACGGCCTGCGCGACCGCGGGCTCCTCGACGCCGCCGGCCGCTTCACCGACGCCGGGCGTGCGACCAGGACCCGGATCGAGTCACTGACCGACGCCCTCGCAGAAGCTCCGTACGACGGACTGGAGCCGCTGGAGCTCGAGCAGCTGATCGCTCTGCTCGAGCCCATATCGAGAAGGCTCGAGGCCACGGGGTCGCAGTAGGACGCTGCGGGCTGACCGCAGGCCAGCGTCGTCCAGCTCTCCTCCGCGCCGGCTCGCCGAGATCCAGCTGTCACACGCCGGCGAGAGCGGCCGATCCAGCCCGGCGTAACGGCCGTGATGTCCGACCGTCCGGTTAGCTTGGCCTTGTGTCTGCGCAGCCTGGCTGGTGCGGTGTGTGCGGGTTGCCGGTGCCTGCCGGGGAAAGGTTCTGCCGCTGGCCGTTCGGCGCCCGGACTGATGCGGGGCAGTCTGCACCGTGGGCATCGCACAGCCTGGCATTCATGACCGAACTGGTGGAGCTGCAGCACTGGCGCTGCCCGTGGTGCCGGGATTGCCTGCCTGACTCTCCGCGCGGCACCGCGATCGATCACATCATCCCCAGGTTTACGGCGGACCGCATCGCCGCTGGAACCTGCAGCTGCTGCACCAGGAGTGCAACTCGGCCAAGGGCAAGAAGATCACCGCCGAGGCGCTGGAACTGGCGGACGCTCACGGCGTGACGATCAGCATGGACATCGGGCACTACCGTGCAGGTGTCCGGCGCCGGGCAGCCGTGTATGCCGTGCGGACAACTCGCCAGCTCGGCGGCGAGGCCCGCGACCGGGCTCTGGCCGCGGCGCGGAATCTCACCGTGTTCTTCCCGGAGGCCAGGGTTCATGCCGTTATCAGGGCAGCGGCGGAGGGGAACCCGGCCCGCTGACAGCCCTGGCTAGGAAGAGGTGGAGAAATAGCAGGTCAACGGTCCAAATCAGCCCTTGAGCAGCTGCCGGGCCATCACCATGCGCTGGATCTGGTTCGTCGCCTCGTAGATCTGGGTGGTCGTCGGCCCGAGCGGCGGTTTCGGCAGGTAGATCGCGTGCTGGACCGTGGGGTGCCAGCACGGGTCCAGCACGTGCGTTGACCTGAAAGGATGCCTCTTAGGTGGCATGCGTTCGCTGAGACGGTGTACGACCGGATCGACCACCCGCCTGCACGGGCGGAGCATCCGCCCGACCGCCATTGAGCGATTCTGTGTGAAGGAGCCTTGTGAGCACCCTCGGTAGTTTCATCTGGTCGATCGCAGACCAGCTTCGGGGCCCCTATCACCCCAACCAGTACGGCAACGTGATCCTCCCGCTCACGATCCTGCGCCGACTGGACTGCATCCTTGAGCCCGACCGGGAGACGGTGCGGGAACTGGCGCAGAAGTTCGACAACCCGAACCGGCTCAAGGCCGAGGTGAAGAAGGCGACAGGCAGGCCGTTCTACAACACCTCGAACTACTCCTTCGCCAACCTGCTGGCCGACGCGGACGGGCTGGCGGACAACCTGACCGACTACATCGACCGGTTCAGCGCGGACGTGGACGTGTTCGAGTACTTCGACTTCAAGAAGGAGATCCTCGCCTTGGAGAAGGCGGAACTCCTGCGCGAGGTCGTGAAGTCGTTCGGTGCGATCGACCTGCACCCCGACACCGTGTCGAACGCTGACATGGGTGATGCATTCGAGTACATCATCCGTAAGTTCAGCGAGGCCGCGAACGAGACCTCCGGGGACCACTACACCCCGCGGGATGCGATCCGGCTGCTGGTCGACCTGCTCTTCGCGGAAAAGGACGTCGACCTGACCGAGGCCGGAATCATCCGCACGCTGTACGACCCGACCGCCGGCACTGGCGGCATGCTTGCCCTGGCCGAGGAGCACCTGCTCGCGCAGAACCCAGACGCCAAGCTGAGCCTGTACGGACAGGAGTACAACCCGCAGTCGTACGCAATCTGCAAGTCCGACCTGCTCGCCAAGGGCCACGACACGTCCAACATCGCCTTCGGCAACACTCTTACCGACGACGCGTTCAAGAACCGGAAGTTCGACTTCTGCATGTCCAACCCGCCCTACGGCGTGGACTGGAAGCAGTACGCCAAACCGATCACCGCCGAGCGTGACGCGGTCGGCCCGTACGGCCGGTTCGCCCCCGGTCTCCCGGCGACCTCGGACGGGCAGATGCTCTTCCTGCTCCACCTGGCCCACAAGATGCGGGCATCCGAGGACGGCGGCGGCCGGGTCGGGATCGTCATGAACGGCTCGCCGCTCTTCAACGGCGCCGCCGAATCCGGCCCCTCCAACATCCGCAGGTGGCTGCTGGAGAGCGACCTGGTCGAGGCGATCGTCGCGCTGCCGACCAACATGTTCTTTAACACCGGCATTGCCACCTACATCTGGATCCTCGACAACGTCAAGCACGCCGACCGCAAGGGCCTGGTCCAGCTCATCGACGGCACCTCCTTCTGGACCAAGATGCGAAAGAACCTCGGAAACAAGAATCGCGAGCTCAGCGACACCGACCGCGCCAAGGTCGTACGCCTGTACGCCGACTTCCTCGACGCCGACCCCGACTACTCCAAGGTGCTGTGCAACGACGAGTTCGGCTACTGGACCATCACCGTCGAGCGCCCGCTCTTCGACAAGTCTGGCCAGCCCGTCGTCGACCGCAAGGGCAAGCCCAATCCCGATGCCAAGAAGCGCGACACAGAGAACGTCCCCTTCGCTTACGGCGGCTCCACTGTCGGCCCGGCCGGCAAGATCGAGGTCATCAACGCCTACTTCGACACCGAGGTGAAGCCGCACGTCCCCGACGCCTGGATCGACTGGGCCAAGGTCAAGACCGGCTACGAGATCCCCTTCACGAGGCATTTCTACAAGTACGTCCCACCCCGGCCCCTCGCCGAGATCGACGCCGACCTGGAGAAGCAGGTCGCCAAGGTCCTCGACCTGCTGCGAGAGGTCGAAGCGTGACTGCTGAGGCACCCTGGCTGCCAGCCCTTCCCGGTCGCTGGGCGGTCGTGCAGATGCGCCGACTGGTCACATTCCGGAACGGAGCCGACTACAAGGATGTCGAGGTAGAGAGGGGCGGCTTCCCCGTTTACGGCTCTGGCGGCGAGTTTCGGCGAGCGTCTAACTACCTGTACGACGGCACGAGCGTCCTCTTCGGGCGCAAGGGGACAATCGACCGACCTCTCTTGGTGTCCGGCAAGTTTTGGACGGTCGACACGATGTTCTACACCGAGATCGGTGATGGGACTGAGCCCCGATTCCTGCACTACTACGCGACTACGATGCCCTTCTCGTACTACTCAACGAGCACTGCGCTGCCGAGCATGACGCAAGGCGAACTTGGCGGGCATCGGATGCCAGTGCCGCCACTGGATGAGCAGCGCGCCATCGCCGGCTACCTCGACCGCGAGACCGCCCGCATCGACACGCTCATCGAGGAGCAGCAGCACCTGATCGAGATGCTCCGCGAGCGACGCGAAGCACTCATTGAGCGCTCCCTGCTGGACTCCTCTGATGCGCCAATCCGCCTGTCGCGAATCGCTTCCTCGCGCAGCGGCGATGTGCCGCCGCCGCTTGAGGAAGATGGGCAATACGTCGTGTGGGGTGCCGGGAGAGTGGTCGGTTACACGTCCCAAGCCAACGCTCAAGCCGGGGATCTGTTGATTGGAAGGGTTGGCCAAGGGAGCGTCGGGAAGGTTCGACGTCTTACGGAGGCTGCATGGGCGACGGACAACACAATTGTCCTACGACTGGATTCATCTGTGGCAGACCCGCGCTACGTCGAATACGGTCTCCGTCTGATCCCACGCTTCGAGTTGGTAGGAGGCGGAGCGATGCCACTCGTGACCGCTGACAGGCTCCTCGCGCAGCCCGTTCCGTTTACCACCCTCGCCGCACAGGAGAGGATTGCTGACTATCTCGACGAGCAGACCGCGAAGATCGACGTGCTCATCACCGAGACAGAGCGGTTCATCGAGCTTTCGAAGGAGCGGCGGGCGGCGTTGATCACTGCGGCGGTGACGGGGCAGATCGACGTGCGGGAGATGGCCTGATGGCTGACCACAATGAGTTCGTCTTCGAGTCGGAGATCTGCGCGTACCTGGAGGCGCACGGGTGGCTGTACTCGGCGGACGACACCGGGTATGACCGGGAGCGTGTGCTCTTCCCAGGGGATCTGTTCGGGTGGCTGGAGGCGACCCAGCCGGCGGCGTACGGGAAGGCGCTGAAGGCGGCCGGGTCGGCGGCGAAGTTCCTCGACGTGCTGACCGCGGCGCTGGACCGGCCCCTGGAGCATGGGGGCGGGACGTTGAGCATCCTGCGCAACGGGGTGGTCTACATCGGCGGCGGCAAGTTGAAGATGGCGCAGTTCCGCCCCGACACCAGCCTGAACGCGACGACGGTCGAGCAGTATGCGGCGATGCGGGTGCGGGTGATGCGGCAGGTGCGCTTCTCGACTGCTGACCAGCGGAGCATCGACCTGGTGTTCTTCGTCAACGGGCTGCCAGTGGCGACCGTGGAGCTGAAGACGGATTTCACGCAGTCGCTGGATGAGGCGATCAGCCAGTACCGCAAGGACCGGCATCCGGTGACCAACGGTCGGGCCGAGCCGTTGCTGTCGTTCGGGCACCGGGCGCTGGTGCACTTCGCGGTGTCCAACGACCTGGCCGCGATGACCACTCGCCTCGAAGGCGAGAAGACGCACTTCCTGCCGTTCAACATCGGCCATGACCACGGCGCGGGGAACCCGCCAGGGGAGGACGGGCGGTCGGCGACCGCGTACCTGTGGGAGCGGGTCTGGGAGAAGGACGCCTGGCTGAACATCATCGGGCGGTTGATGATCGTGGAGACCAAGGAGGAGTGGGACGTCGCCACGGGCACCTCGGTGCGGCGGACGAGCATGCTCTTCCCGCGGTTCCACCAGTGGGAGGCCGTGACGAACATCGTGGCCGCAGTCGCCGAGGAGGGGGTGGGGCATCGCTACCTGATCGAGCACTCGGCTGGCTCGGGGAAGACGAACACCATCGCCTGGACCGCGCACCGGCTGGCACGGCTGCACGTCGACGACAAGAAGGTCTTCGACTCGGTCATCGTGGTCGTGGACCGGAACGTGCTTGACGGGCAGCTCCAGGAGGCGATCCGTCAGATCGACGGGTCGGGGAAGATCGTGGCCACGATCAGCCCCGAGGACGTCCGCAAGGCGGGGGCGAAGTCGAAGTCCGGGCTGCTGGCGACCGCGCTCAAGAACGGGGAGCTCATCATCGCGGTGACGGTGCAGACCTTCCCGTTCGCGCTGGACGAGATCCGGGCCGACTCGTCGCTGAAGGGCCGGAAATTCGCCGTCATCGCAGACGAGGCGCACTCCTCGCAGTCCGGGCAGATCTCCTCCAAGCTCAAGGCCGTGCTCACCGCGGAGGAGGTCAAGGAGGTCGAGGACGGCGGGACTGTCGATGTCGAGGCGGTGCTGGCCGCGGAGATGACCGAGCGGGCCGAGTCGGAGAACATCTCCTATCTCGCGTTCACCGCGACGCCGAAGAACAAGACCCTGGAGCTTTTCGGCCGCAAGGGGCCGGACGGGAAGCCGGTCGAGTTTCACCTCTACTCGATGCGGCAGGCGATCGAGGAGGGCTACATCCTCGACGTGCTCAGGGGCTACCAGGCCTACGAAACCGCGCTGAAGATCGCCGGCAAGATCGATGAGTCCGACGAGGTCGAGGAGGGGGCTGCGCGGAAGGGGCTGATGCGGTGGGTGAAGCTGCACCCGACCAATATCAGCCAGAAGGTGCAGATCATCGTCGAGCACTTCCATGCCAACGTCGCCTACCTCCTGGAGGGCAAGGCGAAGGCGATGGTTGTCACCGACTCGCGCAAGGCCGCGGTGAAGTACAAGAAGGCGATCGATGCCTACATCGCGAAGCGGGCCGCCGAGGATGCCTCGTACAACTACCGCACCCTGGTCGCCTTCTCCTCGTCGGTGAGAATGGCCGAGAACGAGGGATGGGCCACCGACTGGGGCCCGCAGCCGGGCGAGGACGACGAGTTCACCGAGGGCAACCTTAACCCCGGCGCCGGCTCGGACCTGGCTGCGGCGTTCAAGGGAGAGACGTACAAGATCATGCTGGTCGCCAACAAGTTCCAGACCGGCTTCGACCAGCCCCTGCTCTCGGCGATGTACGTCGACAAGAAGCTCTCCGGCGTCACCGCCGTCCAGACCCTCTCCCGGCTCAACCGGACCCACCGCACCGCGGGCGGGGAGCAGAAGCGCAAGACGTTCGTCATCGACTTCGTCAACAAGCCCGAGGACATTCGCGCGGCGTTCGAGCCGTACTTCATCAACGCCACCCTGGAGACCGAGACCGACCCCTATGTGGTCGTCCACCTCGCCACCAAGCTAGCCCAGGCCGGGATCTACACCGAGGAGCAGGTGCGCGAGGTTGCTCGGCTGTGGGTCGAGCGCAAGGGCAACAACGCGCTCTCGGCCGCGATCAGCCCGGCCAAGCACGACTTTGCCCGCCGCTACGCCGCCGCGCTTGAGTCCGACGACAAGGTCACCCTCAACACCCTCGACCTATTCCGCAAGGACGTCTCCACCTACGTCCGGCTGTACGACTTCATGTCCCAGATCGTTGACTACGGTGACCCGTACATGGAGATGCTGTCGATCTTCCTGCGCCTCCTGGAGAAGGTCATCGCCGACTCCTCCTGGGCCGCCGAGGTCGACCTCTCCGACGTCGTCCTGGTCGGGGTCAAGCACAACAAGGGCATCCCCGTCGACATCTCCCTGACCGGCGACGGCGAACTGAAGGGCATCAGCGCCGCCGGCACCGGTGCGCGGAAGGAGCCGAAGTACGTCGCGCTCCAGGTCGTCATCGACAAGATGAACGACCTCTTCGGCGCCGAGTCGTTCACCCAGTCGCAGATCCAGGAGTTCGTCAACGGTCTGGTCCAGCGCCTCCTCGCCTACCCTGACCTCGTGCGCCTGACCAGGGTGAACACCAAGAAGCAGTTCATGGACCTCGACGAGTTCCAGTCCATGGTCACCGAGGCCGTCGTCGACAACCAGGACGCCCACAACACCATGGCCGACTACTTCTTCAGCGACGGCCCCGGCATCAACGCCGTCATCGTCGCCCTCGCTGATGCGTTCTATGAGGCAGCGGTTGAGCAGCGGACGGTCAGCAGGAACCCCGTGTGACCGGTGTGGGACGCGCCCAGATCGATAGGCTCGCCGGGCACGCACGCCGCGGCTAGCGTCAGCCCGGTGCCCTCCAGGCGCTCATCCTGCCAAGTGAGGAACTTGCGGCCCCGGAACATCTGGTTATGCGCGGGCTGCAAAGACTCCGACACCAAGAAGCAGGCGTCCATAACGGCGGTTCCTGGGCAGTCATTGGGGTCACGTTCGGTGACCTGATAATAGACGGGTGGTATTTCCGGCTGTCCGCCTGGCCGGTTGTGGCCGGCCAGGCGGGGCAGTGCCGGCCAGCCAGGGTTAGCGGGCGGCTCCGGCGATGTAAGCGGCGACGATGTAAGTAGCGTGCCGGTCTAGGGACGCCCGAGCGCGGTCATAACGCGTGGTGGTCCGCGGGTCAGCATGCGAGGCGGCTTCCTGGACGTCCCGCAGGGGGACCCCCGCGTCCAGGGCGGCGGTGATGAACGCGTGCCGCAGGGTATGCGGCCCCACGGTCTTGGTGATCCCGGCGCGGCGGACGATCCGGCGGACGATCCGCCCGGCCCCGTGCCGGTCCAGCCGCCGGCCACCGCCAGGAGCAAGGAAGACCGGGCCTTCGCACCGCTCGCCGAGGGCCAGGTCGATCGCGCGTGCGGTGCGCGGAGCCAGCGGGATCGTGACGACCTTGCCACCCTTGCGCGTGATCACCAGCGTCCGGTGCCCCCGCTCGACGCCGAGCGCCTCGATGTCGGCGCCGGTGGCCTCGGCCCGCAGCCCGTTGAGGGCCAGCAGCGAGATCAGCGCGTGCTCGGCCGCAGGGCCGAGCCCGGCAGCGACCAGGAACGCGCCCATCTCGTTGCGGTCCAGCGCGGTGGCATGGGACTCGTAGTCTAAGCGCGGGCGGCGGACGTGCACGGCCGGCGACCGGTCCAGCAGTTCCTCCTCGACCGCGTACCGGTAGACCATCACCGACACCAAAGCCAGGATCAGGGAACTGACCGCCGCCCGCGACGCCATCGCCGTCAAACTGCCCGCCAACGTGATCAGCCCCGGCGCCCGGCGGGCACTGCAGCGCACCCACCGCCGCGGCCTGCTCATGGCCCTGCGGCTACTGGCCTACAACGCCGACACCTGGCTCGCCGACCACCTCAACGTCTACCTGCAAGACCCCAACGAATACCGGGCCATCACGCGGTCCCTGATGCACCAGCCCGGGACCATCACCTACACTCCCCAGCAGGTTACCGTCACCCTCGACGCCCATCACGCGCCCCGCATCAACCGGGCACTGGCCCTGCTCCTGGACGAACTGAACGCCGCACCCGCCCGCATGCCGGGTGACCCCCGGCCCCTGACTTACCAGATCGCCGGGACCTGACACCCGACGCCACCGGACATCGATTCCCGTTCACGGCCTACTACGGGAGGTCTGTGACTGGTTCGCGGGGTCCCTCTGGAGAATGGGGGCGAAAGCCGACTACGGGCCTGTCGGGCTGTCACGGTGGACGTCACCGTGACGGCCGTCATGTCAGCCGGGACCCCAGGCTCGTTATCACCAGCGCTGGCCGGGCGCCCGCGTGTAGTAGACAGGTGGGTACGCCGCCGACGGCCGCGGGTACGTTATCGGCGGCTCCCGGCGCGGGAGCATGATGGCCAGGACCATCGCTGCCGGCCACCCGATGCCGGTAGGGATTAAGTTGACTACGATCAGCCACCCGAGGCCCGCGACCTTGCGGATGGCGCCGATCAGGCTCGGCAGGATGTACAGCACCAGAAGCTCTAAGATCAGCGCGACCCAGAAGACGAAACTGTTAGCCAGCGCGTTCATGACATTCCTCCAATTTCAGTATGTCATGCGGAGAGGCCAGGCCGCCTGGCGTTCTGGGCGGTGGCTGCGGGGACAGGTGGCCGGGCCGGCTGCTGAAGGCTGCCGTTGGCGGCGGCCCGGATGCCGTCGGCTGCCGTGCCGGGGAAGCTCTCGGCTGCCAGTTGCGCGGCACTGCGGTCGGCCGATGCATGAGCGCCCGCAGTGTCGGCGATGCGGCCTTCGCGGCGCGCTGCCCTGAGATCCTCCGCGCGCTCGCCGCCCGAATGGCCGGCCACCGTTCCGGCAGCGCGATCGAGATCGGCGGCGCGGGCACGCTCGGCGCCGGCGGCTACTGCTTCCTCACTGCGGGCACGGGCCAGCCGCGCGATCACCTCGGCGGGAAGGCTGGTAGTCGCT